>Ga0115558_1001962_pt1 | contig 12399 bp, 6 predicted proteins | sample COGITO_mtgs_1104_4_FD_87279 | JGI IMG/M metagenome (GOLD analysis project Ga0115558, IMG submission 87279) | Pelagic marine microbial communities from North Sea - COGITO_mtgs_110426 | ecosystem: Environmental > Aquatic > Marine > Epipelagic | place: Germany:Helgoland, sampling site Kabeltonne... | reverse complement strand
CTTCGTCAACAACTTGATTAGAAAGGCGTAAACGAGAATCGAACATTGTTAATAATAATCCTTCAATATCTAAATCTGGATTGTGTATTTTCTGAATACTTTTAATAGTATTTAATAGTTTTCCTAAACCTTCTAAAGCAAAATATTCACACTGAATTGGGATAATTACTGAATCTGCAGCGACTAAAGAATTTAAAGTAATTAAACCTAGTGAAGGTGCACAATCTACAATAATATAATCATATTCATTTTTGATATCTATCAAAGATTTTTTCAGCATATATTCACGCTCTTGCTTGTCTACGAGCTCAATTTCTATCGCTACTAAATCTATATGCGCAGGAATAATATCTACATTTGGCGAAGTCGTTTTTACAATTGCATCTTTTGCAGTGCTAGAATGTTCTAAAACTTGATACGTTCCGTTTTCAACAGCATCTACATCAATGCCTAGTCCAGAAGAGGCATTTGCTTGTGGGTCTGCGTCTATCAATAATACTTTTTTCTCCAAAACCCCTAAACTTGCAGCCAAGTTAATACTTGTTGTAGTTTTACCAACACCACCTTTCTGATTCGCTATTGCAATAATTTTACCCATTAAATACCTAAGATTTATAAAGAGTAAAAATACAAATATTTAGCGTGAATTAAGGTCAAAGATGTTAACAAATAGACTTGATTTTAAAAACCTGTAGATTAGTGTTTTACGTTATATTTATAGGCTTTTTTAAACAATTTTGAAAAAGAAAAATCCGAAGTTTTAACTTCGGATTTTCTACTATTTTTCGTTATTTTTTTGGAATATTTTTGAGAATTTCTATCAAAAATTTCCAGAATTTTTGAACAGAAGAAATACTAACTCTTTCATCTGGCGAATGTGCACCACGAATTGTTGGGCCAAAAGATACCATGTCCATTTTTGGATAATGTTCACCTAAAATTCCACATTCTAAACCTGCATGACAAGCAGCAACTTTGGCTTTTTCTCCATGCAGTTTTTCATATAAATTTGAAACTACAGTTAATATTTCTGAATTTATATTGGGTTGCCAACCAGGATAAGTTCCTGAAAAATCTACTTTAAAATCTGCCAATTCAAAACAAGATTTTAAAGATTTTGCTAAATCGTTTTTACTACTTTCAGAAGAAGAACGTGTCAAGCACAATACTTCAATCTGTCCATTTTTTACTGTGATTTTGGCAATATTATTAGAAGTTTCTACCAAATCTGGAATTGCCAAACTCATTTTATAAACTCCATTTAAAGCAGCATAAATAGCTTTTATTACACTTTCTTGTGCACTTATTTCCATTACTTTTTCTGGAATAGCAATTTTAGAGGCTTCTATCTGTAAATTAGGTTCAATCAATAAAAGTTCTTTTTTTATGGGTTCTATAAATTCACTTATTTCATTTATAAAGCCATCTTCAGAAGAACTATTAATAATTATTTTTGCAACACTTTCACGTGGAATTGCATTTCGTAAACTTCCACCATTTATTTCTGCGATTCGCAATCCGAATTTATTAAAGCCATCAAATAAAACACGATTCATAATCTTGTTTGCATTTCCTAACCCTTTATGAATATCCATTCCAGAGTGTCCTCCTTGCAAACCTTTTACTGTAATTTGATAAGCAATTACATTTTCTGGAGTTTTTTCTTCTTTATAACTTCTCTTTGCAGTAATATCAACTCCGCCAGCACAACCCATTCCAATTTCGTCATCTTCTTCTGTGTCTAAATTCAATAAAATATCACCCTTTAAAATATTGGAATCTAAACCCATTGCACCAGTCATACCTGTTTCTTCATCAATTGTAAAAAGTGCTTCTAAATTTGGATGTTCAATGTCTGTAGAAGATAAAACTGCCATAATTGCAGCAACTCCCAATCCATTATCTGCGCCTAAAGTTGTTCCGTTTGCAGTCACCCAATCTTCTTGAATTAACATTTCAATTCCTTGCGTATCGAAATCAAAATTTTTATTGTTATTTTTTTGATGAACCATATCTAAATGGCTTTGTAAAACAATAGTTTTTCTGTTTTCTAAACCTTTTGTTGCTGGTTTTTTGATAATTACATTTCCAACCTTATCTACAATAGTTTCTAGATTTAGTGTTGTGCCAAAATCGACCATAAATTTTATGACACGCTCTTCTTTTTTTGAAGGACGAGGAACAGCATTCAAATCGCAAAAGTGATTCCATAAAGCTTTAGGTTCTAAATTTCTAATTTTTGTATTCATGGGAGAATTTTTATATTTCGATAACAGATTCTGTTACTGGTTTTCTTACTTTTTCTAAAGCTGCCATATAATCATCTTCTGCTCTAAAGCCAACAGGCAGTACTAAAATAGATTGTAATCCGTGAGATTTTAGTTTTAAAACCTCGTCGTATTTTTGTGGAATAAAACCTTCCATTGGACAAGAATCTATTTTTTCATTCGCACAAACAGTTAGTAGATTTCCTAGTGCTAAATACGCTTGATTTTTATTCCAATGAAGCAATTCCTCTTGAGTTTTTTTACTGATTTCTGCAGTTAAAAACTCTTTAAAGGGATTTAGAATTTTGTCTTCTGTATTTCTAATTCTCTTTACTAAAGAGAAATAATTTTCTACGTCTTCAACAGTAAATTTATTTGGAATGCAAATCACCAAAACATGAGAAGCTTCAAATACTTGTGGCTGATTCCAAGAATGTGCCACCAATTCTTTTTGAATTTCTTTGTTGTTTATAACAATCAACTTTAAGGGCTGCAAGCCATAAGAGGTAGCTGTTAAATTGAATGCTTCTTTTAGTATGTTAACTTGTGTTTGAGAAAGTTTTTTTGTGGTGTCAAACTTTTTGGTTGCATAACGCCATTTTAAATTTTCGATACTTTTCATAAATTCTCAATTTTAAACAAAAATACGTGATTTATCTCTTAATAAAAACTAATTACTAGGAGATAAATTGTTAATTTAATAAAAATTAACTCAGTATTTTTTCGTATTTTGAAATACTAAACTTGCTGTAAATGAAAGAAGATTTTTTGCATTATATATGGAAATATAAGTTGTTTTCTTCGCTAAATCTATCTACAGAAAATAATGAAACGATTGAAATTCTGAAGTCAGGAATTCACAATCAAAATAGTGGGCCAGATTTTTTAAATGCACGCTTAAAAATAGATAATCAACTTTGGATTGGAAACGTAGAGATTCACATAAAATCTTCTGATTGGTATTTACACAATCATGAAAATGATAAAAATTATGATGCTGTAATTTTGCACGTTGTTTGGGAAAATGATGCTGAAATTTATATGAAAAACAACCAACCAATTCCTACTTTGGTGCTGAAGAATCTGGTAAATGATTCGCTTTTAAATTCCTATCAAAATTTAATGTCTAGTCAGCAACGTTGGATTCCTTGTGAAAGACAAATTAATTCTGTTGATGATTTTGTGATTGATAATTGGCTAGAACGTTTGTATTTTGAACGATTAGAAAATAAATCAAAAGTTATAAATAAGCTTCTAAAGAGAGAAAATAATGACTTTGAAGCTTTGTTGTTTCAATTAATTGCAAAAAACTTTGGCTTAAAAATAAATGGTGATGCTTTTTTAAGTTTAGCGCAATCGTTAGATTTTTCAATCATCAGAAAAGAGCGATTTTATTATGAATCGTTCATGGCTTTGCTCTTTGGTCAAGCAGGATTTTTGGACGAAAATATAGAAGAGAGTTATCATCAAAATTTAAAGAAAGAATATAAGTATCTACAGCATAAATATAATTTGGTTTCTATTTCTAAAGACAACTTTCAATTTTTTAGAATGCGACCATCTAATTTTCCAACGATTAGAATTGCTCAATTGGTCTCGTTATTTCATCAACAAGAAAATTTGTTTTCTAAAGTTATTACAGTTGATAGTTTGAATGATTTCTACAAATTATTTTCGATTAAAATAGATGATTTCTGGCAAACACATTATACGTTTGAGACTACTTCAAAAAAGAGTTCAAAGCAGTTAACAAAGTCGTTTTTAGATTTGATTTTGATAAACACTATAATTCCGTTACAATTTGTGTATCAACAGCAAAAAGGAAATGTTAACCAAGAAGTAATTTTAAAATTAATCAATCAAATAAAACCAGAGAAAAATTCTATTATTGATAAGTTTTCTGACTTGGGGATTGAATCAAAATCTGCCTTTAAAACGCAATCTTTGTTACAGCTTAAAAACAATTATTGCGCAAACAAACGATGTTTGAATTGCGCAATAGGTAATAAGATTTTGGGTAGAATTTAAACTATTTAGGGTCTAAAACTTCCGAGATTCTAGCCACACAATCTTTATAATGATATTTTGTGATGGTGTTAACTGCTCTTCTGCTAGCGTTGTCTAAAATGTACTTTAAAGTTGTTAATTCTCCACGAACGATTGATGGAACATCAGAAGTTTTAGAGGAGTTAGAATTTAACAAGCTAGACATTCTTTCTATAAAAGATTTCTGTAAATTTCGTCTGTAAACATCAACATTTTTGGTTGCATTCGCTTCAGAAAAAATACCTTGTCTTACATCCTTAACCATTTCTGATGCACTGTAAGAATCGTTATTTAGTAATTCTGAATCAATTAAACTTTCAATTTTATTTTCGCTTAATAAGCTATACAGTTGTCTGTTTTGATAACGCAACATCATTGCTCCATATTCGCCAGAATTTACATTGGCTAAAATTTCTTTATCTAATAACCAATCTTGAGTTTCAAAAACATTGTTGTGAAGCCAAGTAACAGATTCTTCTTGAAGTTTTTTATCAACAGTTTGATAAATATTTCCATCTTGTTCTGGTTTTTTATTGTATTCATAAACACCACCAATATTTCCAGTAACATGACCAGAATATCTGCCCCAAACGCCTAATAATTCACCATACAATTCACTCAAATCATCATAATCATTGGTTTGATTTGATGTCCAATTCTGTAGGTTTTTAGCAACAATTTTTAAGTTTTTAATTCCGTAAGAACTTGCTTTTACTTGATCGTTTCCAATTCCTTCTGTTTGCGCTGAAGGGTCAAAACGTTGCCCACCAAACCTGTACATTGGATCATCTGACTTGTCTGCAATCCATTTGTCTAAAATTTTAGTTTCTGAAGCTGGAGTTGTTGCATTTTCAATTACTCTATAACCCCAATTGATTGAATAATGATCATAAGGTCCTAATTGACGTACAAAACGAATATTTTTATCTCCAGGTTGAGCAATGTAATTGTAACGTGCATAGTCCATAATACTTGCTGCGATTCCAAATTCTTGAGTAAATTTTCCAGAACGTAAAGAATCCACTGGGTAAGAAAAACTTGCTGCCATATTATGGGGCAGTCCTAAAGCGTGACCAACTTCATGTGCAATAACCATTCGCATCATTTCTCCAATTTCTTCGTCTGGCGTATCTAATGTTCTTGCTGATGGATTTGCTGCACCTGTTTCTAATAAATATCTATTTCTGTATGAACGTAAATGATTGTGATACCAAATAATATCGCTTTCAATAATTTCTCCAGAACGTGGATCTGAAACACTTGGCCCAGTTGCATTTCTTGTTGTACTTGCCACATATCTTATAGAGGAATAACGAATATCTTCCATGCTAAATTCTGGATCTTCTGCTTCTGTTGGTGGATATTTTGCCATAATTGCATTTTTAAAACCAGCAGTTTCAAAAACTTTTTGCCAATCGTCAACTCCTTGTTTAATGTATTTTCTTAATTTTTCTGGAGTTGCAGGATCTAAATAATAAATAATTGGCTTTACAGGTTCTACCAACTCTCCTCTAAAATATGCTGCAGAATCTTTTGGTTCTAATCTCCATCTTCTAATGTATCTTTTATCGTCTGCTTTTAATGCTTCTGAATTATAATCTACAGTTCCTACAGAAAAATAACCAACTCTTTTATCATACAATCTTGGCGTCATTGGGTTTTCTGGTAGTAAAATCATAGATTGATTAATGCGCATTGTAATGGTATTTGTGCTTCTGTTACTTGGTGGTGCATCTGCATCAAAAGTAAAATCTTGAACAACTTCTATGTTTTCTGGATAGCTTTTTATGGAGTTAATAAAACTTCTGGAAGCATCTAATCTTCTAACTTTATAAGAACTTCTAAATCTTCCAGGTAAACCAGAAATTGCTTTAACGTCAGAATCAAAAAGTTTAGTAACTTCAATTAAAGTTGCTGTAGAATCTTTATTCATTGTTTTAATATCAAACGCATAAATAATTGGTTCTAAATTATTAGACTTTACTGATTTATAGATAGGTAAAGAATCATTTGCAATCGCATTATAAGATTTTACTTTTAGTAAAATGTTGTTTTTGAATTTCTCCCAAACAATAACTTGTTCATTAATTTTTGAACCAGCATTCACATAACCACCACCTAAGCCAGCAGGAATATCTTTAATTCTGGTTACCAAAAGCATTTCTTTTTCTAAAAGAGCATTTGGAATTTCATAATAATACTTTTCTTTTGTTTCGTGAACTTTAAATAAACCGTCGTCTGTTTTTGTGTCTTTCGTTACAAAATCAGCATATTTTGGAGTTTTACTTTTTGGCTTTTGAGCTGTGGTTTGGTTTGTTTCTTTTTTAGTCTTTCTTTGAGATACTACTTTGCACGAATAAAATAGTGAGAAGACTAAGAAGTACAGAATAATTTTTTTCATAAAATTGGTGTAGATTAATTTCTGTACTAAAATAGAACATAAAAAAACTCAAACTGTTAAAATTTGAGTTTTTTAAGATTTTTTTAAGAGTATAAATCTCTGTATTTCTTCGGATTAAATTCATGCATCATCGCATAGATTTTTTCAAAAATATCTTCTGCAGATGGTTTAGAGAAATAATCGCCATCTGTTCCATAAGCAGGTCTGTGTGCTTTTGAAGTTAACGTAGATGGTTTACTATCTAAGTATTGATATGCATTTTGCTTCTCTACAATTTCTTGAAGCACATAAGCAGAAGCTCCACCAGGAACATCTTCATCTACCATTAATAATTTATTAGTTTTTGCTACACTTTTTACAGAATCGTGATTTAAATCAAATGGTAATAAACTTTGAGCGTCTATAATTTCTATGTGAATATCTACCTGTGCTAAATCTTTAGCAACTTCTTCTACAATTCTAACTGTTGAGCCATAAGAAACAACTGTAAGGTCTGTACCTTCTCTTAATACTTCAATTTGTCCAATTGGTGTTTTAAATTCGCCTAAATTCGTTGGTAAATTTTCTTTTAATCGATAGCCATTTAAACATTCTATAACTAAAGCTGGTTCATCACTTTCTAATAAGGTATTGTAAAAACCAGCAGCTTTAGTCATATTTCTAGGAACTAAAACATGAATTCCGCGAACGTTATTTATAATGCCACCCATTGGAGAACCTGCATGCCAAATTCCTTCTAGTCTGTGACCACGAGTTCTAATAATTAATGGTGCTTTTTGTTTTCCAAAAGAACGATAACGCAAAGTTGCCAAATCGTCACTCATTATTTGTAAAGCGTATAATAAATAGTCTAAATATTGAATTTCTGCAATTGGACGTAAACCTCTCATTGCCATTCCAATTCCTTGACCGATAATTGTTGCTTCACGAATACCACAGTCAGAAACTCTTAACTTGCCATATTTTTCTTGCAAACCTTCTAAACCTTGATTTACATCGCCAATATAACCTGCATCTTCTCCAAAAATTAAAACTTCTGGATTTTTCTTAAGAATTACATCAAAATTATCTCTCATTATAACCCTTGCATCAACTAAATTTTGTGAATCTAAGTATGTTGGTTTAACTTCTTGAATGTGTGTTACACCAGTTTCAGAATCATTAATTAATTCTGATGAGTATTTTACTTTTGCAATCTCTATTTGGTTTTTTATAAAATTTTGTAGCTCTTTTTTCTCTTGGAAATTTTCATCACGTAAATATCGTAACACTTTTCTTGCAGCAGATAATACGTCTTTACGAAGTGGTTCCACATTTTTTAGTAAGTCAGTTTTATATTTATTGATAAAAGTACCATTTTCGCTTTTTTGAGCGACTCTATCAAAAATGTCTGCACCTTTTTTTACTTGTGCTTTTATATCATTTAAATATGCATTCCAAGCATTCCTCTTGGCTTCGCCTACGTGTTTTTTTGCTTGTTTTTCTATAGTTATTATTTCTTCTTCATTATCAATGAATTTTAAAATTTCTCCATCAGTATTTTCTAATTCAAATTCCAAAATCCATTTTCTCATTTGAGAAATACAATCGAAATTTCTTTCCCATTGCAATCTGTCAGCATCTTTGTAACGCTCATGAGAGCCAGAAGTAGAATGACCTTGAGGTTGTGTTAACTCTTTTACATGAATTAAAACTGGTGTATGTTCTTCTCTAGAGATTTTTGCTGCTTTTTGATAAACATCCATCAATTGCACATAATCCCAACCATTTACTACAAAAATTTCATAACCATTCGTGCCTTCTTCTCGTTGAAAACCTTTTAAAATTTCTGAAATACTTTCTTTTGTTGTTTGATGTTTTGCATGAACGGAAATTCCATATTCGTCATCCCAAACACTCATAACCATTGGCACATTTAAAACGCCTGCTGCATTTATTGTTTCAAAAAATAAACCTTCGCTTGTGCTTGCGTTTCCAATTGTTCCCCAGGCAATTTCATTTCCATTTATGGAGAAATTAGTTTTATTTTTTAGTACATCAACATTTCTATAAATTTTTGATGCTTGTGCTAAACCTAATAATCTTGGCATTTGTCCAGCTGTAGGAGAAATATCTGCTGATGAATTTTTTTGTTGTGTTAGGTTTTTCCAGCTTCCATCTTCGTTTAAACTATGTGTTGCAAAATGACCACCCATTTGTCTTCCTGCAGACATTGGTTCTGCAACAATATCTGTGTGAGCGTACAAACCTGCAAAAAATTGCTGCGCTGTTAACTCACCAATTGCCATCATAAAAGTTTGATCTCTATAATAACCAGATCTAAAATCACCATTTTTAAATGCTTTTGCCATTGCTAATTGTGGCACTTCTTTACCATCGCCGAAAATCCCAAATTTGGCTTTGCCAGTCAGCACTTCTCTTCTTCCTAGTAGACTACATTCTCTACTAATTCTTGCAATTTTATAATCTTGCAAAACTTCTTTTTTAAATTCTTCAAAAGATATATTTGTTGATTTTTGAGAAGCTATAGTTTCTGACATTTGGAGTTGTTTTTTAAGAGTTACAAATATACTTTTTTTAGTTGATATTTAAAAATACAAGTATTTGCTGAATATATCGTAAAAAAATGTGGTAAAAAAGCATTATTTGTAGGAATTTGTTAATTAAATCAATTAAAAGAATCCTCTTCTAATGAAGTTGTATATTCTTGAGAAATTTGTTGTTATAACAAATCTTATTTTTGTATGATATTCTGGTTGCGCAATTTCGAAACCATTATTGGAATAAACTGGTAAATAAAATTCAAAAATATCTCTTACAAAATTTAATCGAATTCCATTTTCATATGCAAAAAATGGATTGTCTCCTTTGTTTTTTAAAATTGCAGCATCATTATATATTTCTAACCAGCGCCAAATTCCTACACTTGAGTTTCCAGAAAGCATAAATTCGTTTGCAAAACGTGTTGACAATACAGATTTAAAACCACCTTCTGCAGAAATAAATTGTTGACTAAAAATACCAGAATCTTCTGATCTTCCGAAATAATTTAGACCAAATAAATAATCGTTTGCTCTATCTAAGCCAAAACTAAAATAGTCTGATCCAGAATTATTATGTAAAAATGCTCCTGCAAAAACTCTAAATTGTAATTCTCTATTTGTAGCTGTTAATTTTCTGTATCTAAATTCTGCATTTAATTTTGAGAAATTAGTAGCATATTCTCCTCCAATATTGTAGCTAATTCCTCGAATTAAAGCAGGGTTACTATATGAATAAGATAATCCAAAAACATGGTATTTGTCTTCAGGAGATTTCTCGATTCCTATAGGAACTTCTTTATCGATATTCACCATTTTTGCTACTATAGATTGGCTGCCAACGTCTCTTAAAGTTTCTCTACTAAAATCTATTTTTACAAACGGAGTAAACGTATTGTAGGACAAATCTGGTTCGTAATGATTTGTGCTTCCTGCCAAGCCATAAGCAATGTTGTAGAGTTTTGAATTTTCAAAAAATTGATTATAGATTAATGAAAAACTACCCACAACAGATTTACTTTTAAAAGCGTAAGCTGGGGCAACTTTCATTTCGAAATTTTTCTGAAAAATAGGCTTGTTGCTTAAATCTACTCCAAAAATTACACCATCGTAAAAATTGTAATTTATGGTTGGTGTATAGAAAATTTGATTATAGTTTGGGCTTTCTATATCTTTGTAAAAAGTGAATTTTAGGGGTTTGTTTAACAATTTTCCAGACACATCTGAACTGTTATTTAAATAATTATATTCTGGATATAGCTGTTCGTAATTCAAAATTAATCGATCGAAATTCTCTTTTTCTATGCTAACGGTTTTGGTTGAATCAATTCCATTAATCCATTTTTTAAAAACAATGGTGTCTTTTCTTAAACCATATAATAAAACAGGTGCAGTAATATTTCTTCTATTTTTAATAACAACGTCAATAGAATCTTCTCTAATTATAGACTTTTTTATAGTATAGTCTATCTTTTTATTTGTGTTTATATAATCTCCAAAAAACCAATCTATATCTTTTGTGGTTTTTGTCGATAAAATCTCTTTAAAAGAATTACTGGTTGTTGATTCTAATTGAGTTTCTATGAAATATTCTTTGATGGATTTATGTAAAATATCTTCGCCAACAAAACCAGCCAAATATCTAAGGCCTAAACCAGCTTTGTATCTGTTAATAATTTTTCTATTAAAATTTGATAAAGAATCTGATCTTGTAGTAAGTGCTTGATCTAAAAATTGACGTGCGCTAAATCGATATAGAAATGGATATTTATCATTAAAACTTAATTTTCCAATGTTAAAAGAACGAACTCCCCAATAGTTAGAGTATTTCCCAAATAATTTTATGTCAGGGTAATATTCATCAACATATTTCATCATTAAATAAGTCTGAATTCCGTCTATTAACCAATAATCAGTTCTTTTGTTAACTAGCAACGTATTTTCGATATACTTCCTAGAGATTTCTTTAAACATAGTCAAATCCCATCTAAAAACACTTTGAAAAGGATCTAAAAATTTTGGCAGTTTATTTAAACCATAAATAGGATTTTTGCTTTGAGTGGTTTTATCAATAAAAAACTGTTTGTGCGGATAATCGCCTAAAAAGTTCTTAATAAATAATATTTCTCTAGTTAAAATATCTGTAGCTAATTTTTCATCTATTTCTTTCTCAATTATATCTGTTATAATTAAATTATCTTTTGTGGTAAAGGTTTTAAATTTTTGAATAGTATCTATATATAATAATGCGTTTGTTTTTCCTTGTCCTACAGAGAGATACTCTTTATAGCCATTGTTTTCTATTTTATATTTAAATAAATTAGTATCTAGATATAAACTATCAGGCAAAGAAATTTCTATACTAAAATCTGTAGCTTCTTCGTATAAATCATCTGTATTTAAGTTGCTCATTAACTGCCAACCATTTTGATAAACTGCTGGTGTAATGTACCAAAACCTTAAATTATAACCACTGTTAGTTTTTCCATACCTGGTAAATTCTGAGCTTGGAATTTTTACAGTGTAATTTAAGTCAAAAGTTAGCGATTCATTTGGCAAAAGAGGTTTTATAGCATCAATTTTAATAATATCTTGTTGGTTTTTTACTGTGCTATAATTGATAATACTATCGTTTAGTTTTATAAAATCTACTTTAGAATAGCCAAGCTTTTTTTTATCAGCAAAATAGAAAGACCGATTAAAATCTTCAATAAATCTGTTAGATAATGGCGTTTCTCTACCCTTAAAACTGTTTGCCCAATTGTGCAGGTATATTTCTTTTAAGGTATCTTTTGAAGAATTATGATACACGATTTGCTGACTTATTTTTAAAATGTCTTTTTTGGAATCTAATGTTGCATTGATGTTTATAGAGTTTTTTTGAGCGTAAAACCCAAAACTCCATAAACAAAAAAGTACTACAATAAGTCGATTTCTTTTCAAGTCAATTTTTTTTACAAAATACAAATTTTAGAAGTTTGGCTTCAGTTGATATTTTGCGTAGAATTTGTTGAGGTGATCAATAGCTTCTTCAGCAGTATCAACAATTCTGAATAATTTTAAATCTTCAAGACCAATATTTTTCTCGGTAATTAAAGTATTTTTTATCCAATCCATCAATCCAGACCAGAATTTTGTTCCCACT
>Ga0115558_1001961_pt1 | contig 12401 bp, 6 predicted proteins | sample COGITO_mtgs_1104_4_FD_87279 | JGI IMG/M metagenome (GOLD analysis project Ga0115558, IMG submission 87279) | Pelagic marine microbial communities from North Sea - COGITO_mtgs_110426 | ecosystem: Environmental > Aquatic > Marine > Epipelagic | place: Germany:Helgoland, sampling site Kabeltonne... | reverse complement strand
TATTTTTTAACGGCGAACTGCAGCTCGACTCCCCCATGGGCTATGACCACGGCCACAGCATCACCGTATCTAAAGTGACTATCCATGTGCAGGATGAGTCGATCAAAGCGATCAGCAGGGATTCAATTATAGGCGTGCACTACCACTTCATCGAACACAGCAAAGGGGAAGTTTTAAGCTTACCTAAGAAAAAAACTAAATAAATGCGGCTTGATCCGCAAACAACAAAGTCACCATGCGCAAAACTATCCTACCCCTCCTATTTTTAGCCTGTTTCTCGTATAGTAACGCGGAAGCATACACATATTTGATTCGCTACGAAGCGGAGCCGGAATTCTCCAGAATAGTAATCAGTTGGGATGAATTGCGTGGAGCTCTAGGCGTAGATCATATGAGAGACAACCTAGATGCTTATGAAGCTAAGGGTGTCTACGATACACACCTCTTTGCCAAGAAAACAAAAACGATCACCAAAATAGAAAATATGGATGGTCACGAAGTAAAAACTGTAATCGAAATCCAATACCCTCAAGGTACTGGCTATGGTGGTGCTGGCTCATGGAATTACGTAAAAGTTTACTTCGATGGAATACTAGCTGTAGATGTGCCATTTGGCTACAATCACTATACATCAATGACTGTATCTAAAGTGATAGTCTATGTAGACGACGAAATGATTACAGCCACATGGAGAGATACACACTCAACGCAAGAATACCATTATCCAACTCGTAGTGATGGCGAGGTGTTCCGCTTACCACAAAAATAAGAGCACTAAAAACTACTCAGGTTATTCTTCAAAAAATTATCCAAATTTCTTATAGAACTTCACACATTCACCGAAACCACGCCAAGCAACTGCCTAGCCCGACTCGCTCCCATGAAATAAGCTTCTTGAACATCCACGTGCTTTGAATCGGCCGAGAGTTCTTCGAAGGGTGCGAAGTCGATTATAATGACCGCGAGAAAGTCCATACCTTTGGAGCGGTGGGCTCCTATGTAAGATACACTGCCCATTAGGTCTTCATTATAATCGGCGACCTCGAAGCCGCAGACTTTAGCATCATCGCCTAGCGAGCTGTCCTTGAGCCATTTCCGGGGGCCGATTAGGGCGACGTCGCTGGGCTTGCACAGGCCCTTGCTTTTCCAATCCTGAACAATCTGCTCCACTAATTCACGCGTATCCTCTGGAGGGCAGTTCAGCTCCACCACTTCAGGGCCGACGGGTAATTGGTCGTGAGCTTGGATTGCGTCAACGAGATGTTTGGTAGCCTCGGACCGCAGTTGCTTTAGATAATGAAAAATGGGCTGGGTATAGCGGAGTGCTTTTTCCAGCTTCACATGCACCGCTCCACCTAGCGCAGCACGAAGATGATCGACATCAAATTTATCTGCGCCTCTAAAGGCGGGTCGTTGCGCTTTGTCGTAGAAGATTGCCACCGAAGCCTCAGTGCCCTCTTTCAAAAGTGCGAAATACCACGACCACCACCCTATAGCTTCCTCTGACTCTGCGTCGAAAGCGGTGTCATGATCCTGCGCCTCATCGACAACCAGGGCATCGAACCTAGGAAGTGGCTTACCCCCAGCCAATGCCAAGCGGACGTATCCAGGCAATTCTTCTTGGTAATAGTCTTTCAGTGTTTCTAAATCTGTGGGCACCTCCAATTGCAGATCCTCAACTGCAATCACTTCTGCGAGCAAGGTTTCCCAACTACGGACTTCTATCGAGCCCTTTGATAACTTCAGACGAGCTACCATCTTAGTCAGACGCTCGGCCAACAATAAGTTGTAGACCAAAAACAAGACTCGACGCCCTTCCCCTTGCTCTGCCAGCCATTCGGCCTGCTTAAGCGCGAGGAAGGTCTTCCCCGTGCCGACACCGCCTTCCACAATCCAGTGTCGGTTGTTCTTCAGCATACTGAGGATTTCAAACTTAGTTGCTTTGAATTGATCAAACAGCCGGTCACTCTGCTTCAGAAACATGCGGAGCGACTCCGGCTTCAGTCCTCTGGCTATACTTGCGTGAAACGCCTTCACTGGATCCTTACAGTGCGTTGCATGCGATGCCACATACTGCGCCCACCAGCTGGTAAAGTCCTTAAGGTCTTGGCCGAAGATCAGACACTCACGGCCCAGTTCCCCTTGCAAGCGATCTTGCTCGGTCAAATTAACGTGTGGCAGGCACAACGCCTTGCCAACGTAGGGCACTTTTCCCTCAAAATGCTCTCTAAGGTCAAAGATCACCGCCTTCCACTCATCATTCAGCTGCGTAGCCGGGTTATCTTCACCGTGCTCCCACACCCCTGACAAAGCAAAATGCCGATTTTGTCCGCCCTTAACCTCGACCACCAGAATACGTTTATCTGGGCCCAACAGGATAAAGTCCCCTTCCTTGTCCCGCAGACCAGCGACCGACTTACGCTCATAAAAATAACCCCAGCGAATATACCAGCCTTTAGGCAACTCGTTAAAGACCTCCGCGACCTTCGCCTCGGTCGGATCCGCCTTTTCAAGTGGACGATTGTAAAACCATGTGGGCATCACTTTAGTTCATCATGAATTTTAGAAACTGAAAGAACAAAGATTATTCAAACCCTCTCCATCTAGATATCTTACCCATTGAATAAGATCATCACTTAGGTATTTATATAAACTATATTTATTTTCCCGTCGACGCCACCCGATTATTTTCCAACAGTATTGGCTTGATTCCTATTTAATCCTAATAATGAAGTTCCTCCACACAGCAGACTGGCAGATCGGTAAGCCGTTTCAGTCCATTACTGATACCTCCAAGCGTGAGGCGTTGCGCCAGAAGCGACTCGACACTGTCCGCGGATTGAAATCGCTGATCGTCAAAGAAAAACTCGATTTCGTGCTGGTCTGTGGAGACCTCTTTGACTCCGCGACACCCGATCAGGCTACTGTCTCCGGGCTCTGTGCCGCCATCGGTGAACTAGAAGTCCCCGTTTACGTCATTCCCGGCAACCACGACCACGGTGGGCCAGGTTGCATCTGGGAGCAGGCCTTCTTTATACAGGAACAGGAACAGCTCGCCCCAAATTTTCATATATTACTCGAAGCTAAGTCCGTCGTCCTAGAAGAAGCGGTTCTGCTGCCCTGTCCACTCCTTCGCCGCCATGAGAGCGTGGACCCCACCGCGTGGCTCCGTTCGGAGCCCGAGGGTCTGCCCCAAGAACTGCCAAGAATCGTGCTGGCTCATGGTAGCACGCAAGGCTTCTCCTCCAGTGGCGAATCCGACAACGAGTCGGGGATCAACCGCATCAATATTGATCAACTGCCTACTGGCAGTTACGACTACGTTGCACTCGGCGACTGGCACGGGATGAAGCAAATTACCAACAATGCCTGGTTCTGCGGCACTCCGGAACAGGATCGCTTTGCCAAGGGGGAAGGCAACCAACCCGGAAATGTGCTCTCGGTTGAGATTTCAGACCGAGACCAGACGCCGTCAGTAGAGATCTTCAAAACTGGGCAGATCGGATGGCACGCACCCGATGCCTTCCAACTCAACTGTGAGACGGATCTCGATGGGCTCAAAGCTCAGCTCGACGAACTTCTCGGCGGCCGGGCATCCAGCGATCTACTAAAACTTAGTGTGGGTGGTGCATTGAGCTTCAACGGCATTGAACGCTTTGAACAACTCATGGAAAGCCTCCGTGCCCGTCTTATCCGTTTGGAACTCGATCAAGATATCCAAGTAGAACCCTCTGAAGAAGAGCTCGATGCTCTCAGTGAGCGTCAAGACCCCCTCATCGCTCAAGTTGCCAAAGAACTGCGCGATAGCATCGAGACCGATCCACTAGCTCGAGATGCCCTGCGTGAACTGCAGTTGCACACAAGGAAGGCCGAAGCGTGAAACTACTTTCTGCAACTGTCCGCAACTATCGCACCCATCGCGACACACCGGTTAAGCTGGACGACAATCTCGTGCTTATCCACGGCCCCAACGAATCTGGGAAAAGCACACTCGCAGAAGCAATTCATTGCGCTCTCTTTCTAAAAGCCAAAGGAAACACAAATTTTCACAAGGCCATGGAGTCGAACCACGGGGGCACGCCGGAGGTCGAACTGCAGTTTGAAGCCGGAGGCCGTGTGCATGATCTGCGAAAAACTTTTGGAAGCTCCGGCAATACGACCTTGGACAGCGAAGGCCAGGCCACTCTCAACGGATCTGCTGCCGAAGAATGCCTGGCCGGACTCCTTGACGTGGACGGTTCGGTTTCAGGTGGAGGCATTGAAACGAAAATGCAGAAGCGCTGGGGCCACCTCTGGGTGCGCCAGGGCACAAGTGACGCAACACCCCTGGAGAGTATTGAAGAATCTCAGTCCAAGTTGCGCGACAAATTACAGGCCAGCTCAGGACAATCAATACTCAGCAGCCCTATTGATAATACTGTCATCGAGGCCCTACAGACCTGGGAAAAAAGCAATCTTACCAACACCGGAAAAGCCAAAGCGAACTCTGACCTCGATAAAGCTGAAAATGCACTGGCCGCCGCAAAGGAAGCCGCCAAAAACGTCCAGGCCACGTTGGAAGAACTACATCAGGCTGCAAAGAACTACGAGCAGGCCGAATCCGATATTGCTCGACATAAGAAAAACAAAGACGACGCAGAAGCAGAACTCAAAACCATCGATACGAAACTCAAGACGGTCAACACACTCCGCGAGCAAAGCAAAGGGAAGATACGCCAGCGCGAAACCTGCGAAAAAGAGCTTGAAGAATTAACCGATGCAGACGCAGAAATTCGCGAATTTGAGAGCCAGCTGAAAGCACAGCAAACAGCAGCTGCTCCGAAGCAAAAGGAGATCAAGAAGCTACGAACTGAATCGAAAACGAAACTGGGCGATTACGGAAAGGCCCGTAAGGCGCGAGAAGCTACCAGCCAGTCACTCAGTCGTCTCCGCTCAGTTGCTGACGCTTGGCAAGCACATTACGAATTACTTCAAAAAGCCAAAGCCATCTCCGAGCTAATGAAGCAACTCGACCAAATTGAAACGCTGAACGCATCCAAAAAAGAAATTAACAAACAGCTTGCACCTCTTGAAGACTTCACCCCAGATGCGGTTGAACAATTGGAAGCGACTGAGCGCAACGCAGAAGAAGCCAAACTCAAACTCGAAGCTTACGCGCTACAAATCGAAGTCCTGGAAGCCAATGAAAGCATTGAACTCGATGGGCAACCTCTTAATAAGGGACAGAAGGAAATACTGAGCCGCACAGCCGAATTAGAAATCGGCTCTAAGACACGTATTCGCCTTACTCCTGGTGGAGGCGAAGATCTGGAAGACACACGCACCGCTTGCGATGAGGCCGCTGCCGCGCTGAGCAAGGCAATTAAGAAGCTCGGAGTCGACTCCGTCGAGGCCGCACGTGCCAAAGCCCGTCAGCGAGCTAACCTAAGCAACGACCTGGAAAAGCTGGAGGGGAAACTCGAAGAGTCCAATGCCGATGAAAACGAGGATGAGCTCGCCGAGGCCGAGAAAGCACAGTCTCAGCTTCAAGCCCGGCGCGATACCGCTCTCCCCAAGGACGAATCAGTTGAATTTAGCGACCACTTGAAAGACGCAGAAGCTGCCAGCGAAGAAGCACGCCTATCTCTTACTGAGGCCAACCAAACTTATGATAAGGCAGAGTCTGAAGAAACCGCTGCCCGAAACGCTTCCGACAAAGCAGCAAAATCACTTACCCAAGCCGAAGCGGCCCACAAACAAGAAAGCGAAGCGATCCTAAACATGGAAAGTAAGCTGGAATATGCGCGCAATAAATCGGGAGACACCCAGACGCGCATCAATGCCATCAACACGGCTCAAGCCAAGTTCGACCAATCAAAAGTGGCCGAGGAGAGCATTATCAAACAACTTGATGAACTTGGGGCCGATGAACTCGAAATAAAAGCAAAGCGCTTGAAGGAGTCCGTCGATAAGGATGCCGAAAAGCTCAAAGATGCCAATGACCTTAAGATCGAGGCCCGCACAGAACTGCGCAGTAGCGGCAATCAGGATCCCCAAAGGGAATTCAAAGAAGCCGAAGCCGAAACGGACCGCTTCCAAAAGCGCTACGATCAACTCAAGCATCAGGCAGAAGTTCGTCAGCATCTTCTAAGTAGGCTACAGGCAGCTCGACAAGCGACGACCTCAGCCCTAGCCAAGCCGCTTGAAGATGCCGTCAACCCATACCTCAAACTCCTCGTCGGCGGCAGTGCTGCACGGCTCCACTGGGCCGAGGACGGTAGCCAGCTCGAAAGCTTGGAGCTCGATCGTACAGATAAAAAGAAAGGTCTTTTCACTTTTGAGAACCTGAGTCACGGCACCCGGGAACAAGTCGCTCTCGCACTCCGCCTTGCCATGGCCCAGCTCCTCGCCGCCGACCACGACGGCTGCCTCCCCCTAGTTCTCGACGATGCTTTCACCCACGCAGACAAAGACCGCCTAGAAAAGCTCAAGTCACTCATCTACCAAGCTAGTCAGAGCGGCCTACAGATCCTTCTTCTCTCCTGCCATCCAGAGAATTATAATGGCCTGAGTGCTAGTGAGGTTAACCTATAAATTAAGTATTAATTGTCCAAAACTTTAATACGCACCCTTCAGCCACGTATCATGGCAAGCAAAACCAGACCACTTTCATTCAATATTGATACGAATACCATTGCCAGAATCGAGGCAGACTCACCACCTTATCCAGCCTTACGGAACGCTAGCGCTATCACCTGACCGATGTTACCGGCGCGACGACCTACGACGTGTCTTCTGGCAACTACCCCTAGGTCGAGCGCCACTACCACTAAACCCTTTCCGCAGAGGGCACTTGGTCTGAGTAAGCCATTGGCACCCGGCCACCATCGATCAATTACAAATTTCTATACTAAGTAATACATTGCACTTGCTCCAGATTTAGGGATGTTAAATCGTGTTATGTTTAGATTTTCTAGCTAATTCACTACCCTACCTTTAATGAATCTTTACCCAGCAGTATGAATTTGCCCGCTAAATCAAATAACCTAGCTAATAATTTTAGAGGTGCTGGTTACATTCTAGAAACTGCACTTGCCGATCTCATAGAAATTAAACCGACTGAAATCCAAAAAGACAGTCACGTTTCAATGATTTTAGTTGGCCAAATAAGACAATTACACTTCAAGATTAGACTAGTATGAAAGGAACAATAGATATCGACACGCCCTACTTCGATCCACCCCGAGGCTTTGCCAAAAGACTTCGTAAAGATCAAAAAAAGGGCTGGGAAGAGATCAGGAATTATTGCGCAAAACCCTTCCGGAACCTGAACGAGTGGCTCAAATATAAGGTAGGCGAAGAAAACTGGCCCCGTGAATTAGTAGAAGACAGTAGTATTTGGGGAAGTATTATACACCGGCTAGAAGCAACAGAGCAAAAGGCCCTGGAGCAACAGGAAATACACCTCAAGGGCAAGGACTCGGCCACCCTCGGCGCACATGAAAACCCTGACTTCAAGATACCGACCGATGAATATTCCTGCTGGCAAAAATACCGCGAAACTCTCAGGAAGAAGGGCCTGACAGAGCCAACGGTCGACTCTATCGAGGAGGAATGCTTTAAAACTTTAAAATACCTTAGATTAGGTGACGGGGAGAGCGGTAAAGACCCTGTTAAGGGCCTTGTTGTCGGCCATGTTCAGTCTGGCAAAACTGCCAACATGGCAGGCCTGATGGCTATGTGCGCTGACTGGAAGTTTAATATGTTCATCGTCTTAACTGGCTCTATCGAAAACCTCCGGCTTCAAAACCAGAGACGGCTGATCGAAGACCTTAATGTTGAGGATGCCAACCTACAGTGGCGACCCGTCGCACGCCCAAGGAAAAATGCATCCATAGGAGATCGTGCCGCTGACATGAATTTCGGACAGCACAGCCCACTGAGATACTTAACCGTATGTCTTAAAAACGGCTCTCGCCTGAAGCAATTGATCGGCTGGCTGCGGGAGCATTCGGAAAAACTCAGCCAGATGCAGATTGTCATCATTGACGACGAAGCGGACCAGGCAGGTATTAATACTGCAAGCACAAGCGAAGACGAACGTAAGCCAATAAACAAGCTACTTCTCGAACTCGTATCCCTCCCGGCTCGCTCGATGAATTACATCGCTTACACGGCCACTCCATATGCCAACATTCTTAACGAGGCAGGAAAAGACACACTCTACCCGAACTCATTTATAAGGGCTCTTCCATTAAACAACAGCTACTTCGGCCCGGAACGTCTCTTCGGAATGGAAGACTCTGACCAAGAAACCCTAGATATGATCCGATATGTGAGTGACGAAGAAATCAGCACCATTAAGGATATTCACGACGATGCAGGAAACGAGTCACCCCCCGACTCCCTGGTAGATGCCCTCGCATGGTTCGTTTGTTCCGCGGCGGCCAGAAGAGTCATCGGAATTAGCGATCCCACTTCAATGCTGATCCATACAAGCCAGCGGGTGCTGCATCATCAGAACATGGCTGATGCCGTTGAGGAGACTCTTAGAAATAAATGCTTCAGGAATCATTGCCGTATGATCTGGGAGACCGAGACCGAGAAGTTAAAGCTGACGGACTTTGAGGAGCAATTCCCTCTCTACGAAGGGGAGGTTCACGACTACCCTCCGTTTGACCAGATTGAGATTCATTTCGATGATCTGCTGGCGGAAATCGGACATATTAAATTCAATGCTGATAATGGCACCGAACCCGAACCCAGCTACACAAAAGGAATTCACCTCTGTATCGATAACTACAGGAACAAGGGGCTTAATGACGAAGGCGAGCACGTCAGGCTTCTTTACCCTGAAAACGGCAACAAGCCCGACCACTCCACGGCATTTATAGTTATCGGTGGGGCTACCCTATCCAGAGGCCTGACAATCGAAGGGCTCACCTCAACGTTTTTCCTTCGGACCTCATCATTGGGAGATTCGCTAATGCAGATGGGCCGGTGGTTCGGCTATAGGAGAGGTTATGAATTACTGCCCAGAATCTGGACGACACAGACTGCGTTTGAGCGATTCCGCTACATGGCAACAGGCGAAGCTTTGCTCAGAGAAGAGTTAAAAATCTACGAAACGGAAGGAGCAACCCCCACCCAGTTCGGCCCGAAGATCATTTCATGGGCACCCGCAAGGTTCCTGAGGATAACTTCAAAAAACAAGATGCAGAACGCCAAACCGGCCGATTTCGACTTCTCAGGCGTGAGAAGTGAAACAACCCTCTTTTCCGAGAAGAAGAAATGGCTGGATCATAACATCTCTGTTACTGAAGATTTCATCGAAAAGATAGGCAGTAACCCCCTGCCAGTTCACAACAAAGCACTGTTTTTTGCAGGAATAGACTTTGACACAATCGAAGGCTACCTGCGGAAAATGAATTTCCACAAAAAGAACAAATTCTTTTCGGGAATCAGCATGTTTCTCGAATGGTTTCAACAGATAAGGAATGAGTTTGATGACTGGAACGTGGTTGTCTCAGGGCTGTCCGGCATACAGCAAATTGGAAACGGGCTTGAATCAAAGAGCATTTGGGAAGTCCGAAACTACGCCGTGCGCAAGGTTGTGCGTACAAAGAGGAACAACATGACTGACCCTGCAAGCTTCTCCATCGGATCGCTGTCCGACCCGATGGACAGAATAATTGATATTCCGAACCATAATGAAAAAAAAGCCCTGAATGAGGCCGACGCATTGAAGCTGCGGAAAAAGGCAAATCTGGAAAATACTCCCCAACTCATAATTTACAGGATTGATGGACAGGGAACCCTTGGAAACCTACCTAAGAAAAGGTCTCACCTTAACCTTGAATCTGATGTTATCGGCTTACTGCTGCGCGTCCCGGGACAACCCAACAAAGCTCATTCGCTCAGCGTTACCGTCAACATCCCTGAAGGAGCATATCCCGAAGATGATGCTGACATCGAAGATGCAAACGAAGAGTAATTATGCCTACATTAAAACCATTGGATATCGAAATCTCAAAGCCGGGTAAAAACACGGTAGATTCGGACTTTATCTTAAAGATACTCGGCGACTTTAAGCAAAAACCGATCGATACATTTGTCAGGGAAGGGCTCCAAAACTGTCTCGATGCACGCATCGCCGGGACCCGTGAAGTTTGCGTCGATATCGATATTGTAGAAGGCGACTCAAAGACGTTCCTCTCGCTTCTCGACAACAAAACCCAGAAGAACACCAAGTGGCAAAAGGCTCACAATGTTCAGAAACGCCACAAAATGCTCGTGCTTAGAGACAGTTGCACTACAGGACTGGACGGTGACCTTGGCCCGAATCTTACAAGTAAATTTGAAAAACTTGTCTACAAGATCGGCGACGGAAAAACCGAAGTAGGAGCCGGCGGCTCATACGGCTTGGGCAGTACCATTTTTTCAAAAATGGGAATCGGATTCGTCGCGTTCTACACTCAGGTTAAAAATAAGCAGGGCAAAGTGGAGAAACGCTTCGCCATTGCCTGCATAGAACCAAAGAACAACGCTGTGATCACAGGCTCGCCGAACGGAGTCGCCTGGTGGGGAAAAAATGACAGTCGCGGAAATTCTGCTCCCGTAACGGATTCACGGCGCAATGATAATATTGTAAAATCACTTTTGCAATATAGCCCCTACACTCAGGATGAAACAGGCACTACAATCATTATCCCGTTTGTCTCTGAAGAATCCATACTAATCGGCAACAACAATGGGGCGCCCCCTTGGGAAAAGAGCCTGAAGGGCTCGCTGCGGATGGCGGTCCAGCGTTGGTACGGCAATCGCCTGACAGTGACACCCGGGCTCCCTACGCTTAATGTTTCGACGGAAAATCAGGAGCTGAAGCCTGATAAGTGCAAACCCGTATTTCAGGAATTTCGAAAACTTAAGGAATTGATTTTTGCTTCACGAAAAAAAGCAGGCAATGGCAGCATGCGCTTCAATCGCGACAAAAACTCCGAGTGGAAAGAAGCCACATCCAATGACTCGGAAGCTGCGGGTTTTTTCAAGGTAATTAAGCTGCAGGCTACCTTTCAGGACAGTCAACCCGCAGGATGGCTGGCTGTCTGCAAACTGAGTCGAAGAGACCTCGAACTGATCGCACCCAATTATGCGGGAGAACCTCATGACTACCTCTTTGGCGTAACGAAAGATGATATCAAGTCCCGCCCGATTGTAGCACTCAGCAGAAAGCCCCAGATGATCGTTCGATACGATACGGATGCCTGGTCAAGAGGCATTGAGAATCCGGAAGGAGAATATGTCCTGGCACTCTTCATTCTTAATGAGGAAGCACGCATAATGCATAGCAAAGAAGGACTGGAGGAATATGTAGGCAAACGGGAGGGAGCGACACACGAAAACTGGAGTGATGACGCGGGCAAGCGTATCATTGAAAGAATTCGAGCCAATGTAGTCAAAGGCATCAAAGAGGCTTTCTTCCCTGACCAGAAGGTGGGAGCGGATTTAACTGCCGGAGAGCAGCTGAGAAACGACTTGGGGAGAAAACTTTTACCCGAGGGTTTCGGAAGAAGCGCTTCGGGCGGCGAGCCTGGTGGAGGAAGCCGGGGAGGAGGCGGATTAGGCTTTGGTAAAGGTGCTGTTTCTCCTACCTTCGAAATAGATGATGTTAAGCACACATCTGAAGGGAAGAAGATTACAATTACGATTGATACAGCAGGCGCTCATGCCCTCGAGCTCTCCGTAAAAGCATCACAGGGTGCAGGAGCACCTGTCGGAAGCACTCAATGGAAAGATCAAAAAACAGGTCTCTCGGGTGAATTCCCACTCATGTTTCAGGACAGTAAGTTAAAGTCGGTTCATTGCGTGACAAAAACAGGGAAAGAGTCCAAATCCTCCAAAATCAGCACCAAGGATGTGGTACGTAAAATTGCGTCCGATGATTCCTCTATGATTCGAATCCAAATCGCGAAAAAAATCGAAGCTCCGGCGCGGATATCCATGCTGGTTGATGTCGCAAGCCGCGACATTTCAATCATTCCGGTTTTGGAGCTAAGCTAGTACAGAAATATTAAAGGGTAGAAATGAAGAGACGGCCAATACCTCCATATCCTCAGCTCGGTGACGACATCTTTATCGAAGCGTACAGAACGTTTAAGTCTAATGATAAAGAATTGACGCCCCGGGACCTTGATGACGGAACCATTCATCTCGACGAATGGACACCTGAGAAAGAATTAACGGTCCAAATGGCGTTTGAAGTAAGTGCCTTGAAATCCCTCAAGGCAGAGTGCTCGAAAATAATAAGAAAAAATGCGGAGTGCAGCATCGCGATCAGATGGAGTTCAAAAGGCTCTATGCAAAGCGGATGGTCAAACGACTCCATTAGTCTTTTTGACAAAATTGATGGCCCCAGAACCGTC
>Ga0115558_1001958_pt1 | contig 12412 bp, 8 predicted proteins | sample COGITO_mtgs_1104_4_FD_87279 | JGI IMG/M metagenome (GOLD analysis project Ga0115558, IMG submission 87279) | Pelagic marine microbial communities from North Sea - COGITO_mtgs_110426 | ecosystem: Environmental > Aquatic > Marine > Epipelagic | place: Germany:Helgoland, sampling site Kabeltonne... | reverse complement strand
GTGATGACTGGGCAGGCTCACTGCACCATAGCCGGTGGCATAGAAATGATGTCTAGGGTTCCAATGCTATCGGATAAAGCGACTATGTTTGCAGACGCGAAATTTGCATTAAATCATCGTATGCTAATGATGGGTAGCGGTGCGGACTTAATCGCTTCTCTCTATAACATCAGCAGAGAGGATGTCGATACCATCGCATATTTAAGTCAACAGCGAGCATCCAAAGCCAGCAATTCAGGTTGGTTTAAGTCTATTATTCCTGTTAATAACCCTGTTAAAGATATCATCGTCGCAACAGATGAGTGTATTCGTGGTAGAACCACGATGGAATCACTAGCGACGCTACCACCTGCTTTTTCAGCTTTAGGTGAGCAGGGGGTGGATGCACTCCAAATCAAAGAACACAGTACCCTCGACTCTATAAGTCATGTCCATACTGCTGGTAATTCTCCGGCCATGGCAGATGCGGCGTCTTTGTTATTAATTGGTGATGAAAGCTTAGGAGAACGCATAGGTAAAATACCTCGAGCTAAAATTATAGCTGCGGCCACAGTATGTGATGACCCCCTACAGGTAGTTTCAGGTTGTGCTAAAGCAACTGTATCTTTAATGAGCCGAGAGAATTTGACTCCAGAAGGAGTGGACTTATTTGAGCTCCATGAGGCATTTGCTGCGACCAGCATCAAATGTCAGCGAGATCTGGGTATTAGCCATGAGAAACTTAATGTTAATGGTGGTGTGATTGCGCTTGGTCATCCAATGGGTGCCACCGGGGGGATTATGATGGGTACCTTGCTTGATGAATTAGAGCGAAGAGATTTAAAAACTGGTATTGTTGCCGCCAGCGGCGCAGCTGGAAGTGGAACCGCGATTTTAATAGAGCGGCTATAGCTATGCGTTGTTCACGTTAGTCGAAGGACTTTTCATGAAGACCCTTATATACAGAATTATTTTTTTAATTTTAGCAATATCACATTCGGGCACTACGTTTAGTGAGTCTCGGATAAAGTCTTTGGAAAATACTGAACCCACTCGAATTCTGTTCATTGGTAATAGTTATCTTTACTACAACGATAGCTTGCATAATCATTTGCGCCGCATGGCAGAAGAAAAATTTCCCGATAGATCCAATTTGATTAGTTACAAGTCATCTACCATCGGCGGCTCTCGGCTAGAGCACCACAATATAGATCATCTTCTGAAGGCTACAAATATAGGTGTAAAAACTCCCTTTGAATTGGTCATCCTACAAGGGGGCAGCAGAGAACCGCTCTCCAAGAAATCCAGAGAGCAATTTCATAAACAAGTTAAGATTATGATCAGTAAAATTAAAGCTAATGGAGGTGAGGCAGCACTTTATATGACCCATGCCTATGTGAAGCCCCATAAAGATTATGATGTTGGAATGATCAAGGATATAAAGAGCCTCTATCTTAAAGCCGGAAATGATAATCAGTCTCTGGTTATTCCTGTGGGCCTTGCCTTTGAAAAAGCGTATCAATACAGACCAGATTTTAAGTTACATAAAGATTTTGATGGTAGTCACCCCAGTCTACTTGGTACCTATTTAGCAGCCAATGTTGTCTTTGCGACTTTATTTAAAACGTCGCCCATAGGATTGAAATACAATTATTTTGATACCATTTCAGATAAGGATAGAGACTTTTTACAAAAGATAGCTACTCTCACTGTTGGAGAATTTTTCAAGTAAGTTGACGTCTCATGGCATTTTCAGCTGATAAAATACCGAGTCCCATATGGTTAATTTGCATTAAGAGTCTCAAACTCAGTTGCCCAACGCTGATTAAATGCTTCAATACGCAATAATCGCTGGCGCAGTATTTTTTCATGTTGCCCGTTGTTAACCAATACTTGATAGCTATCCTTTAATTGGTGAATTATAGACGGATCGGTATTGCGACTTGCCGCTAGATATAAACCTTTAGCTACTGCGTGTAGTTTCAAGACGGGCTTAAATGAGGAACAGTCCAATTCATCGCGACTGCAGAGTTGCATCATGCCACCGTCACTCATTGGAAATAAATCAATACGACCAAGCAGTGCTTTTTTTATGTTTTGATAATTACTATTGACCGACTGTAAGTTGTTAAATCCCTGGCTTTTAAGATATTCGTGGTGAATATGTTCATTGACCACGCCGACTTTCCAGTTTTTAGCATCATCTAACGAATCTACCTTTATGTGGTTTTTATCTGATACACGGAACAGGTAATAGGTCACAGGAATCAACTGGCCCACCCAATGAAATTGATCTTCCCTACTAGAGGCTCTTGCTATTGGATAGATAAGAGCGTTTGGTTTTGTTTGAGCATTAAGATAAGCGCGCTTCCAAGGTTGATGGCTCAGTTGGTAATTTTGATCAGCATGTTCAAGTAAGGACTCTACGAATATCGTAGCCTCCCCGCCGTGCATAGATGCTGGTGACTTGAGTGTGAAAGGAGATGTTTCAGCTAATAACATTACAGGTGGCTCAGCGGCATGGGCGAGCAAGGGTGATGTAAACATTAATATTAAAATTAATGTTCGATAGTAGTGAGCTGAGTTCTTAAAGTCTTGAAATAACATCAGGTAAATACAAAAAAGTGGTTTCACAGCATTTCGATAGTTGATTTAGATCAAACTGTAATTGCGCAGTATCTGACTCAATATTGATTTCTTTCTTCTGAAGCTGTTTTGCCCATTCCCCTAAGGCAAGAAATCCAAAATTTGAACATAGGCCTGCGAGTGCGTGCGCTGAACTTTTAATAATTGGATATTCATGTGGTGAGCCTAGACAAATCATCTCTACTAAATTTTTGGCTGAAACTTCTGCTTCCTCGTAGAGGCTACATACCTATTCTATACCAAGTGTTTCGCAGTGGTCTTTGAGAATACTTAATGCAATGAGTTCGTTATCGTCTACAGACTTAGATTGATCATTGATATCTCGAACTTCTGGAAATAGATGCGCAATTGAGCTAGATAGTTTTTTTATGTCTAAGGGCTTTTCAACAACAGTGTTCATGCCTGCATCTATACATCTATCACGCATGTCTGGGCTAAGAATTGCACAGCTTCCGATAATCTTCATATCATCATATTCGGGCAACTCACGTATACGGCGAGTGGTTTCGATCCCGTCCATTATCGGCATATGTATATCCATTAACACCAAGTCTATTTTTTCACTGAAAAGAATATCAAGGGCTTCTTGTCCGTTGCCGGCAAGAAACGTATGCCATAACTGCTGGTCAAGTTGGCCTTTAAGTAATTTTCTGTTTATTTCAACATCATCGACAGCAAGTATATTTAAGGGTTTCTTGGCTGCATGTAATGTCTCAGTGTGAGAAGATTGTTCAATGATACTCGCATCAACTATGCCAAAATTCAATTCGAACCAAAAAGTACTCCCTTCTCCTTTTGTGCTGGTAAAGTCGATTGTGCCTCCTTGTTTTTCTATAATTTCTTTACAGATAGCTAACCCAAGTCCTATTCCACCGTAGCGCTGTGCACCAGTGCTATCTTCTTGGCTGTAAAGGTCGAAAATTTGCGGCTGAGCACGAGGAGCGATACCTATGCCGGTATCTATAAGTGAAAACCGCAGGCCAATACTATCCTCAGTATTAATACTAATGCTGCGCTCAACCTTCAAAGTAATGGAGCCTTCTTCGGTAAACTTAAGTGCGTTGTTTAAAAGGTTGAGGAATACCTGCCGTAATTTTTCTGGATCTCCTGAGATTATTGTGGGTACATTGTCGCTGATGATCTCATTGAGAATAAGGCCTTTTTTTTCCGCTGTTGTATTTACAGAAAAGATAACGCCATGTATCAGGCCATGTAAATTAAATGGAACAGATTCAAATTCAAATATACCTTGCTCATATTTCCTATAATCTAGTGCAGAATTCATCATACCCAGTAAAGATTTACTCGAGTCATAAATAGCATCTACATACTCAGCCTTATCTCGGTGTCTTGGATTCTTCTTGAGTAACTCTGACATGCCTAGAATACCATTCATCGGCGTCCTAATTTCGTGACTCATTATGGCTAAAAATTTTGATTTTTCCTCGCTCGCATCAAGAGCGACTTGTCGCTCTATCTCAAGTTCTCTTGTTCTGCCTTCAACCAATTTCTCCAAGTTTTCATTAGTCTCGCTGATTTGGTGATGCTGAGCGCGAATGGTGGCCAGATGATCATTAAAAGCACCAATAAGAACACCAATCTCATCATCTTGATGATCCTCGGGCATAGGAATTTTTTGATCTGTGAGTCCTTGCTGTATAGGTTGACTGGCTTTTAGAATTGACCGAGTAAAAGTGAAATAAAATAAAGATATTAAACATATAGCTAGAGCGAAGTTGCGTAAGATACCAGAAGTAAAAACGACAGTGGACCGCCTTATAAAAGTATCAGCCGCCAATGTTGGATCCACTACTACCACTAATTGACCAACTGATTGGGAATAAATAACTGGGTCAAATAGCAACTGTTCAATAGTTTTTGGTTCCCCAAAAAGCCATCGTTTGAAGGGTGTACTTTCTGAAGTGATAGGTTTTTCTGCTGAACCAAGAAGACCTCCAAGTTCATCGTAGATAGAAGCAGAAACTACAGAAACATTACTAACTAAACCCTCGCTCACTTGTTCTGCACCATTGCCGTCTAGGTTATAAGCTGCATGAAATGCTGCTCGATTAGCGGTGATTAATACATTGTCGATCAGCTCATTCAGTTCATCTTTCTGAGAGAAATAATCAAGGTAGATCTGGCCGCTACTGAGGATAATTCCGATTAAAAAAGCGGCTATTACGGCAGTTTTAGTTTGCCGGTAGGAAAGACTTTTTCGAAGTGGAATTTTGTAGTTAGGCATCTCTATATAGATTCTTTAGTTATAGGCTACATCTGCAATGAAAATATAACCTGTACCATGCGCAGTATTTATAAATTTAGGATGCATGCGATCATCTCCGAGTTTTTTTCTTATCCTTGCGATCATTACATCTATGGTTCTGTCTGTTGGAAACCAATCGCGATGTTTCATTTGATTCATAATCTGGTCTCGACTAAGAACATACCCAGCATGTTTAATCAGAGTCGAAATTAGCTGGAATTCTCCCTCGGTTAAGCGAGTATCTTCTTCACCAGACTTTTGTAGATTTCGATTACCTAAATGCAGAGTCCATTCGCCAAATTTTGCGATTTTTACATCACCAAAATTATTATTACTGGCACTTGATCGATATTTGATACGATCGAGAAGATTTCTAACTCTAACCATCAGCTCTCTTGAATTATAAGGCTTGGTAACATAGTCGTCGGCGCCCAGCTCCAGTCCAACGATTTTGTCTATGTCGTCATCTTTCTGGCTTACTAGGATAATGCCAACCCCCGATCTGCTGCGAAACTCTCGGGTTAATTCGAGACCTGACCGCCCAGGTATCTTAATATCCATCAAAATGACATCTATGACTTTTTCGGAGAAAAGCTTTTCCGCCTGTTCGCTAGATCTGGCTTTATAGACTTGATAGTTTTCCGCCTTGAAATAACTAGCTAGCAAATTGAGGCTAGCAGGTTCATCTTCGACAATAAGCACAGTGGATTGTTTTTCCAAGTCTAAATACTCCAAGTATATTATTTGAGCCTTCCCACTAAGTTTGGCATAAATCAGCCTAAAGCAAAGGCCGGAATCTAGGTGGTTACTAAAAGTATTAGATGATGTTTACAAATTGTTTACAACTTAAAACATTATCTATTCATTTGAGCTACTTTCATTTTCTAAAGAGTTCTACTATAGATGAGTAAGGACTATCTACGAAATTTGAGGGGAGACGAGGGTATGTTTAAGTGTAAAAAAGGCGTCATAACAATTAAAACAATAGCAATTCTAGGTGCAATAACTGCCAGTGCGGTTACTCTGAGTCAAGAGGAAAAGCAGCTGGAGGAGGTCATTGTAGTAGGTTCACAAATTAAAGGTGCGGCAATTAATACGGCTCTTCCAGTGACCGTAATAACATCTGAAGATATTGATATTTTGGGTTTAGACTCGGGTGAAGAATTACTTGAGAACATGGCTGAAATGGGACTTAACTACTTTACAGAAGCGGAGGCTTTTTCTGGAGGCGTTAACTCAGTACGCGGTGATATTGGAGCTTATAACCTTAGGAACATAGGCGTGGGTAATACCTTAGTGCTTCTTAATGGCAGACGCTTGGTTAATGCTGCCGGCTATCAAACAGAATTACTGGGTGGTGATTACGTTCCCACTCTGAGTGTAAACTCTAATGTGATTCCTACATCCGGAATGGACAGGGTGGAGGTTCTCAAAGATGGAGCATCAGCTATTTATGGTGCCGATGCTGTTGCGGGTGTAGTTAATAATGTCATCGCAACTGACTATGAAGGATTTGGTTTTACCACTAAATTGACAGGGTATGATCATTTCGACGCCCAAGATTTAACCTTTAGCGCAAAGTTTGGCACTGCCTTAAATGATGGAGCCTCTCATCTAACAGTGCTTGTTGATTACTATGATCGGGATAGTATTAAAGCAACAGAAGATGAGCGTTGGAGCGCAGGTGATCATAGAAAGATACTTCCAGATGATTCTCCTTGGAAGACTAATACAGCATTCAGAAATCTTTATTCTTACCAGTACGCACAGTTAGACCAATCTGGTACTAACAGCTTCACTGACTCTAGTGGTGAAATGCAAATTTTACCTAGTGACGACCCTAAATGTGCAGGTTCTAGCGCGCTGGATACAGGTTATGGAACGTGTCTGGTACCCGATACTTCATCATCGGAATATTATTACCTTAATCCAGGTTTATATCGCGACTTTCGAAGTGCCGTTGAGAGAAAGAATATTTTCGCCACTTTCCAACATACATTAAATGATAATGTGGAGTTCTTCTCAGAGTTAGGTTACTACAGTTCCACCTCACTGCGGCATATTGAGCCAGCAGGAACTTCATCTTCAGCGCCTATTGCCATTGGTCCTGACTATTACTACACCAATCAGTTAGTTCAAGATGGCGCAAACCCATTGGCCGGAATGAAGATTCGATTGGATGGTATGCGAAATCCTAAATATGGACGAATAGTTCATTCCGACAAAAAGACTACTCGGTTTCTTGCCGGCTTAAGAGGTACGCGTGGCGACTGGGATTGGGAGACAGCATTTCTCCACTCCAAAGCGACCACCGACGATCTTACCGAGAATCGAATCTCTAATAATTTACTTACGGAAGCCTTAGCTGATTCTACTGCCGCTGCATTCAATATATTCTCTATTGATTCAACCAATATTGAGCGAGCGCTCATCGATGTTTATAGAAACGATGAAAGTGAATTAACCCTTTGGGACTTTAAGGCAAGTAATGCGGACATCTTCTCATTGCCAGCGGGTCCTGTTGGTATGTTGATTGGTATGGAGTATCGCGAGGAGTCTTATTCTGATGATCGTGACCCTCGGCTTGATGGGACTATCCCTTATCTAGCGGATAATGGTTCTGCATTTCCGTTTGTGAGTGATGTCTTAGGTTCTAGCCCAACAACAGATTCTATTGGAGATAAAGACACCGTATCTTTGTTTGCTGAATTTCAAATACCGGTTACAGAGTCAATCCAAGCTCAATTGGCTATAAGGCATGAGGATATCTCAGATGCCGGTACTACCACAGTCGGTAAATTTGCGATTGGGTGGGATGCGACAGATTGGTTATTGGTTCGAGGTTCAACTCAAACTGCTTTCAGGGCGCCTAACTTAGTTCAGGTAAATCAAGCTCAGGTAGCACGCTTCGGTTCTAGAATTGATGCCGTGTACAAATATATTACTGAGAACAATACCACTACCGCTTCAGGTATGGACAGCGATTCAAAATATACGATCCAGCGTTTCGCCACAGGAGCTGAAAATTTGCAATCTGAGGAGTCTACCAACTCATCAATTGGATTTGTTATTCAACCTGAACAGCTTGAAGGTTTGACCATTACCTATGATGCATGGAAGATCGAAAAGGACAAAACGATTGGATTGTTCGGTCGTGATAACCATACGGTACTTGATTTAGCAATGCTCATTGAGAATGGGGCTAGCAACTGCGATTCATTCACTGGTAATTCGGCAGTTCTAAGAGATACCGACGAACTTGATGACGGTGTTCTTGCTCTGTTTGCCACCGCTGGAATCTGTCCTGTAGGTCAAGCTTATAGGGTTACTGATGAATATATCAATATGGCTAAGCGAACTCTGGAAGGACAGGATGTAGGAGTCAACTATAACTTTGATACCGATTTAGGCACCTTTAGATTCAGATACAATGCTACCTTCACTGATACCTTTAAGCAGGTACCAACGGGTAATTTTAGTACGATTCAAAATGCACAGGCTTCTGGCGCCATTCCTGACTATATCGTCTTAAAAGGATTTGGTGATCTTCTTGGCATAGATGGTAACTACGATGAGAAACATTCAATGAAGTTATCATGGAGAAAGGGCGACTGGGGTGCTTCTTTGTCAGGTTTGAAGAAAGGTAGTTTTACTCAAAGCAGCTTAACCTTGGGGGACGGTACGAAGTATAATATACCTTCAATGACTACTATGGATGCTTCAGTTTATTACAAATTTAAAGTTGGCGATGGTTCTGCCAGAATTAAATTTGCGGTGAAAAATTTGGAAGACACTAGAGCACCTACTGCTGATAGATTTTTTGGATTCTTCGCTGATGCCCACCAAGACTATGGAAGGAACTACTACCTAAGTCTGAAAGTTGATATGTAGTAAGCACGCACCTAAAAAAGGGAGCCCCTAGCTCCCTTTTTTATGCATTTAATATTTTTATGGTTTTTGTAAATGTTGCGACTAATCGTATTTTTATCGACGCAATTTATGTTCATCGAAGTCATGGCTTCTGAGAACATAAAGCCCCAGAATCGGGGGATAGCGTCAACAGCCCACCCTTTAGCCACACAAGCTGCTGCAGATATCTATCGCCAGGGAGGTAACAGTGTTGATGCAGCCATTACTGTGTCATTTGTACTATCTGTGGTTGAACCAACAATGAGTGGATTGGGTGGTCGTGCTCAGGCGATACTGCGCACTGCCACTGGGGAGTTTATTGGCTATAACGGTATGACCGAAATACCCCAAGGCTTTGTTAAAACCGAAAATATGCCAGATTCTGGCTATTCCACAATCGCAACTCCAGGCTTGATCGCGCTATTGTGGGATATGCATGAAGAATATGGCGAGCTTCCCTTTGAGGAGCTTTTAAAGCCTGCAATAAAATATGCAGAGAAAGGATTCTATATTTTACCTGGAGAAGCGGAGAGGCATAAATCAGCTGTATCAGAGATTAATAAAAGCAAGGGAATGGCTGGTGCATTTTTGAAGTCTGATGGAAGTTCGTTTGTTTCGGGCGAGTTACTGAGACAGCCAGTTTTGGCGCATACGCTAAAACAAATAGCTGACGATGGGGCTGATGCATTTTATGAAGGTGAAATTGCAAAATTAATGAGTCAAGATATTATTGATAATGGAGGTTTTGTCACCTTACAGGATCTTGAAGATTATCAAGTATTACCGGGTCGCTATATTAGTATTCCTTATCGAGGTTTTAACATTCATACCCTAGCTGCGCCAGCGGGTGGAGGATTAATTGCCAAAACGCTCATGTTACTCAATACTTTTGATGTTGCCAGTATGGATGAACGACGTTGGGCCGCTTTAGTGAGTCAAGCTTTGGCGATTAGCATTGAGTCGATGAGTGATAATTATTACGAGAAAGATCTTGACGTGTTGTTGGATCAAACCTGGGCGCCAAAAGAGCGAAAGCGAATATTAATACCCAGATCCAGTTCAAGCGTCAGAAGCTTGGACATATCCTTCTCCAAAAAGTTTGATACTAACTGGGTAGGTGAGCCTGGAGCTCATACTTCTCATTTTGTGACGGCCGACTGCAGTGGACTAGCAGTGTCGTTAACACAAACCATAGGGCCAGTATTCGGTGCTAAAGCGGCCACGCCAAATCTGGGCTTTGCCTATGCCGCTACTATGGGTGGTTATCTTAGAACTGGTCCACAAATTCCGGGTGAGAGACCAAGAACATCGATAGCACCAGTTTTTGTTACTAAAAACAATAAAATTGTTTTGGCACTTGGTGCCGCGGGCGGCATCCGCATTCCATCAGCCATTGTGCAAACCGTATCTCGTTTTATTGATCAAGGGAAAACTCTATCTGAGGCTATTGCCGCTCCTAGAATTCACCCTAAGCAAAGTATTGATGAGAATAATCGTAGAGTTATTGATTTGCTGGCTTTTGAAGCTGAAACTAGCGCTCCAGGCTGGAGTCAGGCGGACCTAAATTATTGGCGCACTCAGGGATTTAATGTATCTGAGGTGGATAAACATGCTTCATTTGGGCGTGTGCACGCAATAACGAAACAGAATAATGTTCTGAAAGGAACCGCTGATCCCGATTGGGAGGGATCAGCTAGCGATCAAATGATTTGTGGCGAAGTAGCTAATTAATTATTTGTTTTATTAATTAACATTATCATCCCTTTGTTAAAGGGAACAAGTATTTACAACGGAAAAAACTTAATGAAAAAGCCTAATCTCTTAACAAATTGGATCTTTAGTTTTGTAGTTCTTGCAGGGACTAGTTTCTCGGTATTGTCCAAAGAAGCTGCCATTATCGATCCAAAATCCAGATTTCATTCGGTTTACGGATCATCGGGGATGGTTGTTTCTCAAGAAATTTTGGCAAGTACCGTGGGAGCTGAGATTTTAAGCCAAGGAGGCAATGCAATAGATGCTGCAGTAGCGACTGGCTTTGCTCTTGCGGTCACCCTGCCTCGGGCCGGTAATCTTGCAGGTGGCGGGTTTATGATGGTTTATCTTGCAGATAAAGAAAAAACCATTGCTTTAGACTACCGGGAGATGGCACCGTCAGGAGCGACTCGTGATATGTTCCTTGATGCTCAGGGCGATGTTGATAATCAACGCGCTCGCTTCAGCATAAATTCCTCAGCGGTTCCTGGTACCGTTGCTGGGCTCCTCCACGCCCATAAAGAATACGGCTCTTTAAGTTTATCTAAAGTGATTAATCCTGCAATAGAGCTTGCTAAAAGTGGGTTCAATGTTAGCGTCGATTTATCCACTTCTCTTCAGTCCAGGGCTTCAAGGCTGAGTAAAAATAAGGCCTCACGGGGCTATTTTTATAAGAAAAATGGAGATCTCTATCAGCCTGGTGAGAAGTTTGTGCAATCGGATCTTGCTGCCACCTTGCGGCGAATTCGAGATAGAGGTCGTGAGGGATTCTATCAAGGCAAAACTGCAGAGTTACTTCTACAAGAGATGAAACGGTCAAACGGGTTGATCACTAGAGCAGACCTAGACAATTACAGGGTCGAGACACGAGAACCAGTGTGTGGCAATTATAAAGCTAATAAGGTTTGCGCGATGCCTCCTCCCTCATCAGGTGGCGTACATTTAGTGCAGATGCTCAATATGCTTGAGGGTTGGGATATTGAACAACTTGGACATAATAGCGCAGCTTATATCCATAGGTTAGTGGAGGTAATGCGTCGTGCCTATGCTGATCGTAGCGCTTATTTAGGTGATCCTGACTATTATGATGTGCCAGTCGAGCAACTTATTGACAAGCGATATGCTGCGTCCCTACGAGAGGCTATTGATCTAAAAAAAGCAGGACTCTCATCTAATGTTCAGCCCGGTTTAGACGTCGATGCAGATGAATTGTCAAAAGGGCGTTATCTAGCAGCTAATGAGCCCGTTGAAACTACGCATTTCTCGACCTGGGATAAGTGGGGCAACGTGGTTAGTAGCACCACCACTTTAAACTTCTCATATGGAAGCGGTATTTCAGTGGCAGGTGCAGGATTTTTACTCAACAATGAAATGGATGATTTCTCTGCAAAGGTTGGCTCTCCAAATGGCTTTGGACTCATTGGTGGCGTAGCTAATGCTATCGAACCGGGAAAGCGACCCTTATCTTCTATGACTCCGACTATCGTATTCAATACTGATGGCAAACCCACTTTAGCAACTGGTAGTCCTGGGGGTAGCACGATCATCACGGTTGTTCTGCAAACTGTGCTCAATGTTTTGGCATTTGATATGGGAATCGCAGAGGCCTCTTCAGTTCCACGAATTCATCATCAGTGGTTACCGGATCAAGTTTATTTTGAATCTGGGATTTCTAACGACACCTTGCAAATGTTACGAAATATGGGCCATACAGTGGCTAAAAACCCCAGAATATTGGGGGCAACCCAAAGTATTCAAAAGGGCCCTCACAGTGTTATCCTCGGTGCCTCAGACCCTCGTCGCCAGGGTGCTGGCGCTGTGGCTGAGTAGGATTGGCCGCCGCGGTTTAATAAGTTGCCT
>Ga0115558_1001931_pt1 | contig 12471 bp, 10 predicted proteins | sample COGITO_mtgs_1104_4_FD_87279 | JGI IMG/M metagenome (GOLD analysis project Ga0115558, IMG submission 87279) | Pelagic marine microbial communities from North Sea - COGITO_mtgs_110426 | ecosystem: Environmental > Aquatic > Marine > Epipelagic | place: Germany:Helgoland, sampling site Kabeltonne... | reverse complement strand
AGTAAAATTTTGCATTCAAGAATATACTCAAGGTTCATCTAAGAAAGTTTATGGACCTTATGTTGGACATTATCATAAATACACTGCAGCAGAATTAAAAAAAGCAATGACTGCTGATGGTAAAGTTAAATTTACAATGAAACCTGTTGTTAAATTAGTAAAAGGAATGAAGGGTGGTGTATATGGATTGGGTAATGTTAGAGGATATGTTGGTAAAAAATCAGGATTGGGAGAAAATTATTTTAAACGACCAAATATGGGAATGATGAGTACAGCTTCACAAGGGTATCAAGGTGCTAAAAATATGGCTTCGCAAGCATACGCTGCTGGTCCAAATATTAGTGGTAGAATGTCACAAGGATATCAACATGTTCAAAATGTAGGTTCTAAAATGTATCATGCATTTAATGAAACACCACAATCTAAATTTTATAAAACTAATATAAATTCTAAATATGGAATTCCTGATAAATTTGTTTTTAGTTTTGAACCAACTTCTTCTCCGATTAAACAATATTCTGGAATAATGAACCAACTAAATTTACCATTTACAAGTAATAGAAGCAATGGAATGACTTTAAGTAATTTTTTAAAAAATTGTAATGTTCAATATGATGATTATTGTTTTAGAAAAATTTATGACCAGTTATTTAATTGTTTTCAATATTTTAAAAATAAAAATTTTTTTCAAAGTGACTGGATTTTAGTAGGATATATTAATGCTACTTTCGGTTATGAATATCCAAAAATTTTACCTGTTATTTTATTGAATGATGGAACATATACTGCGATTGATTATGATTCAATTCAAATTTATGTAAGAAATACTTTTGATATTGTAGAATTATTTAATAAAATATGTCAATATAAAGGACAAATAACACATGATTTTAATAGTTTTATTTCATCAATTCCTTCTAGAAATACTAGTAAAAATTTCAATAATAATATAATACCTGATTTTATGCCATTTAGAACTAATGCTGGAATTGCAGGTGCTTTTACAGGATTAACTTCTGGAATTGGTTCATGGTTTGGTGGTCCTCAACAACCTGTTGCTCAACAACAAGTTCCTCAACAACAAGTTCCTCAACAACAAGTTCCTCAACAAAGACAAGGTGGTAAAAAAAATAAAATGAAAAAACAAACAAAAAAACCTGTTACAAAAACAAAAATTAAAAAAGATTCTAAAAAATCTAAACCTAAATCTAAAAAATAAATAATTTACATTTTTCTTCTTTTACTTGGTGGTTCATATGAATCTTCATTATTTGATTCATATAAAACATTTGGGTTTTGATTTATTGTTGGAATAGTATATTTATTATTTAAATAATTTAATTCTAATGGAGTTAAATCTGATGAAAAACTATTTATTATATTTTCATTAATTTCTTGATTACTTAATTTATTTTTATTAATATTTATTAAATTTTCTACTATTTTAACTATTTTTTTACTTAAATCCATTATTTATGACTACTATTTATTAGTATTATTTCTATAAATTCATTTTTATTAAAAATCTAATTATATATATATGACTGAAAGACATTTTCGTGTTGTTCAATTAGAAGGAAAAAAAGTTGAAATTGGTGGAGTTTCAATTAGTTCAAAAGCTAGTCCTGGAAGTGCAGCTAGAAAATTATTAACTTCCATTGCTCATCACAAAGGACTTAAGAAAAATAAAAAAGCTTCAATGCCAAAAGTAAAATTCTGTATTCAAGAATATACTCAAGGTTCATCTAAAAAAGTTTATGGACCTTATGTTGGACATTATCACAAATATACTGCTGCGGAATTGAAAAAAGCAATGACTGCTGATGGTAAAGTTAAATTTACTATGAAACCTGTTGTTAAATTAGTAAAAGGTAAAAATATGAAAGGGGGTTTAAATGGACAAAATGCTAGAACAAATTTTAAAGAAACTGCTAATTTGCAAAAAGTAATAAATAAGATTCATACATTAGTAGAAAATAAAAATAGTTATGAACCTGGTAAATATTATATAGTTAGAGAAGTTAATGACTATAATGTTACAATACAAAAATTTACAGAAAAAAAATGGATAAATATGAGTGAAAAACATAGTGAACCACTAAAATTGGTATTAAATAGTAAAAAAAATATTTTACCTATTCATATAATTAAACCCTTTAGTATACATTATAATTATGAAATTAAAAAAAATGATATATTAAGACAATTAAAAAACAAAAAAGGTTTATATGAAAAAAGTCGTACATTATCAAAAATTTTTAATCCTTAAATTAATTAATACAAATCATATACTAACTTACTTTTATTAATTCCAGGATTATTTGGTTGAGTTTCTTGATTCTTTTCAAATGTATCTGTTGGTAAATAAATATTTGTATTACTATTTTTTTCTTGTGTAGTATCTTTAAATAAAATTGCCATATTTTCTATATGACCATTTAATCTTAGATGTAAAATATCAATTGATTCTTTGTATTTTTTATAGGATGTATTATGGACTGGTATATTAAATATTAAATAACTTAATGAATTTAATGCTTTATTTTTTTCAATAACTGCTTGTTCAAAATTTTCTTGTAAATTTTCTTTTAACATATTGGATTGATAACTTATTTTTAATAAGTTATTTGTATAATTTAATGCATTAATGAAAGAAGATACATCGTAATTAATAATATCTCTTATGTTATAAAAATATTGTATAATAATTGGGTCATAATATAAATACGATTTTTTATTTCTATAATCGTTCATTGTTAATGATTCTCCTCCAATAATAGCAGATTCGAAATTATTGTTTTGAAATAACATTTTGTCTAAAAATTTAATTTGTAGTTTTTTATCATCTGTAAATTGCATAAAATTAACATAATCTTTTTGAATTAGAAAATAAATAATTAAACAACCAACTAAAAATATCATTATTTCATTTAACCTGATTTCTTGCTTTCTTATAAAAGCATAAATTAATAATATTGTTAAAAAATAAAATAATACATTATTTGCTGGTATTGTATCTAAAATATTGTAAATATTTGGTATATATAAATCTTTTTTATCCAAAAATTCTGAAATTTTCTTATTTGTATCATTTGATTTTTCTAAATACTTATTAAAAATAAATGTACTCATATTTATTTAATATATTTTTTTTCTTTTAAATATTATATGAAGGATAAAATAAAAAATAATACATTATTTGATTATAATAATTATTAAAATTTAAAAATAAAAAAAAAATTAAAAAAAAAAAAAAAAAAAAATATAAAAAAAAAAAAAGAAAAAAAAATAAAAAATAATTACATATTACCTAAAAGTATGATACTTAATATATTAAATGAATATTGTAAATTTAAAAAAAAAAGCTGTAAAAAAATTATTAAAATTCCCAATAAAAAAAGAATTTTAAAGAAATTTAAAAAGATTTAAAATTATATAACATAAATAACATAAATAACATAAATAACATAAATAACTTAAAATCTTTTAAAAAAAAAAGTAATTTAAAAAAATTGATTTAATAACTAATGTATATAATATAATATTAACATTGAAATAATATAATATAATAAATTTGAATATTGTGAATAATGAGTGATTATGGTATTAAAACAAGCGGAGATGATTTAAATTGGAGAAATTTAAATAATGATCATGAGGATAATCCTGTAGTCAATGCTTTAATTAATGATGCAAATAAATTACTTTTAAATGTAAATTTTAATGAAATGAATATTAATGATATTATTTCAAATGATATTAATCATGACAATCAAGAAATAACTGATAAAACTAAAATAATAAGCGAAGAATTATTAATTGAATTTAATAATTTTTTAATGAAAAATAGTTTAGGTAGTTATTTTGACGACTATGTAAAAATTCTTGAAAATAATAAAAAAAGCAAATTAAATAATTCTAGTAAAAATAAGAAACAAGCTATTAAAAAGGCTGATTTACTTAAAATGAATAATGAAATTGATAAAAATAAAAAAAATATTGATAGATTTATTACAAATTTAAAATTAGATGAAAATTTCTATCCATATAAAAAAAATAAACTTTCTGAAGCTTTCTTAAATATTATCTTTTGGACAACTAATCTAGCAAGAAAATGTAAAAAAAAAGAATCATTAAGCAATGAAATTTTATGTGATGGATGTATTAGTTTATATCGATGTATTCAGGATTGTGATTTTATGTTAAATACTGAATTGAAAACAATTTGTTATGAAATATTAAATAAACTTGAAAAATATTTGAAAAAAAAAAATTCTAATTATGTTTATGAATTATTAACTTCATATTATTACTTAATTACAACAAGTTATTGGGATAAAGAAAAACCTAATAATATTGTATTGTATAAAGAGCAAAAAGAAACAATATTAAAAATTATGGATTCTGTTGTAAATGACAAACCATTATTTTTATTTTATTGGGTTCCACCTGCTAATGGAAAGACATTAATAAGTACAATTATTGCACGCTTAATTGCTGACCATTTTAAAGAATGTCAGAAAAATAAATTAAAATATTTTAAAGGAATTATACAAAATGTTAATGAAGATATAAATGGATATAGTTTATGTACTATTCAATATGAAGACGGTACTGTTCAAAATAGTATTCCTTTAGACATGATTCGTCCATTAAATTCTAATAAATTAAAAAATAAATTGATTGAAAACATACAAGTTGGAGAACCAATTGAAGCAATGAAAATTGTGAAACCTAAAATTATGTTATACATTTGTTACAATGATATTGTTAGAAACAATGTATGTAGCTTATGTGTAACTCATAATGTGGATATAAAATTTTGGTTAGCCACATATATACAAGATAAATATAAATCTAATTTATTTTTAGTAGATTTTAGACCTTACAAAAGTTGTTATCCAGATTGGCGTAAGAAAAAGTCATTAAAGTTGAATAAAATGGATGAATCCAGAGTAGATATGAAATTTAGTCCTGATTTAAGAGAACAAATGCTTATTTACTTAGATGAAACTAGACCGATTGATATTCGTGAAAAAGAATTACAACATCATGTAAATTTCAGTAGAGAAAATGAAGTTGAAAAATGTTCAAATTTACCGGAAATGATTATTTCAGATTTGGATTCTGCTTACGAATTATTATTGGAATTTCCTGATTTATTTATTCCTTATTTTGATGAAGCTTTTGCAGCATCCAATCAAATGATTACTTCTAAAATAATGAGTGTTTTACCTAAAACGAGCATATTAGTTTCTGCTACATTAGCTAGTCCTGATAAAATACCAACTATTTTAAATCATTTTAAGGAAAAAAATAATGCTGATACTAGTGATATTCAATCTATTCGAACAAGTCATCAACATATTAATTGTGAATTTGTTTCACCTGATGGTTGTTTAATATCACCTTTTCATAATTTGGAAAATGCTGAAGATATTGATGATTTTTTGGAATTAATTGAAAAAAATCCAATTATAGAAAGAGGATTTTCAAATTTAATTGTTTTGAAGATGTTTGAAAATTTAAGAAGTGTTTTACCTGAAAATATTAACTTATTATTTATTGATTATATTGGAAAAATTACAAATTCAAATATAAGAAATCATGGTAAATTACTTTTGAAATTTTGTTCTGGTAATCAAGAATATTTTGATAAAATTAAGAAAATTAGTATTCAAATGATAAATAATAATGTAATTGAAAATATATTTACTAAAAATGCTTATTTTTACAATAATAAAAATACATTACATGTATCAAATCCTGAAAAATTTAGTTCTTATGTTCAAGAAATAACTTCAGAATTTTTACATGGTTCTCCTAACTTAAAAAAATTAATTAATGATTATCAAAGAGAAAAAAAAGCTATTTTGGATGAAATTGAAAATATCCAAGAAAATGTAAAAGCTGATTTAAAAGATTTTAGATTAGAAGAAGCAAATAAAAAATTAGGAAAAATTAAATTTAATTATTCTAATGAATTTATTGTGAATTCTAGAAATCATTTGAATAAGTATAATGGTTCTAAAAAATCATTTGACCCTCATAGTATATTGTTTAATCAAGATATTATTGAGACATCTGATGATTTAATGGCTAAATTATATTTAAGTAATATTGGAGTATATAATCAAAGTGATTTAAGTAGTTATGAATTAGAAATCTTTTTGAAAACAAAGGATTTATTTAAATTCATATTATCTGACCCTTCAATTATATATGGAACAAATATTAATTTAACGGCAATAGATATCCATGAAAACTTAACTTCAATTAGTACAAGAAATACTTTGTATCAATTAATTGGAAGAGGAGGAAGATTTGGAAAAAGTTCTAGTGCTATAGTTATTTTCAGGTCATGGGGGTTATTTAATATTGTTGTAGAAAACAGTGATTTAAATTCCGAGGCTATTAATATAGAAAATAATTTAATTGAAATTCTAAATAAATAATTTAATTGAAAATTTTAATTTAATGAAATAATATTTATAATTTTACTAGTTTCTTTTTTTTTTTTAAAATCTAATTTTTTAATAATGAATAAATTAGTTTTAAAAGATATTTCTATTATTAATAAAAATAAAGAAAAGGTTAATGGAACTAAATTAGAAAACAAAGATTTAAAATTTATATTGTATTCTTATAATGAAAATAGTATACCTTTAGAAAATGAAACATTTAAGGAATTTTCTTTCAAAGAAGAATTTAATATTACTTCTAAAAAAAAAATGACTTCATTAAATTTGAATATTATTCAAGAAAATGATTCTTATAAATTGAAAATAAATGATAAATATGTTTTTTATTCAATAGACAATAAGCCTTTATTAGATGATACTACTTTTAAACTTATCTTAAGTAATGGAAATTTATTTGAACAAACATTTAGTACTAATAATGATTTGATTAATTCTATTTTAGGTGATGAAGGTGGTACAATAAACCTTAACGGAGATACTACTAAAAATGATATTAAACTAAAATTTAATGATACTTCATTAGTTGATTCACTATTAGGAAATAATTCTTCTGTTGAAATTAAAGAATCTACTGAAGTTCAAGAAGTTCAAGAATCTACTGCAGTTCAAGAAGTTGTTCAAGATGTTGAAGAATCTTCTGAAGTTCAAGATGTTCAAGAAGTTTTTCAAGAAGTTCAAGAATCTACTGAAGTTCAAGATGTTCAAGAATCTACTGAAGTTCAAGATGTTCAAGATGTTCAAGATGTTCAAGATGTTCAAGAATCTACTGATGTTAAAGATGTTCAAGAATATACTGAAGTTCAAGATGTTCAAGATGTTCAAGAAGTTCAAGAAGTTCAAGATGTTCAAGAATCTACTGAAGTTCAAGATGTTCAAGAATCTACTGATGTTCAAGAAGTTCAAGATGTTCAAGATGTTCAAGAAGTTGTTCAAGAATCTACTGAAGTTCAAGAATCTACTGAAGTTCAAGAATCTACTGAAGTTCAAGATGTTAATGAAACAGAAAAAAATGAAGAAAATAGTTCTGAAATTATTATTGAAGAAGAAAAACATCAACCTATTCAAAATAATACAAAATCAGTTTCTCTAAGTTCTTCTGAAATAGAACATCCAAGTGTTCCAACTCAACAAGAACCTAAAATTAAAAATAAAAGAAAATCTAAAAAAGAATTAAAATCATTAGATATTATTGAAGAAAAAAATATTAATAACGTCATTAATGAAAAAATAGAAGAAACATTAGAAAAGAATGAATTACTTAATGAAATAAAAGATATAATAACAAACAACAATGTTAAAAATGAAAATATTGTATTTAATATAAAAAAAATAAATAATGATGAAAATAGTGAAAATACTAATAAAGTAAATGAAGAAATAAATATAAATAATATTTTTGAAAATATTGCTAAAAATGAATTAGTGAATGAAAATAAAAGTATAGATATTAATAAAAGCAATGAATCTTATATGAATATTAATTTTTATAATAAAAAATATATTGTTAAAATCCATAAAATTATAAGTTCTAATTTAAATATGTATAATTTACATAAAGCAAAAATTTTAAAAGAAAATATTATTATTGATAATAAATTATCTTTACTATTAGAAAATAATAATTCAAGTTATTTATTAAATTATTTTAATAATCTATTTTTATTTAATAAAGTTAATAATAATTTATTAATTACAAATATAAAAAATAAAAAAACAATGATTTTAAATGATAATAAATTCTTTAAATTATTAAATCATAATTTTTATTTAACATTTGGTTGCAAATTAATAGTTCCAATTGTAAATAAAAAAATATTTAATAATCAAAATGGTTCGTCTATTAATTATTTCGAACCTAATATTTAATTATTAATTATTACTTATCATTTTAATATTATTATATTATATATCATAAATGAATGATAGAATAAATAACAGCAATGTGTATAATTGGCAAAATATAACTTGGATTTTTTTTCATAAACTAGCATTAAATCAAGATACTAGTAAAAATAATTATTATGAAAAATTTTTTAATAGTTTTAAAATAATTATTCCATGTGGTATTTGTAGAAATCATTATATTCATATGCTTAATGAATCTAAATTTAATTTAAAAAAAAATATTAATAAACAAAATTTATTTAATTTTACAATTGACATTCATAATAATGTTAATAAAAATCTAGGAGGTTCTTCATGGAATTATCATAAATCACTTGTTCATTATAATTCTTTCTTTTTTAATATAGGAAACTTTGAAAAATTTATATCTATTTATGTATTTCATAATTTTAAAAAAGGACCTGAAAAAACTCAAAAATTATTTCAAATGTTATTATGTTTTGCTCATATATTTCCAAGATATAAAATAAGAGAAAAATTAATTGAATATGTTGATAAATTAAAGCCAAATATACAAAATTTTAATAGTTGGTTAAGTACTTATTTATTTATAATTCGAAATACAAATAGATTTAATTAATTTTTATTGGTTGTAAAATAATAAATATATAGTATTAAAGTTATTTTTATTATTTAATATATGATTATATTTTGTTTTTTAACATATAATGATATTATTCCATTAAAAGATTGGAATTTATTTTTTAAAAATATTCCAAATGACTTATATCAGGTCTGGATTCATCCTAAATCTAATGTTCATAAAGATTTATATGAATTTCCAATTCATGTAGTTCAAAATAAAGTAATAACTATTCATAAATCTCACATTTCTATTGTAAAAGCTATTTTACAATTATTTAAAGAAGCAATTGAGCATAAAAATGAAGGTAAATTAATATTCTGTAGTCAAAACTGTATTCCTTTATATGATTTTGATTTTTATCATAAATTTGTCAATGATTTAGATAAATCGGTTATTTCTTCTATTGATTTTAACTGTAAGAATAGATATATTCAACTACATAATGAATTAAAAAAATATATTTCATATCTGGGATTTGTAAAACAGCAACCAAATATGATATTAGTTTATGATGATGTTAAATTATTAGTCGAAAAGAATTTAACGATGCACTTTAAAGATATGATTTGTCCAGATGAACATTATTTTATTAATGTTTTATTATATATTTTTAAAAGAAATATTATAAAATCTCAAACACATTTTTGTAATTATGATTTACATAAAACACAAGCATTAAAATTCTATAATCCTGGAAATGAATTAAAAAATTTGATAAAAAAAATGGGATTTTTATTTATGCGTAAAGTTTATTATACTTAAATAATACTTAATTATGAATAATTAAAAAATTGAAATTATGAAAAAAAAAACAAATTTTTAAAAATGATTTTATAATCGATAAAAATCATTTTTTAAGCCTTTGCACATTTAAATTAATTGTAAAAATGTAAATTCTTATAATTCATCTTATTTTTATGGTGAAGCTGATATAACTGATATTTATAAAATTATTAATACTATTATTCAAGAAAATTATCATGAATAAAATGAAAATAATTTTAGTTTTATTTATATTGGTAGTTTAATTAGAAAATTAATTTTATATTTATATGAAAAATAGCTTGTTAAATGCTGTTGGAATTTAAATTATTTAACATAGATATTCAAAAAGTTTGGAATTATTAGAACAAATGATGAAAAATAAAAAATAAATAAAATAAATTATCCTGAATTTATTTTAGATGATTGTAAAAATATATACTTAGGTAATTATTATATATTTTATTGTTGCGAATTAGTATTTTCATATGAAGATAATAATATATTATTCCATAAATTATTAAATGAATGTAAAGGATATGTGATTTTATTTAATTACAATTATAAAATTAAATCTAATTTATTAAAAGAATTTAATATAAAAACAAATTGGACGGATAATGTTTGTATATTTTTATTTTAAATATGAATTTATTTTTTGAAATATAAAATATAATATATTATAAATATTACAACAATAAATGAATTTATCTTTCGAATTATATTTCTTGAATTTTCATTTTTTAATAAATTATTAAGACTATATACGACTATATTTAAATAAATAATTATCATATAAAATAAATTTCCAAAATTACTTCGATAAATTATATATAATGGACTTATACTAAATAAAATTACTACAATATTATAATGAATATTTATTAATTCTTTATTTTTTATTAATATTTCAATATCATGAATACCATGATCATCTCCCATAATATATTTATTATTTTCTAATTTTTTTACAAAATAACTAATATAACATTCGCTTTCAAAAATATACCAAGTAAAGTTTAAAATTAAAAAGTATAAAATGTATAAATAATCATAACTTTTATTTTGAATAATAAATGGATATAAACTAATAAAATATGTGAACATAATATGAAGAATAGTTATTATTTTACTAGTTAATTTCATAATATTATATAATATTATAATATTATAATATTATATTATTTAATAAAAATATATTTATTAATATTATGAAAAGTTTATTAACAAAAACTTTACTTTCAAGTTTAGTTTTATTTATAATTATATCTTTTTTAATATTAAATATTAAAAGTAAAAAAGAAATTCAAAATATTGAAAATGAAGAAGAAATTCAAAATACTATAAATGGAAATCAAAATAAAAATGTGACTAAATTAAATAAAACTTATTTATATATTTATGACGTTGTTGTAATTATGTTTATATTATTAATGGTTTTTTTTATTTTTTGTAATGGATTTTATAAAGGATGTATTAAATCATTATTTATATGGTCATTTTTTATATTATGTACTCCTGTTCCCGAAGCAAGTTTATTAATTAGCCTGCCATTAAAAAGATATTTTGGATTCAAAATGGAATTAAGTCAAATTGTTGTTAGTCTATTTGCATGTATGATCATATTTTATTTTTATTGTGTTGAGCAAAAAATTATTAAAAATAATTTAATTGGTAATTTATTTCTTGGATTAATAAATTATAAATATTATTCTATTATTTTTATAAGTGTAATTTCTTCTGTTTTAACATCTAATTTATTAGATAATATTATTAATCATTTTATAAATAAAGATGAAATTAATTATTTGTACTTAAAAATGGGTATTATTTTTGTTTTACTACTTATTTATATTTATTTGCTAAATAATTTATTGAATTTTATGAATAAGAAAAAATAAAAATTACATAATTTAATACGAAATTGAAATTTTTTTTAATTGTTCTTTCAATTCTTGGTCTTGTTTTTTTAATTCTTCTAAATCAATAAACGAATAGCATTTTTTTAAATTATTTTTTTCATTTTTTTTCATTTTTTATAATATAAAAATCTGTACATGAATAATTTTTCTTTAGTTTATATGTCATTAATATTTATTGATAAAAAAAAATTGATTTATATACTTGATTTATATATGATAATATATAAAGTCTAAATTGAATTTAAGTTTGAACTTATTTATACATTATGCATTTTAAACCAGTATATAAGTTATGTGATTGGGTTGATAAGAATAAATTATTTATTCGAGAATTATCTCATAATCCTAAATCCATTGATTATTTAAAACAAAATATAGAATTAATTACTTGGAAATATTTATCAATTAATGAAAATGCAATGGAAATATTAGAAAATAATCTTGATAAAATAGATTGGAATGTCATTTACAGCAATAAAAATGCTGTATATTTATTAAAAAAATATATTTTAATAAATAATTTTGTACTTAAACAAGTTCAATGGAATTATTTATGTACAAACCAAAATTGTATGGAAATTTTTAATATTCCTAAAATAAAAGAATATAGTTATGGTAAAAACTACTTTATATTAAGTAAAAATCAATATGCTATACCATTATTAGAACAAAATTTAGAAAATGTAGAATGGAGTTATTTAAGTTCTAATCCAGGTGCTATTGAATTATTGAAAAGTAACATATCTAAAATAGATTGGGATCAATTAAGTAAAAATCCTAATTTTGAAGCCATTGAATTATTAAAAAAGAATTT
>Ga0115558_1001924_pt1 | contig 12496 bp, 9 predicted proteins | sample COGITO_mtgs_1104_4_FD_87279 | JGI IMG/M metagenome (GOLD analysis project Ga0115558, IMG submission 87279) | Pelagic marine microbial communities from North Sea - COGITO_mtgs_110426 | ecosystem: Environmental > Aquatic > Marine > Epipelagic | place: Germany:Helgoland, sampling site Kabeltonne... | reverse complement strand
GAAGGACTAGTAGTTGCGTTTAAATATGTGCTCTCTACTACAAAAAGAACTCATTATTTCTATTTGGTAAGCTCTTTTATTTTGGCCTTTTATGTCTATCTAAAGACTAAGAAAAAAAATAAGACATTCTTACAGTATATTTTCGCTAAAAAAATATGGTTGTCTCGTTCTGCTTTTGTGGATTATTCATTTATTTTTTTCAATAGTTTTGTAAAAATACTGCTCATTGGTCCTTTTTTGATTTATGGTTTGTTATTGGCCTATTATATCAATGATTATTTAGAGTATTGCTTTGGATTTAGCAAACTGCATATGACGAACACCGAAACGATTGTTTATTATACAATCGTATTGACTTTGTTTAGTGATTTTATAACCTTTCTCGTTCATTATGCTTGTCATAAAGTCACTTTTTTATGGGAGTTTCATAAGATTCATCACTCCGCTACTACCATGAACCCTTTTACACAGTATAGATTGCACCCCATAGAAGTTATCCTAAATAATGTGAAATCAATTGTCGTTTTTGGCCTAGTCACTGGACTTTTTGATTATTTGTCGAGTCATCAAGTAAGTAAATGGACCTACCTGGGAGTCAATGCCTTTTCTTTATTGTTTTATACTTGGGGAGCCAACCTTAGACATTCACATGTAAAATTGCGTTTTTTCAATTTTTTAGAATACTTCGTTATAAGTCCGGTACAGCATCAAGTCCACCACAGTGACAATCCAAAGCACTTTGATAAAAACATGGGGTCTAGACTTGCGATATGGGATTGGATGTTTGGCACATTAGTTCGCTCAAAACAAACAGATAAACTTATCTTTGGACTGGGAAAAAGAGAAAATAAGCAATACGATTCCTTTTTGAAGAATCTTGGAATGCCTTTTATGAATCTTTTCAAATTAATGAAACGACAGAAAAAAGACAGCTCTTTACAATAAAGCCATCATTAAGTACCTGAAAATAGGCTCCCATGATGCGCGATAAAGGCAAAAATTGTACTGACACTTTCAAGCAATCCCAAATGTAACGTCGTTTTTGATTCTTTTTTAATATGAAGAAAATTAAAAAAGATCTTTGCATACTTCTAAGATAATAATTGAGATGATTCTTTTTTTAGAGACACACTTTTCTAAACGGTATCCTTTTTAATTCGTTTTATACCTCGAAGTATCAAGACAAAGAATCCTTCATGTGTATTGATTTCTTTATTACATAATGACAAAACAATAAGATAGATATTCCTCTTATCCAACTAAAAGTTTAAGTATTAATGTCGGAAAATCAACTTTCCCTATTTAAGATCATACAAAGATAAACGTCCTAAAAAAAGGATAGATTCCTGAAAAAATAAACCTGTTATTTTTAAAAGAGAGATTGGTCAAATCGACAAAAACATCGCAGAATCTATTCCATTCCAAGTATTGTAAATGTAAGCTAATGAGCCAAAAAGAGCTAGATTTTTATCTCAAAGGTCGCATAAAAGTTTCTCGGTGCAGAAGGGATGATTCCTGGTCCAGGGTAGCCTGTTGCTCTTCGTGTAAAATAATAGTTGTTTAATACATTGTTAATCCCCGTTTCCAACTTGAAACGTTTGTATTTATAGGAAAGAGAAAAATCTAAGATACCGTATGCAGGCAAAACACCTAAAACACCGCTTGGATCGCTATTAGAAGTTGAGTTTGTAGCATCTGTATACTGTGAAGATAGGTAGGTGTATTGCAAACTAGAGAGTAGATTTTTATATCCAAATTTCAGACCTGTTTTGATATTGACATCAGGAACGAATTCTACTTCTTTTCCTTCTAATATATCATTTGGAGAACTTATATATTCAGAACCAATAAAAGAAGAATTTATAAAAAGAGACCATAAAAAACGATTGTCTCTTAATAATAATTTAGATAGATTAAAATCCACGAGTGATTCCATTCCATAAATAATCGCATCTCCTACATTGGTTCGTTTGGTTTTGACACTATTATCAGAGGAATCCTCTTCTAGTAAAAACCCGATACGATCGCTATAATTTAAATAAAACAACCCGATGTCATAAGAAATGTATTTTTTTAAATCTCCTCTTATTCCCAAGTCAGCCGTATAGCCCATTTCATCTGATATATTCGGATCAATTTTATAGCTAGGATTCACAATTGTTATATCTGCAAAAGTAACCGAACGATAATTTTCAGAAAGATTGGCATAAAACTCCAAAGAATTAGTTGATTTATAACTCATCCCCATCCCTAACAGCACAAAATTACGTTGGCGACTTTCAGAAGTAACAAGGGTTTCATCCCTAATTTTAGTACCATAAATAACAATAATATCCCGCAATACACCATCCGCTTGAGTTAAAATAGATTCATAGCGGAAACCTGGTGTGACAGAAAATTTGGGTGTCAGGTAAAAAATATGCTCTCCAAAAACAGAATAATTCAAGTTGGGGTAGCTATTTGTTTGGTTACTTACCCAATCAAACCTGTCGTATTGGAAATTAAAATCTGCATCGGAATTAGCAGAACCAGGACCTTGATTGGCTGTATTAAAAGAGTCGTAATATTTAGCTCCGAGTAAAAAAACGGACTTTTTATCAAATAACTTATATTCGTGCAAGAAACGAGTTTCAAAACCAAAATTGCTATAAGTACCACGAATGAGCTCTCTTTCTTCAAAAGGATCCGGAGTGGCCACTCTTCTGTCTCGAAACCCAAGTGCATCTCTTGACGCATTCAATCCGAAAGCACTAAAAGAAAAATTAGTTTTCTCCGAAAATCGATGTTCAAATTTCAGGTTATACAAAGCCCAATTCACTTGAAACCAGTTTCTGGAACGATTGGATTGAAAAGGATTTGTATAAAACATTTCATCCGTCAAACCACCTGGCTGATGCGCCAAATAGTGTAGATACGTAATTTCTGCACTGATCTTGGTCTTTTTCGTAAACTCATATCCAAAATAACTATAGGTATTTTGGGAATCAAAGTCGGAGTTAGGACGAAAACCATTACCTGTCTTCAGGTTAAAAAAAGTATAATAACTAAATTTATTGCAAGTTCCACCAATACTGGTAAAGTTGGTATACAAACCATTGCTTCCAACCGTATTTCTTAGAATAATCTCTGCTTTTTTGGAAGGGTTTGGTTTTTTCATGATAAAATTAACCAATCCTCCAAATTGAGTTCCATATTGTAAAGAAGCGGCCCCCCTTATGATTTGTATTTGTTGTAAGCCTTCAGAAGCAGGTGCATAATAACTCTCAGGGTACCCCAGAACATCGGCACTGATATCGTAACCGTTCTGACGGGTATTGAAATTAGAAGTTCTGTTAGGGTCTAGTCCCCTACCTCCAATATTGAGTTGCAGCCCAGCATCGTCATTTTGATAGATATTAAGTCCTGCGACTTGACTATAAATTTGACGTGCATTGTTCGAAGCCAAATTGGCCATAGATTGATCCACCAATACGACTTCTGTCTTTTTACCTGCGTAGATGGCAGTTCCCTCTATATCTTTCAAACGTGCCATTTCAAATACTTTCGCCCTACGTGCGTCAATCGCTACTTCAGACAATTCCTCTGTAATAGGACTGAGTTGAATGGTAACAGGTGCAGTATCGGACGAAGAAAAGGTCTTTTCATAAACCTCGTATTCATAAGTAAACACCACAACTTGTAGTTCGTTTACTGAGCTATCAAACTCAAAATAGCCATTCTTAGCGGTCATCGCTAATTTGTTATAACCTTTGTCAAAAACTTGAACTTCTGAAATCGGCAGTCCGGTATTGCTATCTTTAACATAGCCTTCGAAACGAATTTGTGCTTGCAAAGAGAGAAAAAACAAAGAGAAAAAAGAAAAATGTAGCAGACGACAAGAGATCATAGGATATATTAGGAGAGGATGTTGTAATCGAATCAAAAAACAAAAAAGATTCTCTACAAAATAGAGAATCTTTAAAAGCTAAAAGTAGTTTTAATCGCCATCAGCATCTGCGTAATCAGGACTGATTTTAAAGGCTTGTAACATATGAACTTTGAATTTGGGAACGTTTTTTTGAATCGCATCAAAAGTGCGTAAAAACTCTAAATTATTCGTTTTTATTTGTATGACAAAATTGTCTTGTAGTTTTGCGATTTGCTGTCTCGCTGCTTCATAATTATCGGTAATTTCTTTTGGCAATTCCGTCTCAGCATCCAAGGTCTCTAAATAGGTTTTAAAACTTTCACCTGTTTGTTCGGTACCGTACTTTTTTCCGAGAAAAAAGTTTTCAGTAGCAGTCATGGCTTCCAGTAATAAAACTTTTGATACATCTTGCTTGTAGTAGGCTTCTACAAAGTTAGGAAATTTAAACCCTCCAAAATATCCAGCAGGAATTCCAACTTTATTAGCACGCAATCCTTTTTCGTAATAGTAGATAAAGTCATTAGTCAGCTTGTTGAAGCTAGAAGTTGCGGTATTTGTAGCATCACTTACGAACGCATCTCGATTGGCATTCCAGTCCGCAATACACAAATCCGTATTTGAAATCATTTCATCCACTAGAGCTTCCAAGTAGTTACGGTATTTGTCTGATGCTCCCCCTAAAACTCCAGTCTCTAAACCGAAAAGCAGGTAATCCATTGCCGGGAATCCTTGACTCAAATATGAAGGTTCGTTGTCAGCGGATAGATCGTAATTTCCACTTTCGATATTGGCTTCAATAAGAGTGGTATTGGTACGATAAGCATTCATGCGTTGGTTGAAGTTTATCTCTTCCGCTTTGCCAATATCAAACATTTCTACATGTTGCCACAATTTGTAAGCAGCCAACCAGTGCTCTTTTACCGTTGTCAAATTTATTTCACTCGGATCATTTACATAGGCATTCGCAACAGATTTAAAATCTCCTAAAGCGCTTCTAAAAGCATTGTAAGATGGAAGGACGATATTGTCTGTTAGATTAGCGAGCACACTAGATCTATCGATGATGACTTTTACAATTCTTTCAACTTGTTTAGCTTTATTATTGTCTTTATCGGTTACGTCATATGTAACAACATATGTTCCAGTTTTGAATACATCAACAACATCTCCTCCAATAATAACCTTATCATTTATTCCTATATCTGTGTCATCTTCAGCTGAAGCACCTAATTCAATATAATCATTACCGTATTTGATAAATACCTCATAATCTCCATTCAATATAAGTATTGGGGTTGAATTATCATTTGATCTATCATCATCTTCGCAAGCTGCGCAAAACAATGTTATTAAAACTAAATAAAAATAATTTCGTATCATGGTGCAAAAATAAAAAAACTCAGTGATACTTAAAAGTTAACACTGAGTTTTAAATTAAAAATTAAGTAAAAAATACTTTATTATAATTTGGCAGCAATGTCATCTGCCATTTCTTCTAACTCAGTATCTGTTCTGTCCCAGAAACCGTTTCCAGCTTCCAATTTATCCAACATAGCTTCTACTTCAGCATGAGAGAAATAAGGATTCCCATTCGCATCATATGTAAATTGTAAACTGAAGATAAAGCCATACCCCTCAGACAAGGCATGGAAATAATCTGCTGAATAATCAGCTTTTCCTGCAGCAGAATTCAAGTAGTAACTTGCTTTGTTGATAACAACTTCAGATAGCTTTTGGCTAACGATAGCAGCTTGTTCATCTCTGATTGTTGCATCACTCGCAACAATCGCTGCTCTTCCTTTTATAAAAGCTTCCATTACAGCAGCATTGTTTCCTTCATATCCACTTTCATTATTATCTTTCGCTAGGTATTTTTGTAACAAGATATCGTCACCTTCGTCCAATCCGTATACATACCCGTATCCTTCATCCCAGTAGTGCTCCATATCTGTATAATACCCTGATTCATCACGATCTGTGTTATCAGCACCAGAAATTTTTTCATAGCTTAAGTAACCATTCGCAACCTGATCCAAACATAAAGCACCGATCAAACCCTTTGCAAACGCTTGGTCCAATTCAATACCTTTGGCATTCAACTGACGGTTTGTCCCTGACATTCCTGGTATACCGTCAGCAGCAACATTTCCTAATGCAGGCGCTACATTCTCTGCATAATCTTCCAAAATACCTGTGAAGTAATCAACGACAGTAGCGTTCACTTCAGCAGTTTGGTATCCTCCCACTTTGTTTCCTAATTTTTTACCTGTACCATTCAATGTTGCATCTGTAAAACCTGCTCCATCTAAAAACATATTTTCTAATTCCTCTTTTGATACGCCAGGATCAGAAGATGCATCCAATACAGCATAGATCGCATTGGCCATGTTCAAACGAGTTGTTTGTCCAGAAAAACTAACTGTGGAGTTCCCATTCACAGAAAACGAATAAGTTTCTGGCAACTGTATTCCATCAGAACCGTCATTATCGTCTAAATCATTGTCATTACTACCACATGATGTCATAACTAACATACTAGCAGCAAGCACTCCTAAATTCACTAATTTTAATTTCATTTTTAATTTTATTTAGATTTATTACAAATAACTCAATTTATTTTGCAGCAAAGATACACAACAATCTAATAAAACAAAACTTATTTAGAATAAATTAAAATAAAAAATTCAAATATTTTATTGGATTTTAACCAAACACCTGTAAGGAAGCATTATAGGCACTTTCAAAACTCATCGGTTTTGTATTTGTTGCTGCCTTTTTTGAAGTAAAATAAGATAATAATTTTTCTGTTGGCATATTACCGGTCAGTTCATCTTTAGCCATTGGACAACCTCCAAAGCCTTTTATAGCTCCGTCAAATCTATGGCAACCAGCATTAAATGCACTATCTACTTTTTCAAACCAAGAATCATAGGTAGTATGTAAATGTGCTCCAAATTCAATATTTGAATATAAAGGTATCAGGTTTTTAAACAGGTATTCTATGTTTTCAGGGGTGGCAGTACCAATAGTATCAGAAAGAGATAAAATTTTCACTCCCATTTGCGATAAAATCTCTGTCCAATGAGCAACAATTTCAACATTCCATGGATCTCCATAAGGGTTTCCAAATCCCATGGACAAATAAGTCACCACTTCTTTTTTAGAGCTTGCTGCAACATTTAAAATTTGGTCTAAAACCTTAATGGATTCTTCAATGGTTTTATGCGTATTACGCATTTGGAAGTTTTCTGAAATAGAAAATGGAAAACCTAAATAATTTATTTCTTCAAATTGAGAAGCCTGTTCAGCTCCTCTCGCGTTGGCAACAATAGCCAACAATTTTGTTTGAGTATCTTGAAGATCTAGTCCTTCTAAAACTTGAGCTGTATCTCTCATCTGAGGGATAGCTTTTGGAGATACAAAACTACCAAAATCAATTGTATCAAAGCCAACTCCAAGCAAAGCATTTATATACGCTATTTTATTTTGCGTAGTAATAAATTCCTTGATTCCCTGCATAGCATCACGAGGGCATTCTATAATCTTTACGTCTGTATTTTTGGATAAATTCAATTGTTTGCTTTCAATTGGTTAATCAATAGAACAAATATAAATCTTAGTTTATATTTCTATCACAATTGTCAAAACAAACTATAAGAGAAAATCTAGCTATCTGCTAGATTTTTGGACAACGTTTACAATTTGTTTTTCCACTCTTTTTATATTTCTTACAACATTTGCTCTTTTTCTTCTTTCCACAAGAAGTTGAACAATCTCCGCTCACAATACAAGGAGAAACAAATACAGGTCCCATAAACTTTGTTCTTATTTAGAATAAATAAATGCAAAGATAGAGAATATTTATCTTGCATCCATAACTTTAACAAAAAAAATTATTCCTCGGGTGTTGTAATCATGTTAATATCTCGGTCAAATAAGTAGTGCCCTGTCTTGTCTTCTCCAATGATATTTAACTTATCTAACAACGTTCTGGCTGTAGATTCTTCTTCTAATTGTTCTGTTACATACCATTGCATAAAATTATGAACATTATAATCCTTATGCTGTAGACATTCATAAATAACTTTATTGATTTGTTCGGTAACAAACATTTCACTTTTCAAGAAATGATCAAACAAAGCATTTAGGTTTGAAAAATCATCCAAAGGTTTTTCCAAAGCAGGTACACTTACCTTCCCTCCTCTTTCATTGACAAATTTCACCAATTTAGTCATATGTGCCTTTTCTTCTTCTGACTGTGCATAAAAGAAATCAGCTACACCACTAAACCCCGCATGATCGGCCCAAGAGGCCATTGCTAAATATTGCATAGAAGCACTTGCTTCGTATTTTATTTGATCGTTTAATAAATCTTGAATTTTCTCTATCATCTTCTAATATTTTGAATCCAAGATAAAAAAGAATAGCTGAATATAAAATTTAAACTCTCTTTTTTTAAAAAAACATATAAGTCTAAAAATTCTTAAGAATCGCCTTGTTTATATTTTTAACAAGACTAGGTCCTTCATAGATAAAACCAGTATAAACTTGTACCAAATCCGCACCCGCTTCTATTTTATTCAAGGCATCTTGCGCGGAATGAATTCCTCCTACACCAATTATTGGAAACGATTTGTTCGAGGCATCCGATAAATATTTAATGGCTTGAGTACTTCTGTCAGCAATAGGTTTACCGCTCAATCCTCCATTTCCGATTGCTTCCAACTGATTTTCTGTCGCTCTCAATCCTTCTCTGTTGGTAGAAGTATTAGAAGCAATTACTCCATCAATTTTTGTCTCATCCACCAATTCAACGATTTCATCTAATTGTTGATTGTTTAAGTCTGGCGCTATTTTTAATAAAATTGGTTTCTGCACTGTTTCTTGCTCATTCAATTTTTGTACCGATTGAATCAATTCTATTAAATAGTCTTTATCTTGTAATTTAGCATGGCTTCCAACATTTGGACAGCTTACATTCAACACAAAATAATCTACATATGGATGTAACTCTTTGAAAACATCGCAATAGTCTTGTGTATATTGTTCTGTTGGAATTCCCGTGTTTTTACCTAGATTCCCTCCAATAATTACTTTTCCTTTATTCTTTTTTAAGTTTTCAATGGCTGCCTCTACACCCGCATTGTTAAACCCCATTCTATTGATAATTCCTTGATCATCTTTCAAACGAAACAATCTTTGCTTAGGATTTCCCTCTTGTCCCTTAGGAGTCACTGTTCCTATTTCAATAAAACCAAATCCAAAATCAGCCAATTCATTAAATAGAACTGCATTTTTATCAAATCCTGCAGCCAAACCAACTGGATTTTTAAAATTGATACCAAATAACTCTCTTTCTAGTTTTGCATCATTTACTTGAAACATAGAACGAATTATTGCCGAAACACCAGGAATTTTAGAAATTCTTTTTATCACTGAAAAGGTAAAATAATGCACTTTTTCTGGATCAAATTGAAAAAGAATTGGGCGAATAATCGATTTATACATTGAATCTTTTTTTATAATTCTCTTAGTTATTTCTAAGCGCTGCAAATTTACGAAATTTGTCTTAGCGAGACAATGTTTATCAGCTTCTTGAAACAAACAGCTAAAAACAAAAAAAGTCCGTAACAAATCAATGTTACGGACCCTTCTTTACAATTTATAATTCTTATCTTAAGCTAGCTTCAAGGTTTTTCTCAAACGTAGCTTGTAATTTTTGCATTATTTTATCAATTTGCTTTTCATTTAATGTTTTTCCTTCGTCTTGCAACAAGAAACTTACAGCATACGATTTTTTGTTCGCAGCTAATTTGTTCCCTTCATATACATCAAATAAATCTACCTCTTTTAATAATTTTCTTTCAGATTGAAAGGCTAAATTATAAATCTCTCCAAAAGAAACTGAACTATCTAATAATAAAGACAAATCTCTTTTTACTGCTGGGAATTTAGGTAAAGCTTTTACTTTAATCCCTTTAGAACTTGAGATTTTTAAAACATTATCCCAATTAAAATCAACATAAATTACCTCTTGTTTGATTCCGAAAGATTTTAAAATAGACTTTGAAACAATTCCAATATCTGCCAATTTAATTTTCCCTAGACTTAAAGTAATCCCTTCAGAAAAAACATCATTTTTAGTTGGTGAAGTTTTTAAGGTAGCAGCTCCTAACCTTTCTAAGATAGATTTTACCACACCTTTTACGTAAAAGAAGTCAGAAGATTTATGAGTGCCTGTCCAAGAATCACTTGTTCTATTTCCTGTAACAAAAAGAGCTAAATGCCTAAACTCTTCATATTTCTCCTCAAACTTATGATATGTTTTACCGAACTCAAAAAATTGTAGAGCATTATTTTTTCTATTGATGTTGTAAGAAACAGACTCCAACCCGCTAAATAATAACGATTGACGCATCACTGCTAAATCATTACTTAATGGATTTAACATCGCTACATTGTTTTCATCCTTTAAATTCTCAGAATGTTCTATATATGTCGCTTTCGTCAAAGAGTTAGACATAATCTCATGAAACCCTAAAGAGTTCAATTGATTTCCTACAATGTTCTCTATTTTCACTCCGTTAAACTCAGAAAAAGAAATAGAGGTATTTAGTTTATGTGAAAACTGAATATTATTATATCCATATACACGTAAAATTTCTTCAATTAAATCAGCTTCTCTCTGCACATCTACACGATACGCAGGAACGGTTAACCCAAGACCTCCCTCTGTTTCACTGCTAATTTTTATCTCTAAAGAAGCTAATATATTTTTGATTGTTTCATTAGATAATTTTTCACCAATCAACCTCTCTACATTTTCATAGGACAATACCAATTCAAAATCTTCAATTTTACTTGGGTATAAATCAATGATATCAGAAGCAACCTTACCTCCTGCAATTTCAGTAATTAATAACGCTGCTCGCTTTAATGCGTATTTTGTAAAGTTAGGATCAATACCTCTTTCAAAACGGAAAGAAGCATCCGTATTCAATGCATGTCTTTTAGCTGATTTTCTAACAGATACCGGATTGAAATAAGCACTTTCTAAAAATATAGAGGTTGTATTATCAGATACTCCTGATTCCTCTCCTCCAAAAACCCCCGCTATACACAATGGAGTAGAATCTCCATCACAAATCATCAAATCCTCTGCATCCAATTCTCTTTCCACACCATCTAACGTGGTAAACTTTGTACCAGCTTCAAGTGTTTTTACTAATATTTTATTTCCTTTTACCTTAGCTGCATTAAAAGCATGTAAAGGCTGTCCCAGTTCATGTAACACATAATTGGTGATATCCACAATATTATTAATTGGGGCCAAACCTAGCGCTTTCAATTTATTTTGAATCCATTCCGGAGATTCTGCTACCTTAACATCGGTTATAGTCAAACCACAATATCTAGGAGCCAATTCTTTATTATCAACTTCAACATCAAACTTCAACTTTCTTTCATCTACATGAAAATTACTTACTGAAGGTGAGATCAATTCAAGCTTTAAACCTTGCTGCATTAAACCAGCACGTAAATCTCTTGCCGTACCATAATGACTCATGGCGTCTGCTCTATTTGGAGTCAATCCTATTTCGAAAACTTCATCCGTTTCAATTTTAAAAACTTCAGCGACCGGAGTTCCTGGTTTCAAAGCATCATCCAAAACAAGGATACCTTCATGACCTTTACCTAGACCTAATTCGTCTTCAGCGCAAATCATTCCAAAACTAACTTCTCCTCTTATCTTTCCTTTTTTAATTTTGAAAGACTCGCCTTTTTGATCATATAAAACAGTTCCTAAAGTAGCAACCGGTACTTTTTGTCCAGCTGCAACATTGGGCGCTCCACAAACAATTTGTATAGGCTCTTCCCCTCCAATATTTACAGTAGTAACACTTAATTTATCAGCATTAGGATGTTTCCCACAAGTAACAACTTCTCCAACAACTACTCCTTGAAGACTTCCTTTGATAGATTCGATCAACTCAATTCCTTCAACTTCTAATCCTAAGTCTGTTAATAATTCTCCTGTTTTTACAGCCTCCCAGTCGATTTTTAAAAATTGCTTAAGCCAATTGTATGATATTTTCATTCTTGTGAAATAAAGTTCTTATAATAGGCGGCAAATATACGTAAACCATTAAATAAATAACAGAATATAGAAAGTAAATTAATTCTCTTAATAGAACTAATTTCATAAAGAATAAGCGACTTTTTAAGATGTGAAAGCTTGAATTCTTGTTATATTTGTGAAAATTTCAAACAAATGAATAGTCTTAAACTTTTTAGATTTACAAGTATTGCAGAAGGGATTTCACTTTTATTACTTTTTGGTATTGCCATGCCTGTAAAATATATACTGAAAGAACCTATTTTAGTGGAAATTGTAGGAATGGCACATGGCTTATTATTTATAGCATATGTATTGTTTGCCATTGTTTATAGCTTTAAAGTGAAATGGAGTTTTTTGGAATTTCTAATTATTTTCTTCGCTTCTTTTATTCCTTTTGGAACATTTTATGTGGATAAAAAATATTTAGCTGAAATCAAAGCATAAAAAAAGCCGTCTTTTCAGACGGCTTT
>Ga0115558_1001919_pt1 | contig 12509 bp, 7 predicted proteins | sample COGITO_mtgs_1104_4_FD_87279 | JGI IMG/M metagenome (GOLD analysis project Ga0115558, IMG submission 87279) | Pelagic marine microbial communities from North Sea - COGITO_mtgs_110426 | ecosystem: Environmental > Aquatic > Marine > Epipelagic | place: Germany:Helgoland, sampling site Kabeltonne... | reverse complement strand
CTTAGTCAAAGTAAGCTTCAAAAATTGGAAGAATAAAATCAACAGGTGCTTTGACTTTAACGTTAACATAAGCTAGACTTAATTGCCCAGGATAAATTTTAGTTTTTGGACCTTTGTTATTGCTCCAGCTATACCCATTGAATGTCTTTGGATCTTTTTCTAGTTCTACAATCAAACCATAAACACCTCCTTTTGAATCAATAAACTCTATTAAATTCTTATTTCCTAGAGTATTTATTAATCCATCTGTATCAGACATATATTGAGAAACTCTTTTCACTTTTCCTTGAAGGTAGCCATTTAAATAAGGGTCAATACTAAAAATTTGAACATCTACAGTCATTCCTTCACTAATAACAGCATTAGAATTAAAAGGAACATATAAATTTAATATGTAGTTATTTTTAGCTTCATCTTCTGCAGTAATTAGCCCTACTATAAAATCAGGAGAAATAATATCGCCTACTTTTACATTTAATTGGCTAATATAACCATCTGTCTGTGCAGTAATTTCGCTCTTAAGCTTATATTCTTTTAGCATGTCTTCTAACTCTAACTCTAGAAGCCCCAGTTGCTTGTTAATATTTAGCTCATTAAGATTACTATCTAATGCTGTTTTTTCTTTTTTAAGTGTAATTTGTGATAGTTGTTCTTCTATATTTATTTTGTTTATTTTGTCTGATGCCAGCTGTTGTTGAGTGGCGAAATACTGAGCGTATGTTATCAATCCTTTTTCATATAATCCCTTTTCTTGTATCAATCTCTTTTCATGAAACTGAATACTTTTATTAGCTTCATCTAAATTAGACATTAATCTTTTTATTGCTAAATTATTAGACTTTGTTTCAATGGTGTTACTTTTAGTATTACCTGCAGATGAAATTACGTTATTTTGCTTTAATTTTTCTATTGAAAACCTCATTTGATCTATAGAAGATTTCACATCTGGTTGGTCTATGATAGCAATAATATCTCCTGCCTTTACTTGGTCTTTAATTTTTACTTTGACTTCAGTTATTCTTCCAGAGGCAGAAGCTGTAACTCTCTCTAAACCTTCAACAGTATTTATCATTCCAACACCTTTAACTCGTTGAGGTATTGACCCAAAAATTCCCCAAACTAATGCGATTACACAAGTGATTAAAATTCCTATTAAGACGTAATTATAAATGGGAGGTGTTATGGCAATAGACTTCATCAAAGAATTACCTACATTGTCTGAAGAAGCTTTTGTTTTGTTTTTATTCATTGACTTTTCTATTAAGTTAGAAAATAAATTTGTCGAATATAAAAAATATTATGATAAAATTTTTATTTATTTCTTTTTTATTTTACAATCAATTTAAAAACAGTGGATAAAAAAATCATTTTTTAAGAAAATCGGTAATAATTATAAAACCATTTTTTTTTAATTTTTAAGAAATTAACTTAAAAAAATAATCTATTATTATAATAAGATAAAATTATATATCTTTACTTTACAGTCAAAAAAACATAGAAAATCCAATTGATTGGTGAAATATTATTGTCCATGTATAATTACCTTTATGTCTAAATCTCCAATAACTATTTCAAAATATTTTTTTATCCGAAAACGATTTTTGGCGGTAGTTTTTAAAGGAAGGCATGTTCATTGTCCTATTTGCGAAAAGAGTTACGTAACATTTTTGCCTTTTGGTACCAAAAATAAAAGAGCCAACGCATTATGTATAAGATGCCTCTCTTTGGAAAGACATCGCCTAATATGGCTATATTTAAAAAGAGAAACAGATTTATTTCAAAATTCTAGCAAAAAACACTTATTACATGTTGCTCCTGAAGCTTCCTTTTTTAAAAAAATGAAGAAACATAAATCAATTAATTATTATCCTGTTGATAAATTTGAGGAAGGATATCGTTATCCTTCAAGAACAAAAAATATGGATATTACTAATATAAACAAACAAGATAATTATTTTGATGTTATAATTTGTAACCATGTTTTTGAGCATATAGTTGATGACCAAAAAGCTATGACAGAGTTACTACGTGTTTTAAAAGTTGGTGGCTGGGCTATTTTACAAGTACCTATAGATTACGATTTAAAAGTTACTTTTGAGGATGAAACTATTACTACACCAGAAGCTCGAAAAGAAGCTTTTGGCCAAGCTGATCACGTAAGGCAGTATGGTTTAGATTACAGAGATAGACTTAAAAATGCTGGATTTAAAGTTTCTCCAATATCTTACACTGAATCTTTTTCTAAAAGTGAACGGTTTAAGTTTGGGCTTCCTAAATATCGAAATATATATTTATGTCAGAAAACTGGAAATTAGTAATCTCCTTAGCTAAAGTTTACAATATACCTTGGCAGAGTAAAAATTCGATTTCTATTGAACAATACAGATGCATTTCTTCTTCACTAAAAATACCTGTAAAAACAAATAATCATCTTTGGCTAATTGAATTAAACAAGTTTAATCACAACCTTTTTTTAGAAGTTTTAAGTGCTGATGAAAAAGAAAAATTATATAAAATAATCATCCCTTTAGAGAAAAAAAGAAGAGCTAAATCTCGTATTTTACTTCGACTTATTTTGGCAAATTATTTAAAAATAACTCCATCTGAAGTAGCATTTAAATATGATGAAAATGGTAAGCCAATAGTAAAAAACATTTCATTTAACATCTCTCATTCAGGAAATTATTTAGCTGTTTTAATTGATTCTTGCAGAGCTATTGGTGTAGATATAGAACATGAACTAAGATCAGGAAAAGTAGTAAATAGCTTAGCAAAACGTTTTTTTTCTGAACAAGAATTTAACGCAATTAAAAATATTAAAAGCACAGAACAATCTATTTTATTTAATAGAATTTGGACATTAAAAGAAGCTGTATTAAAATCTACAGGAGAAGGAATTTTGTCAATAAGAAAAGCTCCAGATTTCTCCTTTTTAATTTCAAAAAAATTAGATTCAAAAATTCAGTTTTATAAAACTAAAAACTGCAAAGGTTTTACATTTTGTGATGAGAAATTTTGTCTTTCTACTGCAACAGATAATTAAAAAAGGTTTCTTGTTTTATAACTTTTGCTCTAGGATTATTCTAGTGTTTTCAGCTCCATATAAATTAAGTTATTTGTCTGTAGGGGTAAAGTTTAATGCCTTTTTAACTGCTATAGCTAGTTGTTCTTCACTAGAATTTTCTAAGTTAATGGTTTTAACCAACCCTTCTTTTTGTAACTTGTCTGTTCTTATTTCTTGCTCGCTATTGCTTATGTTACAATATGGAACAATTAAAGCTGGAGTTCTACCACAAATAGTTTCTATTAAAGTATTATAACCTCCTGGACTAATAGATAACCTTGCTTGCTTCCATAGATTGCTTAAACTTTCTACAGAACGATTTAAAATAATATTTGGGTTATTTTTCGCTAATTCTTTTAGCTTTTCCCAATCATCTTCTGGATAAATTGGGCCAGCAACAACTCTTAAAATCATTCCTTCTCCAAATCCAAATTTTTTAAAAGAATTGACCATTTTACTTATAAATGGTTGTGCTACTTTTCCTCCTCCTGCAGACAATACAATCTCATTAAAATTTTCTCTATCAATTTTTGGCACATACTTTTCATCAGAAACAAAACCTGTATAAGAAATTGCAGGTTTTAATCTTTTTAATAAAGGAAATGTTTCATTTAGAGTCATAAAATTCTCATCTCCATGAACCAAAATTCTATTATAATATTCATTAATAATCTTAATACTAAAATCTTGTCCCATTTTTGTTGCCAAATATTTGGGTTCTAGAATGTCTCGCAAACTACAAACTACGTGAGTAGGTAAATTCTTTGATTTAATATACTTTAAAACAGGTAGCAATTCTCCCATAAATTGAATCTTTCCAAAAGGGAAATATTCTGTAATAAAAATAGCAGGTTGAATTTCTTTGAAAAGATGTATTATTTTTTTTTGCCTTGTTTTCATTACTTTATATGCAGATTCATCAGTTCCAATTGGAGTTAAACAATTATTAGCATCTATGCCAATAGGAGGAAGTTGAACAAAGTTTATTCCTATTGGAATTTTCAATCCTTTAGGGAAATCTCCTCCAGAAACTAGCGTAACTTCAAAAGATTTTTTTAAAGAATTTACTAGGGCAAATGATCTAACAAGATGACCAATACCCATAGAATGCTGACAATAAAAAAATACTTTTTTTTGCATTAAAATAAATTATTCTTTATTAACACTTAATACTTTAGAAAATAAATCTAAAAATTCTGAAGCTTCCTGGCTTGGTTCTGGCACACTTTTTCTTGCTTTTACGCCTATATTTATATCCTTTTTCGCTAATACTATTTTAAGCGCGTTCTTCCAATCTTGAGTAGTATTACATAAATAACCATTTTCACCATGATTGATTAAATCTTTAATTCCGCCAACTGGTGAGGCAATTACTACTCTTTCGCAAGCCATTGCCTCTAAAACTACATTGGGCATGCCATCATATTTAGAAGGCTGTAATACAATATCACACATAGAATATTTAGTTGCCAATTCTTCAGTTTTATCAATATATGGTATTACAGTAACATAATCTGGTAGTTTTTTTTGAACAGAACTCCTTACTTTACCAACAATAATGGTTTGTACATTTTGTAGTTCTTCTTTTAAAATTTCTAAAATTTCTAGACCTCTTGATGCTTTAAACTCTCCAAATAATCCAATAATTAGTCTACTATCTAAATTCAATTTTTGCTTGTGAGTTTCAGCCAATTTATTTTTATTGTAAAAAATTGATTTATCTACAGAGTTGGAAATAAAATGAGCTTCTGCACCTAGCCAAGTTTTTACTTTTTGTTTCATTTCTGAAGAAACAGTTGTAATTGCATTAGCGTTTTGAGCAATAAAATTTAATTTGGGCGCATGGAATGATGAGAAAAAATCTCTATTAATATCATTTCCTCTAAAACAGGCAATAACTGGAATATTTAAAAATTTTGCAGCAGCAGTAGCACAATACGCCGCAGAGCTACCATAATATCCTACGACTAAATCTGGTGTTTCTATTTTAATTTTTTCTATTACTCTTTGCGTCCATTCTTGCATCATTGTTCCAGTTAATAATTCTTGCATCATCATCATTTCTGACTTTGCAATTCCATTTTCAGCTTCAAAATCTGGACAGAAAAGTGTTGCATTAACACCTTTATTTTTAAAGTGATGTATCACTCTCTGTATAGATCTTGACACACCACCTATTCTACTTGGATTTGGAACTACATAAAGTATTTTCATTTTAAAATAAATTCGGGATTGTGTTTTTTTTCATCTCCAATAGTGCTTGCTTTTTGATGTCCTGGATAAATTATAATGTTGTCTGGCAAAACAAAAAGTTTCTCTATTACACTTTTTCTATTTTCTTCTAACGATCCAAAATCTTCTGTTTTACTTATGGTTCTGTACATTAACGTATCACCAGTAATTAGCTTATTTTCCCATTTTATGCAAACGCTTCCAGGAGTATGACCTGGAGTGTGAATAATCTCAAACTTTGTTGAACCAATGGAAATAACCTCACCTTCTTTCCAGAAAAAATCTGGAGGAGATAGTTTTTCTTTTTTATATCCAAATTTAGCTGCTTCCGACTCAAATTGATCATATAAAAAAAGATCGTCTTTATGTAAATAAACTATTGGGTTTTTCTTGATAATCATCTTTTGAAGATCTAAAAGATGGTCAGCATGTGCATGGGTTAAAAAAATAGCTTTCCATGAAATTTCGTCCATGTTAAGTTTTTTGAGATGTTGGTGTGCATCTTGTCCTGGATCTACAATCACTCCCCACTTCTCTTCTTGATTTACCAAAAAATAAGTATTTTCTACAAATACACCAGTCACAGATTTAAACACATTTACCATTTATACTTCTACTGTTTCTTTGCTTGGTTCTTTTTCTATTTTTGTTTTACTCAACTTTAATCTATCTTCTCCTCTTAAAGTAACCATTTTCCAGTTTTTTAAATCCCAAGTTAGTTGATGATGTGCTGCATAATGTTTATCTTGATTTACGTATGCTGATGTTTCTGGAGTAACAGCTCTAAAATTAATTCCCATTCTACGAGTATTAGTGGTGTTACCTTTACTACCATGAACACATCTTTCAGAGAAAACGACAAACTGACCAGGTTTTAATGGCATTTGTACAACTTTAGAATTTTCTAAATCTACATCCATCTCAAACTGTGATGAATAAAATTTATCTCCTTTACCAATTGTAACTTTTCTCATTTTTGAATGTGATCCAGAAATAAACTCCATACATCCGTTTTCTATGGTTGCTTCATCAACAGCAATCCAAACTGTAAGTTGAAACAGAGCATTTTTATTTGGAGTTTTGAGAATAGGTTGCTTATAATCTTCTAGCATGTAGGTTGATGCCTGATGCCAAGGAATTGAAGCACCTCCAGGTGGTTTATTAAAAACATGAGAACGCCACATAAGAATATCTGGACCTAATAATTGTGCCAAAACTTCAGTAATTTCAGGTTTTTTGAACATTTCCATAATAAAAGGCGCATCTAAATGTCTATCTCTAACCGTTTTAAAACCAAATGCTTTTGAATCTATATCTAATTCCTTCTCAAGTTTAGATCTAAAATTAGCCATTTCTTCTTCTGATAAGACTGTGAACGGACCAAGGAATCCATTTTTGTGGAATTCCTCAATTTTTTCTGGGGATAATTTATATTGATCATCAACAATCGTTTTTGGTTTATCTGTTCTAACTTTATATTCACAAGGTTGATCTAAATAAGCTCTTGTTCCGAAAGATGAAATATATGTCCACAACATTTTATACGTCCAGTTATCCATAATTCGTCTTACACGATTGGAAAACCATTTTGAAGGTAGATGTAAAACTTTAAGAAGTAATACATAGCTCATAAAAAATGCTGTTATTAGCTTCTCTATAAAAGAAGGTTCTTTTTTCTTACTCATGGTTGGTTAGTTTTGTAGTTATAAAATATTATGAAGCGCAGTTTGATTAAAAATATGTTCAAGCTCCAATTCTGGAAGTACTATTTCATCAAGATTTCCCCATGGTCCATCTCCAGCTATAACTTCTGAAGTTTCATTATTTCCTTGACGAATTTCACGTAAGAAAAAATTACATCCTTCATCTGGCTGAATTGGCTCCATTCCTTGACTTTTTAATAATCGAATAACCATTGGAGATGCCATTCCAATCTCGCTCCAAGGTCCCCAATTGATAGTTAGCGTTCTAGTATTTGGCCATTTTTGATGTAAATACCATGCAAAACGATTTAAAACTTCATTAGCAGCAGCATAATCTGTTTGACCTTGATTACCAAATCTACCAGAAACAGACCCAAAAAAGACAAGTAGTTTTAAGGATTCTGGGCGTAAATATTTAAATAATAAAAAAGCAGTATCTACTTTTGTATCAAATACATTATTAAAAGACTCAATTCCTTTTTGCTCTATGTGGTCATCTTCTATAACGCCTGCACCATGAATTACGGCATCTAATCGTCCATAAGTTTCATAAATGTAATCAATAAGAGTTTTGAAAGCTTTTTCATCTTTAACATCTACAGAAAAATATTCTACTTGAACACCATTCTCAATTAATTGATTAAACGACTTTTTTGAGCCTTCTTTAGGTATAGTTTGTAAATCAATTTCTTTAGATCTACCAACAACTATAAGTTTCATTCCAGGAATCATCATCGATTTTGTAACCTCTGCTGTAATTCCTTTTGCTCCACCAGTTGCCAACACAATAGAACTTTCATCTAAATGTTGATCTTCAGATTTATTTTGGTCTTCTATTTCTGAAGCAATAGGGTGAAAAATTACTCTTTCTCCACTTGGATAACCAACCTCAATTTTTTCGCTAGAATCTTCTAATTCCCTAACAATTCTATATGAAATTTCACTTTCTAGCAATAAGCTATCGAAATCTAATATCTTAATATCTATATCTGTTCTTTCTTTATAAAGTGCTTTTAACATCCCAGCATTACCACCAGAGGATGGAAGCCCATTAGATGCCTTAGCTTTTCTACCAAAATACCCTCCAAAAGAAGATGTTGTTATTACTTTTCTAATTGGAAAACGAACAGCTTTCTCATCTTTAACAGCAGCAAATCGAAGTATCTGAAACAAACTTTTAGATTGAATTTGTGTTAGATATTTCCAATCTTTTAACTCTTCTGGCATCGAAATTTTGCTCAAAGGAGCACAGTGAATTACGCTTGAAATTTTAGGATATTTTTTAAATAAATACAAAAGTTTCTCTTCTAAAAGATCAAATGATGCTAAAAGTTCTTCCTCTAAAATAATTGTTGTTCCTCCAAAAGATTCAATTTTTTTTGCAACTAATTTTGCTATATTCCCTGCATCTTCAGTTATTAAATGAACTCCAGTAAGTTTTGGATTACCTTTAAACGGTAATTCTTGTATTACAGATTTCATAACAAATCTAGCACAGGTTTCTGTATTTTTATGAATAACTTCATCGACTGTTTTACTTGATATTGCTGTTTTAGTTTTCACTTCTAAACCTTGAATAATTTCTTTATCAAAAACAATATTTAGAAATTCGTTTATCGTTTTTGCTCTCATTAATTGAGACATAAATGCTTGAAGTTTTTCTTCATGATCTGTAGGTAATTCCTTTAAAACTTTATCAAGGATTTCCATTCTTTTAATCGAATCAATACCTAATTCTGCTTCTAAATCTACATTTTCATTAAGCATATCTGTAGGATAACCAGTCCTTTCACTAATAATACCAATCATTTTTACGGCGATATTATCTCTTTTCGCTTGCTTTTTAACTTTTTCTGGCTGTGAACTTTCTATTTTTAATTCATTGGGTTGTACTTTTTCAGTTACTTTAGGTATTTCATCTATTTTTTCTAGAATTGGAATTGGTGTTTCTTCTATTTGAGGATTTTGATTTGGAATCTGTTTACCACTTAGAAAATGCTCCATCATTGTTTCTTGGCTTGACAAGAACTGTTGCATGGTTTGTTGATAAGATTGATATCCTTCCAAAATCATATCATTTTCACTTAACTGTTTAGAGTTATGAGATAATGTTAATTCTTCTACAGATTTTATCTCTTTTCTTTTTGATGCATCAATAAGCGGTAAACTTCCAGAAAGTGCAATAGTTTCATCTAATTTTCTAACACCTCCACCATGTAATAATACAGTTGAACTACTATATGTTTTTTCTTTAGATTTTTTAACAGCTTCAAAAAGTGTTAGAAACTCGCAGTTTCTACCTTCAAATAGATTTTCAATATTTACGTGATATCCTTCTGCATAAATAGCACCAACAGCACTTAAGATGCCTTTTACTCCACCTCCTTGTCCTTCAACTGCAAGAGCTTTATATGATTTTCCTTCTAAAATTTGATTAATTAATCCTGTTAAAACCTTATTTGGACCTACTTCAAGAAAAAGACGAACTCCATCTTCATACATCTGCTCAATTTCTTTTGAAAACAAAACAGGACTTAAAAGATGCTGATTTATAAGTTCTACTATTTCTTCTGATTTCTGTGGATATATTTTTCCAGTAGTATTTGAATATAAAGGAATTCTTGGATTATTAAAAGTTAAGTTATTTATAGCTTTTGTTAATGGCTCTTGTGCCATTTTAAAATAAGGAGTGTGAAATGATCCTGCAACAGCAATTTCTTTTACCTTAAAATCATCTTTCTTTAATGTTGCTATTACTTTATAAACCTCTTTTCTTTCTCCAGAAATGACGATCTGCTTTGGAGCATTTAGGTTTGCAATTTGCACAGCACCAGTCAAATATGGTTTAATTTGTTTTTCTGTTGCAGACACAACAGCCATTGTTCCATCTACTTCACAGCCATTAGCCATTATTGAACCTCTTTTTTCTGAGATAGTAAACAAGTCGTTAGAGCTCAAAACACCAGAAGCATGTAGTGCTGTAAATTCACCATAACTATGGCCAGCTACAGCTTCTGGATTTATCTCTAGTGATTTCAAAAAATTAAAATATCCCAGTGAAATTGTACCTATAGCTGGTTGAGCATTTTCAGTTGCTCTTAATTTATCTTGCCAATATTCTATTGATTCTTGATTAAATGATGCTTTTGGAAAAAGTAATTTATCCATCTTGATAGAGCCATTCAGTTTGGTATTGGCTAAATTGACAGCTTCTCTTAACTCTTTAAAATATAAAGTAGTTTCTAATGCCATATTAGAATATTGTGATCCTTGACCTGGAAAAACAAAACCTAGTTTTCCTTTTGTTTGTTTTAAGTTTAAATTTAATGAAATTTGAGGTGGAAGCAATAAATCGATATCATCAGATAATTTCTTTACAACTCTTTCAAGCGAATTTACTAGGTTTTCTTTATACTTTGCAACAACGGCTAGTTTTACTTTTGAATTATTTTTTGTTCTACTTTCTTGAAATGAAATAAAAGATAAATCTTTGAGTGATATTTTTACATCCTCTTCTAAAACTAATAACCAATTTTTTACAACATCAAGTAATTCATCAGTGGTTAAACCTTCAAATAAAAATAATTCTGCTGGCCAATTTTCATGACCAATTACACTCTTATTTGTGTTGTTATTATATTCTTCAACAGTAACGTGAGTATTAGTGCCTCCAAAACCAAACGCACTTATTCCTGCTCTTCTTGGGTAATTAGTATTTTTAAACCAAGGTCTTGCTTTTTCTAGAAGATAGACTGGTGTATTGTTTTGAGCCAACAAATCAATAGGGCTTCCGTTCATAGGATGTGGAGCAAGTGTTTGATAATGTAAACTCAATGCACTTTTTATTAAACCTACAATTCCTGCTGATGTTTTGGTATGACCAATTAAAGACTTCACAGAACCAACAGCACAAGAATCTTCATCTGCAAGTGAATTTTCTAGAACATTGTTAATTGAAGTTAGCTCTACTTTATCTCCAACTGTTGTCCCAGTTCCATGCGCTTCATAACTTCCCAAAGTTGCAGGAGAATAACCTGCCTTTTTGTATGCTCTATTAACTGCTTTTTCTTGACCTCCCGATCTTGGAGCTGTAAGGCCTAAACCTTTTCCGTCACTTGAGCTTGCTGCTCCTTTTATTACGCAGTAAATTTTATCACCATCTCTTTCTGCATCTTCTAATCTTTTTAATAAAACAACTGCAACCCCTTCACTAATTACAATACCATTTGCATCTTTGTTAAATGGTTGTGATTTTCCTGTTGGCGAAAGCGCTTGTGTTTTACTAAATGCTGTATATGAAAATGGAGATTGTGCAATGTCTGCACCAGCTGCAATTACCATGTTACTATTACCATGTTCAAGTTCCTTGATGGCTAAATCAATCGCAGTTAATGAAGAAGCACATGCAGAATCTACAGTGAAATTAGCTCCACCTAAATTAAATCTATTTGCTATTCGACCTGCTAAGACATTTGTTAAAATACCAGGAAAAGATTCTTCATTCCAATCTGGCATTCTATCCATATCTTCTTTTGTAAGCAAATCGATTGTTAATGGTGATAATGCTCTTGCTGTGTATTGCGTTTTGAGTGTACTCATTCCATCACTTCCTACGATAACAGATGTATGCTCATTATCAAAACCACCTTCTGCATATCCAGCATCTGTTAATGCTCTATCTACAGCCTCTAAAAGTAATAGTTGAGCTGGACTTATCGATTTTATAGAATTTGGTGGGATCCCAAATTTTAAGGGATCAAAAATAACATCATCTATAAATCCTCCCCATTTAGAGTAAATTTTATCTTGTTTTTTCTTATCCTCATCATAGTAAAGTTTCCAGTCCCATCTACTAATAGGAATTTCTGTTATAGCATTAACTTTATTAATAATGTTTGTCCAAAAATTATCAGGTGAATCTGCTTTGGGAAGAATTGTTGAAATACCGACTACTGCAATTTTTGATGGTTTTATTTCTTCAGAAAATTCCTGAGGAACTTTTACTTTTTTAAGTAGTTCATTTCCTTTTTGAGAAACTTCTACATGAAGTTCTTCCATACTTTTCAACGAAGTTATCATGCCAGCTACTTCACCCAACATAAACATACCATTATTATATTGGTCTTTTTCAGAAACTTCGTTTAGTTTGCCTTTATCGTCTCTTTGAAGCCCTTTAGATGCAATTCTAGATCTACCTAAAGTAAGCTCATCTAAATCATTTTCTCCTTTAACTTTTTCATTTTCAAACTCTTGAATAAAAGGAGTGTCTGCACATCGAATTGCATGTCCTGGACTAATTTCAATTATTGCAGTTTTTGCACAATCCACTGCTGTTTGTTGAAATTTTGGAAGAATTGCACCAGATTCACAAACTTCTGCAGTAAATAAATATGCAGTTCCCATTAAAGCGCCTACTTTAATACCTTTTGCTGCTAGTTGACCTGTCATTGCAGACAACATAGAAGCAGAGACACTATTGTAAATACCACCAGCAAATAAAACGTGTACTT
>Ga0115558_1001918_pt1 | contig 12514 bp, 14 predicted proteins | sample COGITO_mtgs_1104_4_FD_87279 | JGI IMG/M metagenome (GOLD analysis project Ga0115558, IMG submission 87279) | Pelagic marine microbial communities from North Sea - COGITO_mtgs_110426 | ecosystem: Environmental > Aquatic > Marine > Epipelagic | place: Germany:Helgoland, sampling site Kabeltonne... | reverse complement strand
TTAACTGACGCATTTGGTTTTGAGTGGCTTTGTCTTTAGGTAAATACATTTCTACAAATGGATGAAATGTGTTTGCGCTTGCTAAAGAAATATTTAAAGTTGATTTTTTTGGAGGACGAATTTTAAAATTTTGATTTATTCTCGCCGAAAACAATCCAAAATGATGAATAGGTAACATACTTGGTTTGTCAATTCCGTTTTTCAATTGAATTGAATCTGTTTTTTGCGAAAAGCAAAATACAGAAAACAGTAAGAAAATCGAAAATAAAAAAATCTTTTTCACTTTGTAAAAGTAAATGAATCTAATAAAATAAAAAAGCAACCAAATTTGGTTGCTTTTTTATAAAATTATGATTTTTAAATTGATTATGCGTTCAATGGTTTTCCATCCCAAGCCGCTTTTGCAGCTTCTTTTACAGCTTCAGAATATGTTGGGTGACCATGACAAATTCTTGCTAAATCTTCTGCAGAGGCTCTAAATTCCATAGCAACTGCAGCTTCCATAATTAAATCTGCAACTCTAGCACCAACCATGTGAACTCCAAGAATTTCATCTGTTTTTTTATCTGCCAAAACTTTTACAAAACCATCAATATCTCCACTTGCTCTAGATCTTCCTAAAGCTCGCATTGAGAATTTCCCTGATTTATAATCAATTTTTGCTTCTTTTAATTCTTCTTCTGTTTTACCAACAGCTGCAGCTTCTGGCCAAGTATAAACAATTCCTGGAATTAAATTATAATCGATATGTGGTTTTTCGCCAGCTAAAAATTCAGCCACAACAACACCTTCTTCTTCTGCTTTATGCGCCAACATTGCACCTTTTATCACATCACCAATTGCGTAAATATTTTTTACGTTGGTTTGTAAATGGTCATTAACAGTAACTTGTCCACGTTCGTTAACTTCTACACCAACTTTTTCTAAACCAAGACCTTCTGTATATGCTTTTCTTCCAACAGAAACTAAACAATAATCACCAGTAAATTCTACTTCTTTATCTTTTTTATCGGTAGCTTTTACAGTAATTGTTTTTCCTTTTTTAGTAACCGAAGTTACTTTATGACTTGTTGCAAATTTAATTCCTTGTTTTTTAAATACTTTTTGTAACTCTTTAGAAACATCGCCATCCATTCCTGGAACGATTTTGTCCATATATTCAATAACAGTAACGTTTGCACCTAATCTTTTATAAACAGAACCTAATTCTAAACCAATAACTCCACCACCAATTACTAATAAATCTTTTGGAATTTCTTTTAGTTTTAAAGCTTCTGTAGACGTAATAATTCTGTCTTTATCAATCTCAATAAAAGGTAAATTTGAAGGTTTTGAACCTGTTGCAATAATGATATTCTCGCCTTCAATAGTTTCTGATGAATCATCAGATTTTGTGATTTTCACCTTGTTTTTATCAACAAAAGAGCCTAAACCTTCAAAAACATCAATCTTATTTTTATCCATCAAATACTTAATTCCACCTGTTGTAGTTTCTACAACTTTGGCTTTTCTTTCAATCATTTTACCGAAATCGATTTTTGGAGTTTCTACAGAAATACCATGTTCTTCAAAGTGATGTATTGCATCATAATAATGATGAGAAGAATCTAATAATGCTTTAGATGGAATACAACCCACGTTTAAACAAGTTCCTCCAAGCGTGGAATATTTTTCTATAATTGCCACTTTTTTTCCTAATTGAGATGCTCTAACTGCAGCAATATATCCTCCAGGACCAGAACCAATTACAATAATATCGTACTTCATTTTTTGAAATTTAGACTACAAAAATACATATATTTTTATAGATAAATAAGGTATTTTAGTTAGTTTTACAAATAGAAAATTAAATATATTACTCATGAAAATTATAAAACGAATCTTGGTATTTCTTCTAATCGTATTAATAGTTATGCAATTTTTTGGACCAGAAAAAAACGAAGGAGAACTTTCTACCTTAGTTGCTTTTGTTGAAGAAACGAATCCGCCAGAAAAAGTTCATCAAATCTTAAAAACAACCTGTTTTGATTGCCATTCAGACGTAACAGAATATCCTTGGTACAATTCTATTACACCAGTAAATTATTGGTTAGATGAGCATATTAGAGATGGAAAAAAGCATTTAAACTTTTCTGATTGGGCAAATTATTCATTAAAGAAAAAAGAACACAAAATGGATGAATTGCATGAGGAAGTTGCAGAAGGAGAGATGCCATTAGAATCATATACTTATACACATGCTGATGCAAATTTGAATCAAGAACAAATTGATGCAATAGTTGTGTGGGCTAAAGAAGTCCAAGCAAATTATAAGGAACAATTAAATGCTCAATAATTGACTGTAAACTCTGTTTTAATAATTGGTTACGTTTGGGTAGAGCCCAATTCTTCTGCTGCTGGTGGACGAATGTTGCAGATTATAGAGCAGTTTTTAAATCAAAATTGGAAAGTAACTTTTGCTTCTCCAGCGCAAAAAGGAAACAAAGCTACCAACTTGAATTCTATAAATGTTGATGAGGTTTCTATTGAATTAAATAATAGTTCTTTCGATAATTTTATTACAGATTTACAACCAACAATTGTGATGTTTGATAGGTTTATGATGGAAGAACAATTTGGCTGGCGAGTTACAGAAAATTGCCCAAATGCTATACGTATTTTAGATACAGAAGATTTACATTGTCTAAGAAAAACAAGAGAAGAGGCAATTAAAAAAAATAGTGAATTTTCTTTGGATGATTTATTAAAATCTGATATTGCTAAACGAGAAATAGCTTCTATTTTTCGATGCGATTTATCATTAATTATCTCGACTTTTGAAATGGATTTACTCAAAAATCTATTTAAGATAGATGAAAATTTAATTTATCATTTGCCATTTCTATTACTACCAATTGATGAAAATCATATTAAAAATTGGAAATCTTTTGAAGAAAGAAGACATTTTACAATAATTGGTAATTTTTTACACAAACCAAATGTTGATGGTGTCTTGCTACTTAAAAAATCAATCTGGAAAATTATCAGAAAAAAATTACCAAAAGCAGAATTACACGTTTATGGTGCTTATGCAAACCAGCAAATATTAGATTTGCATAATGAAAAGGAAGGTTTTTTGGTAAAAGGATACACTACAAATCCGCTAGAAATTGTAAATAACATTAAAGTAGTTTTGGCACCTTTACGTTTTGGAGCTGGAATTAAAGGGAAACTTACAGAAGCTATGATTTGTGGAGCACCAAGTGTAACTACAACAATTGGAGCTGAGGGCATGCATAATAATTTTGCTTGGAATGGATTTATTACAGACAATTTTGAAGATTTTGCAAGTAAAGCAATTGAGATTTATACTGAAAAATTAGTTTGGGAGAGTTGTCAAAAAAATGGAGTTGAAATTATAAATACTATCTATGATAAAGAGAAAATAGGGCCTATTTTTATCAATAAGGTTTTAGAAATTCAACAAAACGTATCAGAGCACAGAAAAAATAACTTTATTGGAAATTTGTTACAGCATCAAACTTTGCAAGCTACAAAGTATATGAGCAAATGGATTGAATCTAAAAATAAGTAAATGAGTATTCAGTCATTTTAAAATTGTAAACTTAGAATAAAAAACTTAAAATTATTTAGCAGGAACATAATCTAGAGGTAGTGCATTTGCAAATTTTTCATAAGACCAATAACCTTCATAAAAAACATCTAACGGATTTATAATAACCCCAATTTTATCTATATATGGATTTCCATTTATTTTTAAAATAGAGGAAGTTTGAGGTCCTGGATTTCTATTTTTGGTTCTAAAATTACTGTTCACATATCTTCTCTCTTCTTTTTCTTTCGTGTAAACAACACTTAAAGAATTTTCAAAAGTTAAAAATGTTCTTCCGTTTTTTTTCGTGATAATATCTTCTAATGAGATATTAGATTTGTATAAGTAATCTTGAAATTTTGGTAATCTCGATTTTTTAGAAATTACCAAAGCACTATCTAATGCTGTTTTTGGATTGTCAATTTTCTTTGAGAAATCAATTGTATTTCTACTTAATCTTATTAATTCTTTTGCCTTTTTTATTTCAATTTCAGAAGGTCTTTCTGGATTTGGAACTCTTTTAAATTGATGAACAATAAAACCTTCTTCTTTAAAATTTCCTTTTAAGAGTGATTTTGCAAAATGGATGTTAGATCCATTAAAAGTTTCTAAACGATTTTTCTCCCACTTTTTTTGCTTACGTTTATTACCTTTTAGCGGCTTATAGCGTGTATAGCCTAAATAACTTACTGCTTCTTTTTCTTGAGCAAAATAAACTAAATCATAAGATATTAAATAGCCCAAATCTTTGTGGTTAATTTGTAAAGGTTCTCTTGCTATGGCTGTTAGTTTTAAAGTTTTGTCATTAAAAATAAAATGAAGTACTTTGGGATTTAAAATTTCGCAATTCTCTGCCATTTCTGTTCTTCCTATAAACGATTGTTTAAAAGCTAAAAAATTAAATTTCCATTTGTCATCGTATTTAGTGTTGTAAATAACAACTTCGTCTAGCAAATTAGAATCTTCTTCTAATTTAAAAATAAGTTTAGAATTAAACGTTTCTGAATTTAAGGAATATTGTAGTGTTTTAAAACCCAAATAAGAAACAATAACATCGTAGGTTCCTAAATTTATAGAAAGAGAAAATTCGCCCTTTGCATTTGTTGTTGTGCCAATAGAAGAATTATTGATATAAACAGATGCTCCTTCTAAAGGAACATTATTAATAGTTACAACTTTGCCAGATATTATTTTTTGAGCCAACAAAGTTGAGCAACAAAAACAAAAAAATAGAATAAAAATTTTATTTTTCATTCTATAAAAATACTAAAAATTAATTTTTTTACAGCGCGAATTTTAAACCAAAGAACCCGCTAATTACATATTCATTCTTAGAATCGTAAAGAACTTTTAAATCTTTTCTCTGCGTTAATTGTTGTGTACAAGTAACTTTAAGCCAATTATTTATTTTGTAACTTAATTCTCCACTTAAAGAAAAGCTAGAAAAACTTTGATCTGCACCTTTTCTATAAATATTTCCATAATCAAAAAAGGCAGTTGCTCCAATTTTACCATATAAACTTTCTACAGCATAAGCTGCACCAAAAGCATAACGTTGGTAGTTTCCACCAACTAAATCTGCATATTCAACAGTTGGATAAATTGAAATGTGATTTTTTTTAATTTTAAAAACAGGAATTTCTGCTTTTGCTAAAAAATTAAAAGTTAAAGGATAATTACCTTTATCATCACCAACCAATAAAAGTCTTGCATCTTGTTGAAATGATAATTCGATACTCTTTTGACTGTAGCTGAATAATGATATAAATAAACAGATACAAATTAATAATGTGCTTTTCATAAATTAGGGGTTTAAGAAAAAGGTTAATAATATGTTCAAAGTAAACCTACAACCAATTATCGATTAAAAATAACCATTCGTCGAAATAATATGCTTATTCGTCGACAAATTAACACATGTTAAGGAATTCAACACGTTTTGTTTAACGATTTTAATTATTTGATAATCAATAAATTTACAATTGGTTATTTTAGATAAGTCCAGCTCTTTTTAATAAAGCATCTGGTTTTGGAGCTTTTCCTCTAAAGCGTTTGTATAATTCCATTGGTTTTTCTGTACCTCCTTTAGATAATACGTTCTCTTTAAATTTTGTAGCTACTTCTTTATTGAAAATTCCTTCTTCTAAAAAATATTCAAAAGCATCTGCATCTAAGACTTCTGCCCATTTATAGGAATAATAACCAGAAGAATATCCTCCTTGAAAAATATGAGAAAATGAAGTTGACATACAGTTTTCTGCAACATCTGGATATAACTTGGTGTTAGCAAAAGCATCATTTTCAAAACTTTTAATTGATGTTATTTCTGATGGATTTTGCGAATGCCATTTCATATCTAACAGTCCAAAACTTAATTGACGAAGCGTTTGCATGCCTTCATGGAAACTTGCAGATTCTTTTATTTTAGTGATGTATTTCATAGGAATAACTTCGCCAGTTTCATAATGTTTAGCAAAGATTTCTAACGCTTCTTTTTCATAACACCAATTTTCTAAAACCTGACTTGGTAATTCTACAAAATCCCAAGAAACAGAAGTTCCAGATAAGCTATTATAGGTTGTATTTGCTAGCATTCCATGTAAAGCATGACCAAATTCATGGAATAAAGTTGTTACTTCATTAAAGGTTAATAAAGATGGTTTTGTTGATGTTGGTTTTGTAAAGTTACAAACTATAGAAATATGTGGACGTTCGTTTTTTCCGTTTCTAATTTGTTGTGGTTTGTAAGACGTCATCCAAGCACCATTTCTTTTGCCTTTTCTTGGATGAAAATCTGCATATAAAATTGAAATAAAATTATTTTCTGAGTCAGTCACATTATACGTTTTTACATCTAGATGATATTTATCGATATCAAACACTTCTTCAAAATGTAAATCATACAAACGATTAGAAATTTCGAAAACACCATCAATTACGTTTTCTAGCTTAAAATATGGTTTTAGCAATTCTTGGTCTAAATCAAAAATTTCTTTCTTTAATTTTTCTGAATAATATGCACCATCCCATTTTTGAAGTTTATCAATCTCATCTAATTTTTTAGCATAATTTTCAAGATTCTTAAACTCACGTTCTGCTGCAGGTTTTGCTTTTGCTAATAATTCTTCAGAAAAATCAATTACTTTTTCTGGAGTTTCTGCCATTCTTTCTTCTAAAACAAAATGAGCATGAGAATCGTAACCCAACAAATTTGCTCTTTTAAAACGAAGATTCACAATGTCTAAAACAATTTTTTCGTTATTGAACTTATTATCTTGAAATCCCTTTTTTCCACCAGCAATTGCCATTTTTTTGCGTAATTCTCGATTGTCTGCATAGGTTAGAAAAGGAATGTAACTTGGGTAATCTAAAGTAAAAATCCAACCTTCTTTCTTATTTTCTTCTGCCAATTGTTTTGCAGCTTCTTTAACATATTCTGGCAAACCAGCTAAATCCTTTTCATTAGTTAAATGCAACTCAAAAGCATTTGTTTCTGCCAATACATTTTCACCAAATTGTAAAGAAAGTTTAGACAATTGTTTGTCTATTTCTCTTAATTTGGTTTTCTTTTCTTCGGATAAATTTGCACCATTTCTTGCAAAACCTTTGTATTGTTTTTCCAGTAGCATTTCTTGCTCTGGATTTAAATCGAAACCTTTTTTACTATCAAAAACTAATTTTACTCTTTTAAACAATTCTTCATTTAAAGTAATGTCATTTCTGAATTCACTTAACCATGGAGAAACTTCTTGTGCAATTTTCTGAATTTCATCATTTGTTTCTGCAGAATTCAAATTGAAAAATATACTTGTAATTCTACCTAATTTTTCACCAGAAAAATCTAGAGCAACTGTTGTGTTTTCAAAAGTTGGTTTTTCAGAATTATTTACAATGGCATCAATTTCTTGTTTGGCGATTTCAATTCCTTTTTTTATAGCTGGTTTATAATCTTTGTTAGAAATTTTAGAAAAAGGAGCAGTATTAAAATGGTGTAAAAGTGGATTCATTTTTAAATAGGTAATTGTTTAATAGTTGAATAGTGTAATAGCAAATATTATTTTCTAACTTTTTCAGAAGCTTTTTCAACTTTAAGTTTTAAACCTTCTTTGTACGCAATAATTTTATCTAAAACACATTTGTCTGACGCTCCAATAATTTGTGCTGCTAAAATTCCTGCATTTTTTGCGCCATTTAAGGCAACAGTTGCAACAGGAACTCCACCTGGCATTTGTAAAATGGACAAAACAGAATCCCAACCATCTATAGAATTACTGCTTTTTACAGGAACTCCAATTATTGGTAAAGGACTCATACTTGCAACCATTCCTGGTAAATGTGCAGCACCACCTGCACCTGCAATAATCACTTTAATTCCTCTTAAATGTGCATTTTTAGCATAGTCAAATAATTTTTCTGGAGTCCTGTGTGCAGAAACAATATCAACTTCAATCTGAATGTCAAAACTTTCTAAAACATCTATTGCATCTTGCATTACTGGAAGATCTGAATCGCTTCCCATTATAATTCCTACCATAATTTTATTTTGAAATGACTCTAATTGTTTCTTTTACTTTTTGTGCTATTTCTCTTGCTTTATTTATATCTTCATTTACAATTGTAACATGGCCCATTTTTCTAAAAGGACGAGTTTGCTTTTTACCATAAATGTGTGGAGTTACGCCATCAATTTTTAAAATTTCTTCCATGTTTTCATAAATAACATCACCAGAATAATTTTCTTCGCCAACTAAATTTACCATAATCCCAGCTACTTTACTTGCTGTGTTTCCTAAAGGAAGATTTAAAACACTTCTTAAATGTTGTTCGAATTGATTGGTGTAACTTGCTTCAATAGAATAATGTCCAGAATTGTGAGTTCTTGGTGCAACTTCATTTACTAAAATCTCGTCGTTTTCTGTTTGAAACATTTCAACCGCTAATAAACCAACAAAATCGAAAGCATCTGCAACTTTCAAAGCAACTTTTCTTGCTTTTTCTGCTATTTCTAGATCAATCCTTGCAGGACAAATTACATATTCTACTTGATTTGCTTCTGGATGAAATTCCATTTCAACAACAGGATATGTTTTTGTTTCTCCGTTAGCATTTCTAGCAACAATTACTGCTAATTCATTTTTAAACGGAATCAACTTTTCTACAATACATTCTACTTTTGGTAAACTTTGTAAATCATCATAATTTCTAACGATTTTTACGCCAGTTCCATCATAACCAAAACGTGTTGCTTTCCAAACAAAAGGGAATTCTATCGCTTCATTCTGATAGGAATGAATTAATTCTTGATGATATGCATAATGTGTAAAAGGCGCAGTAGGTATGTTTTTATCAGTATAGAAATATTTTTGTCTTGCTTTATCTTGAATAATTCGCAAGTGTTTTGGCTTTGGATAAATAATTAACCCTTCTTTTTCGAGTTTGTCAAGCGCATCAACATTTACGTTTTCAATTTCAATCGTTAGTAAATCTACTTTTTTTCCGAAGTTATAAACGTCATCAAAATTTAATAAATCTCCCAAAATAAATTCGTTACAAATTTCTGCACAAGGTGCATCTTTTGAGTTGTCTAGAATAGAAGTATGAATGTCAAGCTTTTGAGTTTCGGCCAATAACATTCTGCCTAATTGTCCTCCACCAAGAACGCCTAATTTAAAATTGGATGAGAAGTAGTTTTTCACGATTATTTGTGTTGTTGTTTCACAAAAATACGGAGCTTTTTTTAGATTTAATTACTAATTCGCAAAGAACTTCCGTTTTGCGTAACTGTATATTCTCTTGCAAAACAGGCGTCTGTTCCTTGTGGCAAAGGTTCTCCTGTTAAAATGCTATATTCATTGTTATTGCAAGTACATTTTAATCGTTGACCATCAAAAGACATTGGAGAATTACAGTCTGATTCTGGACATTTTCTATCAAATGCTTTGTATCCTAAAGTTGCGCCATTGTATAGAATAATACCTCTTAATCCTCCATTTACTTCTGCAAAACCAGTTGGTGTTAAAATTCCATTTAACTGCGGATTGTTTAAATCTAGCGAAACTGGAGCAATAGAATTTTGAAAACAATTATTAATTCTGGTATTGTCTTCGCAAGAGAAAAACACAGAAAACAGTATTAAGACAGCAATTTTTTTAATCATTTTTGATGTTCGTTTTATACAGAACGCTGGCAATTTACAAATATTTTGTATATTTGAAATCCAATCTCATTCCAATTTATGGCAATGAGATTTTTAAATTTAAACCTATAAAGGGTTTTTCAACTAAAAAATAGAAAGAATGAGCGAAATATCATATTATTCGCCTGAAGGAATGAAAAAACTCAAAGATGAGTTACATCATTTAGAGCAGGTAGAAAGACCGAGAGTTACGCAAGAAATTGCAGATGCAAGAGATAAAGGAGATTTAAGTGAAAATGCAGAATATCATGCAGCAAAAGAAGAACAATCTCATTTAGAATTTAAAATTGCGAAGTTAAAAAATGTAGTTTCTAACGCAAGAATTATAGATGAATCTCAATTAGATACTTCTAAAGCATTGATTCATTCTAATGTGAAAATAAAAAATACTGTAAACAATATGGAATTTAGTTACAGGTTAGTTGCAGATTCTGAAACAGATGTTAGAAACGGAAAATTGTCTGTAAACTCGCCAATTGGTAAAGGTTTATTAGGTAAAAAAGTAGGTGAAATTGCAGAAGTTCAAGTTCCAAATGGAATTATGAAGTTTGAGATTTTAGAGATTTCTAGATAGTTACAAAATCGCAGAGTTGCAAGGTGAAAAAGAACTTAACTATTAACTAAAAACCATTAACTAAAATGAGCATTTTCACGAAAATAATCACAGGCGAAATCCCATCTTACAAAGTTGCAGAAAATGATGACTTTATTGCTTTTTTAGATATAAATCCGAATGCTAAAGGACATACTTTGGTGGTGCCTAAAAAAGAAGAAAACAAGATTTTCGATTTATCAAAACAAGAGTATTCTTCACTAATGGATTTCTCGTACAGAGTTGCAAAAGCGTTAGAAAAATCTGTGGATTGCAAACGAATTGGAATGAGCGTAATTGGTTTAGAAGTGCCTCATGTTCATGTGCATTTAGTGCCAATTAATAAAATGGCAGATATGCAATTTACAGAAAAAGTAAAATTATCTGATAATGAGTTTGTTGCTTTGGCTGAGAAAATTAGTAATAATTTTTAATATGAAAATTAATCAGATTTTTGATTATATAATTCCAATTTTTACAGTTTTATTAGCTGGTTTGATAGCGATTTATCAGATGAGACAAAATATTAAGTTAAATGCTAAATTAAAATTTAAAGAAGAATTTAGAGAAAAACTGAATAAATTTATTTCTGAAGCTAAAAATTTATCTCATTCATCGATTCTTCTTGAATTAGATAATCAAAATATAGATAGAGCAAAATATTTATTTGATAATTTAAGTGAATTTGAAGCTTCTTTTTTTGCTTTAGACTTATTATTGAAAAGAAATGAAGATAAAAGAGTGATTGAATTAATTAATCTTAAAAATAAAATCAAAGATTTTGCTTTTGGAAAAAAAGAAAAGATGTCTCACAAAGACAGTAATTCAAATCTCAGGGATTTCTATTACAAAGCCAAAGAGATATATAATGATGACAAATTTATCAAAGAGAATATAGTTTAAACTTTATCCAACAAAATCTGAATACTCGTTCCTCTGCCAATTTCAGATTTTTTTACAAAGATTTTTCCATTATGGTAATCTTCTACAATTCTTTTAGAAAGCGATAAGCCTAATCCCCAACCACGAGTTTTTGTTGTAAAACCTGGTTTAAAAATTTGCTTAAATTTCGATTTTGGAATTCCTTTTCCAGTATCTGAAACCGTTATTTTTATTTTTTTGGATTCTTGAAGTAAATCTAGATATAAAGTTCCTTTTCCTTTCATGGCATCAATAGCATTTTTTACCAAATTTTCTATGACCCAACCAAACAACTCTTTATTTATGTTTGCTGTTATTTCAGCATTAGAAGTGGTAAAATTAAACTCAATTTGCTTGGAAGTTCTTGAAGATAAATAATCGAAAACCTGTTTTGCTTCAGTAACAATATCTTGTTTTTTAATTCTGGAATTGAGCCAATTTTAGAAAAACGATCTGCAATTATATTTAAACGATATACATCTTTTTCAATTTCTTCTACATATTTATCATCAATTTCTTCCATTTTTAAAATAGCAATCCAACCTAATAAAGAAGAAAGTGGTGTGCCAATTTGATGGGCAGTTTCCTTTGCCATTCCTGTCCAAAGTTTATTTGTTTCTGCAGCTTTATTGGAGCTGTAAAACAAGTAAATTACAGTTAGAAATAATATCAGAATTAAAACTAAAGCTAGTGGATAATAGGTTAATTTGTTTAATAAATCTGAATCTTTATAATAAATGGATTGTTTTTTAGCTTCGTTAAGTTGAACAACGATTGGTTGATTTTGGCTTTTCATCTCTGCCAACTGACTTTTTAAATAATCAGGATTTTGAGATTTTATAGAGTCCAAATTATGCCAAGAAGATATTTCTCCATTTTCATCAACTAAAATAGAAGGAATATTGGTGTTGTTTTCTATAATTAAGCCTTCAATAAAAAAGGTATCATTTAAATCTTGGTTGGTGACAAACTCTTTTATTGCAGCAGCAAAAATTTCCATTTTCAAACGTTCTTCTTTCTTGAAATTCTGAAAAAAAACATATGTATTCCAAAGAATTAGGGAAACTATTACAACAGAAACTAGAATGGCAACTCGTTTTACAACGAATGTATTTTTTAGAAAACTCATGAAAACAAATATATACTTTTATCTATATAACACATTTTTAAAATAGATAGTATCTTTGAATAAAACTTTTTTATGTTATCAATA
>Ga0115558_1001902_pt1 | contig 12569 bp, 10 predicted proteins | sample COGITO_mtgs_1104_4_FD_87279 | JGI IMG/M metagenome (GOLD analysis project Ga0115558, IMG submission 87279) | Pelagic marine microbial communities from North Sea - COGITO_mtgs_110426 | ecosystem: Environmental > Aquatic > Marine > Epipelagic | place: Germany:Helgoland, sampling site Kabeltonne... | reverse complement strand
TTTGCTATAAATGGGGCATTTTTTACGCTATCCTGTCCCAAACATATACCTTCGTGGCCCGTTAGTATCTAAATGCCTTAAGCATACGTACCTCACTGCAACTAAAAATAGAATAGAAAAATGAAAATTGGCCTTATACGAGAATGGAAACAACCAGCAGATAAGCGAGTAGCGCTTACTCCTTCGCAGTGTCAGCAGTTTAAACTAAACTATCCTGAAGTAGAACTCGTGGTAGAGGAGTCTCCAGATCGTACTTATACGAAGCAGGACTACACTGCAGTGGGTATTGAGGTGGTATCCGATATGACAGACTGTGATATTCTAATTGGGATTAAGGAAGTGCCCGTAGATAAGCTGATACCGAATAAAACATACCTCTTCTTTTCTCATACCATTAAAGCACAAGCGTACAATAGAGACTTGCTGCAAGCCGTACTCGATAAAAATATTAGCCTCATAGATTACGAGCCACTAACGTGGAAAGAAGGAGGCAGAATACTTGGTTTTGGGAAGTGGGCTGGAGTAGTAGGTGCGTACAATGCATTTCTTACTTGGGGTAAAAAAACGGGTAAGTTCCATTTGCCTGCAGCATACGAAGTCAATGATTACGACGAATCTATTCAACTATTAGCAGGACTAGAGCTGGGTAAAGCACGTGTAGTCTTTACGGGAAACGGGAGAGTAGCAGAGGGCATAAGAGAGGTGCTCGAGGGAATGAAAATAAGAGAGTGCTCACCACAAGAATTTATCAGTCAGCCGCCAAGAGGAGCACATTTTACTCAGTTGACGAGCTGGGATTTATACCACCGCAAAGATGGGGGTAAGTGGAATCAAGATCATTTCTATGCACATCACGACGCGTACTGTTGTGAGTTTGACAACTTTTTGCCGTACACAGATATATTGATTAATGGGATGTATTGGGAGGAGGACCTGCCGGCACTATTCACCAAAAGTGATACGAAGTCCGATAACTTTAGTATAAAAGTAATCGCGGATATCACATGTGATGTGGAGGGTAGCGTGCCCATTACCATGGAAGCTACGGATATCTATAATCCTACATTTGGGTGGAGTAAAAGCGAACAAAAACAAGTAGAACCCTACGGTAAAGACACCATAGATGTGATGGCGGTAACTAACTTACCTACCGAAATGCCCAAAAATTCCAGTACAGAATTTGGAAGACTTTTTTTAGAGCATATAGCCCCATTGCTGGTATCTGGAGATAATGATGATATCCTAAAACGGGCAAGAATCACCGAAGATGGTCAGCTTACGGAGCAGTTTAGCTACCTAAAAGATTTTGTATCGTAGTGAGATACGAAAAGATGTAACTTTTCGTTTTTCTATCCGTATAAAATCAAAATGAATAAATTTTTTCTGGCCTCGCTGGCGGTATTTGCCACGTTGGCTTTATCCGCCCAAGAAACATTTACACTCTCAGGGTATGTACAAGAATCTGGCAGTAAAGAGTTACTCCTTGGAGTCACGATCTATACAGAAGATAAGTCTGCTGGTACGGTGTCCAATAATTTTGGGTACTACGCATTAAAGCTTCCTGCAGGTACCCATACGGTGGTATACAACTTTATAGGCTATCAAAGCGTTAAAAAGCAAGTAACTATAGCAAAAGACGAGGTACTTAACATCGATTTGGTCAGCACCAATAATGAGATAGGTGAGGTAGTAGTTAAAGGCTCTAGAACTCAACAGAAGGTGAGCGAAGAGGTGCAGATGAGCACCATAGAGGTTCCAATTAAGACCATAAAAGAGATACCTGCTTTTATGGGGGAGAAGGACGTACTCAAAGTACTTCAGTTGATGCCTGGAGTACAAAGTGGGAGCGAAGGCCAGAGTGGACTCTACGTAAGAGGCGGTGGTCCAGACCAAAACCTAATTATCCTAGATGGAGCTACGGTGTATAATGCGCAGCACTTGTTTGGGTTTTTCTCTCTGTTCAATGGAGATGCTTTGCGGAGTGTAGAGCTAATAAAAGGCGGATTCCCTGCCGAGTATGGTGGAAGACTATCTTCTGTGATAGACATGAACATGAAAGATGGGAATAAAGAGAAATACACAGGGGAGTTAGGTATAGGTGTTATATCATCAAAAGGAGTTTTAGAAGGGCCGTTTGCTAAAGGAAAAGGCTCCTTCATAGTAAGTGGAAGACGTACTTACATCGATGCTCTAACACAACCCATAATACTTGCACTTAATAATGGAAGTGGTGCAGGATATTACTTCTACGATTTCAATGCCAAGGCCAACTATAAGATAAACGATAAAAATAGAGTCTACCTAAGCGGTTACTTTGGTAGAGATAAGTTTTATGTGAATCTCAACGAGTCATTTGAGAGTCAATCCTATAAGAGCAAGGTGAACTTTGGTTGGGGAAATGCTACTAGCACTGCTAGATGGAATCACATTGTTAACCCTGAACTATTCTCGAATACCTCACTTATTTATAGTTTCTATGAATTAGCCATTAAAGCCGAGGAAGAAGAAAATGGGAGTCCACTGTTCTCGTTGCAATACGGCTCTGGTATTAGGGACTTTAGCTTGAAGCAGGACTTTGACTGGTATGCAAATAATAATCATAAAGTCAAATTTGGGCTACTGGCTACCCATCATACGTTTACACCTGATGCAGTAGTTTTAAAAGATGCTGTTTTTGGTGAAAATTTAAATAGGAAGACAGAATATAAGTCGGTAGAGTCGGGTCTATATATACAAGATGAGTGGAAAATAAGCAAGCGTATGAAGACATTAATGGGTGTTAGACTAAGTACTTTTACCTCCAATAGTAAGACATACGTAAATCCTGAACCACGCATCGCATTATCCTACAAACTTCAAAGTGATTTAGCGGTCAAGGCATCTTATGCCACTATGAATCAGTATGTTCACTTACTGAGTACAAGTGGAGTAGGCCTACCCACAGACCTGTGGGTGCCAGCTACAGAGAAAGTGAAACCTCAGAATAGCCAGCAGGTAGCGGTAGGATTAGCCAAAGACTTTGAGAAACAAAACTTTAGTCTCACTGTAGAAGGGTACTATAAAACGATGAACCATATCATTGGGTATAAAGAAGGAGCTTCCTTCTTGGCTATACAAGACGGTGCAGACGGAGCTGAATCTATCTCGTGGGAAGATAATATCACCTCGGGGAATGGGTTAAGCTATGGTGGTGAAGTCCTTCTCCAGCGCAAGCAAGGAAAACTGACAGGATGGGTTGGGTATACGTTATCCTGGACTACACAGCAGTTTGATGAGCTAAATAATGGAGAAAAATTCTATGCTCGGTATGATCGAAGGCACGATATATCTGTAGTGGGAGTCTATGAATTGAGAGATAACATAACCCTATCTGCTACGTGGGTATATGGCACCGGAAATGCTATCACACTTCCACTTAGCACATACGAATTAGGCTCATTAGGTAGTAATCAATACGGCGAGCAGTTTGGGTTTTATAGAAATGGCAATGAGTATTCATCCAGAAATGATTTTAGAATGCGTGCATATCATAGAGCAGATATCGGAGTTCAAGTTTCCAAAGAGAAAAAAAGAGGTGTCCGAACTTGGGAGTTTAGTGCGTATAATCTGTACAATAGGAAAAATCCGTTTTACTATACCATCGGACCAGAAGAACGATTTAATCCAGATAGTAAACAGGTACTAAAACAAATAAGTCTTTTCCCTATTTTACCGTCTGTAAGTTGGAACTATAAATTTAATTAAACAATGAATAAATTATTGATATATACGATTTTGGTGATTAGTCTTTTCAGTTGTCAGACAGTGTTAGATAATGTACCTGTTCCGGAGATTCCTCAGAAGGCAGTAGTTTTTGGTAGTATAGAAGAGGGGGGTACATTTCATACACTAAGGGTAACTAAGAGTAAGCCGATATTTAGTAATAGCCCTTCGAATGAATTTGAAGTGATTCCTAATGCTGCTGTGACAGTGACTAGTGGAGGTAACGAGTATGTGTATGTGTTTAATTCTGCTTCACAGAATTACGAGTACAGAGGAGTAATAGACATCATATCTGGAGAAGCCAGTCTAAAGGTGGAGACACCTACATTAGGTACACTGACTTCCACGGTTTCAGCACCAGCTGCATTAGACGGCTACACTCTTTTAGTGGACTCTACAGAAAGATCTTTTGAAAAAGAGTATGCCGTTCAGTTTACACTCCCTGCATCCTCTAATCCAGCGTATTATAGAATAGATGGGTACGTGGCGTATGCTTCTGATACATTTTCATCGTACTCTTCAAATGAGTACCATACAAATGAGGATGTCCTAGATAAAGAGTTAAAGATAAAGACTTCTTTTTACAACTTGAGTAATGAGGATGGGGGTTCAACGGATCTATACGTTAGGCTCAGTAGCATCTCTGAAGACCACTATACGTACGGTAAAGCATTGGTTGGGTATGAACCTGATAATCCGTTTTCGGAGCCTACACCATTACCTAATAATGTGGAAGGCGGCTTAGGAATATTTGGAATCAGTAGGAGTGTAGTGATAAAGTTGAATTAATCACTAAACCTCACTTCTTCCGTATCACCATCAGTCCGTCTCTTACAGGCATGAGCACGTTTTCTACTCTATCATCCTGAGTGATTTTCTTATTGAATTCGTCCAAAGCTCGTGTGTCTGCATCTTTCGCTATTTCAGCCTGGTCCAGTATCTTTCCACTCCACAGCACGTTGTCTGCTATGATGATAGCTCCGCTAGGAAGTGTATCTATAAGTAGATCATAGTATGCACTGTAGTTGGACTTATCTGCATCTATAAAAACAAGATTAAACGCTTTATTCAGCTGCGGAATAATATCCAGGGCATTGCCTATATGCAGCTTGATTTGATTGGCATACGGAGATTGTGCTACGAACGTATTTATCCTTGTTTCCAGCTCTTCATTGATGTCTATAGTATGCAGCACGCCATCCGGAGCTAGTCCTTCTGCAAGGCAAAGAGCAGCATAGCCTGTATACGTGCCTATTTCTAGTACGGCCTTAGGTTGTATCATTTTACTGAGCATGCTGAGCACACGGCCTTGTATGTGGCCGCTAAGCATACGAGGAGCTAGTACATTCGCGTACGTATCTCTGTTGAGTTTGGCGAGCAGTGCTGGTTCTGGTGAGCTGTGGCTTTCTGTATATTTTGCTAGTGTTTCGTCTATGAATTCCATATGTATTTTTTAGGGTAGTTTAAAACTTGCTTCTAATAGTGCGTGGTCACTCTTGATATCGGAGACACACTTATAGCTAGTGCATGTGAGTTCTTCATCGTGCAATATATAGTCTATACGCATTATAGGGAACGGCTTTAGGTAGGTAGCTCCCCATCCGTTTCCTTTTTCTATAAAGGCGTCCTTTCTTCCTTTTTTCAATGTCTCATAAGTGAAGCTCTGAGGAGTGTCATTGAAATCTCCAAGGATAATTACAGGATATGGGCTGTCTTCTAGCGCCTCCAATACAGTCTTTGTTTGATTACTTCTGCGTATGATTAACTTACGTAGTCGTTTAGCAAAGTTAAGGGCGTAGCTTTTATACTCATCACCTACCTCCACGTTAACTAGCGTATGGTAATCTCTTGAGGATACCCCGTTAGACTGCAGGTGAGCAGCCATAAATCGGATAATAGTACCGTCTACGTCTATATCAAAGTATGCCGCCATGTTATTGGAAAAATGGTCGTACTTGATCCGTTCCCAATTGACAATTCTATGCTTGGATACTAGCTTTATACCGTAGTCGTACCTGTTTTTCTTCGCATTTAATCGTATAAACTGCTGATGCGGGTATGCTTCAGAATTTACACTTCCTTTTTTATTGAGCCACTCCAGTAGTACTACTACGTCATACTCTTTTTCCGTAAGGTATTCGTCTAATTCTTTGGAGGTATTCCCATTGTCATAGACTCGAAGTACATTGGTGTTAAAGGTGCATATTTTGATATCTCCGGGAGCGTATGTACTTGTATTGAACTGGATATTTCGAGCTATAAATTGAAAACCTATCAGTATGAAAAATACATTGTACATCCATCTTCGTTTCTTCAGGAAGATCCAGAGTAGTGCTAGAAAAAGATTGAGAAGTAAGAGGGGCTTATAGATTAAGCCAAAAAAAGATACAGGCCAGAAATCACTAGGGTCTACATATGGAGAAAGGTATGATATAAGTAAAGCTACGATGGCCAGAGCATTTACCAGATCAGTTATTTTACTGATGAGCTTTTTCATTCACTGGCTTTAAAAAGAATGTCTTTCTCCGCTTTGGATAGGCTATCGTAACCACTTTGAGAGATTTTATCCAATATAGCATCGATCTCTTCTTGGTTGGGTTGGTGCTTTTTAAATGTTCTATCCTCTTGTACTTTACGCTCGTCTACTACAGCCTTCATCTTTTTAGTTTTCAGGCTAGCAAAGCTAAACGTGGGAAACTCTATTCTTCCTTGTAACTCAAGGATATAAAGCATTCCGAATATTGCCCCACCAATATGTGCAAATAGTCCACCCGTATTGTCACTTACAGGAAACATGTACAAATCACGAAACACGAAAAAAAGTGCAACCCATCTCAATTCTATGGTGAAGAGCCCAAACGGACGCACCTGATAGCGAGGGAGGTAAAGTCCGGTAGCTACTAGTATAGCCGTGACACCTCCAGAGGCCCCCAGTAGTTTTTTGTACTGCTTTACTTCTTCAAATATGGGAAAGACATTGAAGCTAATGACAAAGAGTGCCGCTCCAGCAAGACCACCATAAAGAAAGATTTTCCATACCTTTTTGGCATCCATGAAATCTTCCAATATTCGACCAATAAAATAGAGCAACAGCATGTTGCCGAATAAATGCCAAAAGCCACTGTGAAAGAAAATATTAGTGACGATACTCCAAGGCCTGATTAGGAGGACACCCAGATTACTCGGGATATAAAAGTATTGTAAGAGCTGGCTAGGCTCAAAACCAGATAATTTAGCGATGATACCTACGAAAATCGTAAACACGAATACGCCTAGATTAACCATTATAATCTGGCGGATAGCTGAGCCTCCTTTATTGTACTCGTATTTTATCTTTTCCCAAGCAGTCATTCGCGTCTAGTATAACGTGTTTCTATTGTTTTTATTCCAATACTTAACAAGCAAGAAGCCAAATAGTGCACCGCCTAAGTGCGCAAAGTGCGCTATGCCTTCTTGCACACCACTTAATCCTGCGAATAGTTCATATGCAGCATACGCTCCTACGAGATATTTCGCTTTGATGGGCATAGGAATAAACATAAGATACAACTCCGTGTTTGGCCAGTACATAGCAAAGGCGACGAGTATCCCAAACAGAGCTCCAGAAGCTCCCAACACAGAACTATTGGCTATGTATGCTCCTTGAGATCCGTAGTAGCTCATCACTGCTGTGTGCAGTATTGCTGCACCTAGTCCTGTGATCAGGTAGAAGTTTAAAAATCGCTTGGCTCCCCACATTTGCTCTAGCCGAGCGCCAAACATCCATACCCCAAACATATTGAACAGAATATGCATCAAACTGCCATGCATAAAGATATGTGTAAGCACCTGCCAGCCACGAAATTTAGGACTGGAGTAGTGGAATAATGAGAGCTTCTCCGTCAGCAGATGCTCATAGCCGAAGAAATAGGTTGCGATGTACAGCAAAACATTAATAATGATAATGTTTTTAGTGACTTCGGGGACATTAAACTGGTTACTTCTAAATTGCATCTATACTCTTATTGAAAAAAACGTTCCAAACTGTTTTTTGATAGTTTCACGATGATGGGTTTCCCTGAATTATCTGTAGTATACTGCTCACAGTGGAGCAGATCATTTATTAGTGTCTTCATTTCTATCACGCTCAGCGCCTTACCTGCCTTAATGGCAGCGTTCTTAGCGGTGGCTTGTTTTAAAGCATCTTTCTTCTCTATTTTGAGCTCTTGGTAGTTGGTCTTAAAATCTTCCAATATCTGCATCACCACGCCTGCTCCGTCTGCCTTACTGAGCTCACTAGGGAGTCCGTTAATTATTATTGCATTTTTACCAAACTCACTTGTGTCAAAACCCAGCGCATTGATATGCTCTTGCACGTCTAAGTACAAGGCGTAGTCTGCTTTACTCAGCTCAATGGTTCTTGGAAAAAGCAGCTGTTGTGAGGCGATGAGCTGATTTTGCTGAAACCGCTCATAGAGTATCTGGGCATGAGCCCTGTGCTGATTTACTATGGATAGTTCCCCTTCTATTTTGACGATGATAAATGCATTTTCTATCTGAAAAATATCATTAATCTCAATGGTGCTAGTGGTCTCTGGAGTGGTCCACATCTCTTGCTGTGGTTTTGCCACTGAATGTACAGGCACATTGAGCAGTTCGTCTAGTTTTTCCCAGTCGGTAGGGATGCGTTCCTTTTGCTGATCAAACGGGTTGAATCGTGCATTTGGTGCTGAAGGTTGATAGCTGGATGGACTATTCGTAGAGGTCTGACCTAGCGCATTGTGTAGCTGCGTATCCGTAGGAATCACAAAATGTGCACCCAGTGTTTTTTTGATTACGGACTGCAAAAGAGTATAGACGTGCCGGCCATCTTCGAACTTTACCTCGTGCTTAGTCGGGTGTATGTTTACATCTATCTTACTGGGGTCTACTTTCAGAAAAAGGATGAAAAACGGATAGCTTTTTTCCTGAAGCAGTCCACCGTAGCCTGAAGATATAGCGTGATTAAGGTAGTGGTCTTTTATGAACCGTCCGTTGGCAAATAAGTATTGATTGCCCCGCGTACGTTTGGTCAGCTTCGGTGAGCCGATGAACCCTGTGATCGTTACTATTTCTGTTTCTTCAGTAGTTTCTATGAGCTCTTCTTCTTTTAGGTTGAACAGTTCTGCTATTCTCGTTTTGAGGTCCCCTCCTTTTAGCCTACTCAGGTTCTTATCTTGGTTGTAAAATTCAAAACCGATGGTAGGATAGGCTAGTGCCATGCGCTGGTATTCCTCAAAAATATGCTTGGTCTCTACAGAGATACTTTTCAAGAAATTTTTACGAGCGGGGAGGTTGTAAAAAAGGTTTTTTACGGTGATGGACGTTCCTTGAGTAGCGGCAGTATTTTCCTGAGTTTCTAGTGTGCCAGCGTTTATCACTATGCGGGTGCCCACGCTTTCATTTGGGCTTTTGGTTTTCATCTCCACCTCACTTACGGAGGCTATACTCGCTAGTGCTTCTCCTCTAAAACCAAGTGTATGCAGGTTATAGAGATCTTCTGCCTTGGTGATTTTAGAAGTAGCATGTCTTTCCCAACACATGCGAGCGTCAAAGGCATTCATGCCCTTGCCATTATCATCTACTTGAATGTGGGTACAGCCGCCATTTTTGATGTATAGTTTTATAAGAGTGGCACCAGCATCTACTGCATTTTCTAACAGTTCTTTTACAACGGATGCAGGGCGTTGTACGACTTCTCCAGCGGCTATTTGGTTAGCAGTACGTTCTGGTAAAAGTTGTATGATTCCTGACATCTAAAAAAGGCTTATTTGGATAAGCCTCCGAAGATAATTTCTAGGATGTTAGAATTCCAAAGTTTGTACGAAATAACCGTTAAAATAGATACAATAGCTACTATTCGAATGCTGTAGTACTTCTGGGAGGGGATAGTTCCGTATCGCGTATCGATTTGTTTGGTCTTGTAGGCGCGTCGGATATTTGCTTTTACGGAGTCGCTGTCGTGTTCCAGCTCACCCATTTCACGCTTGATATCATCTACTCTAGCGTGGAGTTCTTCTTTAGATTCATCGTAAAACACAGGGGTGTAATTGAACTTACGATGGCGAGGAAGTCTAGAAAATCTAAGATTTATCATCAGTGTACAAAATTAAGGTTTTTAAAACTATAACGCAGAAGCCCTTATTTGTGTGAATGGAATTGAGGAATGGGAGGATGTAGTTTAGTAGGGTTTTTGATAAAACAAAAAAGTCCCGCCGTTAAGCGAGACTTCTGTGTTTGTTGGCGGTCCGGACGGGACGTTTATTTTTACACGTCACTACACAATAATTCCTTTAAATGTACTGTAAATCAATGTTTTACAATAATGTTATGTGTAACATTGGGAATTAAGATAGAGTAAAAGGTGTAATTTGTTTCGGTAATGTTTCGGTAATACATTCGATAGATGATAGTAACAACATCCTTTGAATTAAACCACAAACCAAACCGACAAGGCCTTCATCAAATCAACTTGAGGGTAACATACAATCGTAAAAACAAGCGTAAGAGCACTGGCATACTGGCACCAAAAAACTACTTTGATGCAAATGCTAAATCTCGTAAATGGTTGAAATCCGTCGTAGATGAGAGCGCTTACAAAAATGAAAAGCTTTATAAGCTGAAAAAACAGTTAGAAATTGACATTGATGACTTCATTAAGGAGCACGGAAGCTTCGATCTACAAAGCTTCTTTAATCCTCAGGAAGATAAAGAGAAACTAGATTGCTACTTTGAGTACGCACACGCCGAATATGTCAAGCAAATGGCTGCTGATAAAATAGGAACTGCCAACAAAAGAAAAGTAAACCACCAGAGACTTGCTTTCTTTGTAAATGGGAAAAGCATTGATTACACTCAATCAAAAAAACTCTGTTTCTCTCAAATTACACCTCAATTTTTGGAAAGTTATAGAAATTGGCTTCGAAATAAGAACTTAGGATATAACACTATAGTCTCATCCATCAAGGATATTAGGACAATTTTTAATCTTGCTATAAATCAAGGCAAAGTGGAAGAAGTGTTGTCACCTTTTAGAAACCGCAGATTTGTGCTTGGCGAAATGGTGAACTCCAAAAAGGAAAAATTGACTAAAGAAGAAGTGCAGATACTCTTGGATTATAAGACCACAAATAAGAAAATTCAGCTAGCTCTAGATTGTTTCTTATTTTCTTTTTTCACTAATGGTATGCGTACATCAGATGTGTTCATGCAAAAATGGTCAGATATAACCGACGGTTGTCTTTCCTATAGGATGATAAAGAATAACAAGTTAGTAAGTGATATAAAATTACATCCAAGAGCTTTAGATATACTTGAGAGATATAGGGGAAAAGACGACACATATATCTTCCCAATGTTTTACGGGTTTAAGCCATTCAATATAAGTGCTAGGATGCAAAACAAGAAAAGGGCGTCATCACTTACTATGATAAATAAAGATCTAAAAACAGTTGCTATAAATTGTAACATTGAAAAGAACATTACGATGCACATCGCACGACATTCGTTTGCCAATATTGCGAAAGAAGGAGGTACTCCAGTAGAAGTGATCAAAGAGTTACTAAATCATTCCTGCATTAAAACTACGTATAAATATCTAGCGAGTTTTAGTGACGAAAAACTACAATCAGCTACCGATAGAGTATTTGCAGCTTTTGAGTAGAAGTATAATATAAGTGTAGTTGCCGAGTAATATGTGAATACTGATGATACCCCAATTAGTAGGACAAGTATAGAGAAGTGTGGATTGTTTCAAAACGTGTATATTTGGTCAGTTGATTAGCTCCCGAACATATCCTCTGAATAGACCTCAATATTGTGGTTCGGATTACTATTCCTTTGGGATGGGAATCAAAGAACGTGAATGGAAGGATTCTAGTTTTGGTTATCGCTTCGGTTTCCAAGGCCAAGAGCAAGATAATGAGGTAAGTGGTGAGGGTAACTCCTACACTGCTGAGTTCTGGCAGTATGATAGCAGGCTAGGTCGAAGGTTCAATAGAGACCCTAAGCCCAATGTTTCTATTAGTCCATATGCTTGTTTTATGAATAGTCCGATATTAATAACTGACCCTTACGGTGACACGTCAAAATTCTATAATGAACAAGGGAAATTTCTATACAACGATTATAAGAATGATGGCTTAAATAATAATTATGTGGTATCACAATCAGATTTTGATGCTGCAAAAGAAACAGCAGGTATCGATTGTGATAAATTTGAAAATATGCTCAAGTCATCAGGTCAGTATTCCTATGCTTCAGATCAAGCAGCCGCAGAAGCATGGGCAAGTGAAGGGTTTAGAGCTACAAAAGGCGATAATCTAGAAAGAGCGGCTAGTGTTTATTCAACTACAGCGGATGATGGTACGGATCTTTTCTTAATTGGAAATACTGTCAAAGGTTATAAAGTTAATAATGGTTCAAGAACTAGCCACGAAACAGATCAAACAGAATCACAAGTTAGAGTAGGAGGAATAAATTTGAATTCTGTGACTCATCCAGAAATAAAATCGACACGAACCCTTGATCTTGAAGGTCAAAATATTTTTCAAATGCTTAATATTCAAAAAACAGATGTAATAATTAAAACTCAAACAGTTTATACAAATACGTGGCGTGTTTCTGGTGTAGTCCATACGCATCCTCCAGGAAATAGAAGTGGGATTTTTAGTGTAGTTGCAGGTAAGTATGGGGGCATCGGAGGCGATTTAAGCTTTCCCGATGGGGGAACCAATGTTTATTTAGTGGAGACTAGCACCAGTAATCCAACTGTAATGTATGCAATCTTT
>Ga0115558_1001901_pt1 | contig 12572 bp, 10 predicted proteins | sample COGITO_mtgs_1104_4_FD_87279 | JGI IMG/M metagenome (GOLD analysis project Ga0115558, IMG submission 87279) | Pelagic marine microbial communities from North Sea - COGITO_mtgs_110426 | ecosystem: Environmental > Aquatic > Marine > Epipelagic | place: Germany:Helgoland, sampling site Kabeltonne... | reverse complement strand
CGTTTTCTACACCATCTGGTTTAATCATTGTGAATGTTCTATTTGTTGCCATTTTATTTTGTATTTATGTTTTATAAATCGGCGCAAAAGTACATAATTTTTTAATAAAATTGTATCTTCGCTGATTATGATTTTGAAACAAATTAAAGAATTAAAAACATTTTTAGACACCCCTAAAAGAGTGGTTATTGTTGGACATAGAAATCCAGATGGAGATGCTATGGGGGCTACTCTTGGGTTGTTTCACTATTTAAAAAAGAAAGGTCATAAACCAACTGTAGTAGTGCCTAATGAATACCCTAAATTTCTCCATTGGCTTCCTGGATCGAAAAAAACTTTCAGATTTGATTGGCAAAATTCACAATCACAAAAAGCCATAAAAAATTCAGACATCATCTTTTTACTTGATTTTAATGCGCTACACAGAGTAGGTCATGATATGCAATCTACCTTAGAAAAGTACCAAAATGATTTTGCTTTAATTGATCATCATCAAGAACCTGATGAATTCGCTTATATGTATTCCGATACAGAAATGTGTTCCACCTGCCAAATGATATACCATTTTATTGAGAAAATGGGAGATATTCATTTATTAGATTCAGATATAGCCTCTTGTTTGTATACAGGTATTATGACTGATACAGGCTCCTTTAGGTTTCGTTCAACAACCAGTTTAACTCATAAGGTAATAGCCCATTTGATTGACAATGGTGCAGAAAATCATAGAATTCATAGCAATGTATATGATTCAAGTTCTTTTGGTCGCTTGCAACTTCTTGGACAAGCATTAAATAATCTTAAAGTTTTACCCGAGTATAAAACTGCATACATCACATTAACAGAAGATGAAAAAGAAGCTAATAATTTTGTTAAAGGAGATACTGAAGGGATTGTAAACTACGCACTTTCTGTTGAAGGTGTTGTTTTAGCTGCAATTTTCATTGAAGATAAGGAGCAGCAAATTATTAAGATATCCTTTAGGTCTAAGGGTACCTTTTCTGTTAATAAATTTGCCAGAAAACATTTTAATGGTGGAGGACATGATAACGCTTCTGGAGGAAAATCTGATCTTTCGATGGATGAAACCTTGATTAAATTTTGTGATTTATTAGAAGACAATAAAGAACAATTAATTCATTCATATGACTCTTAAAAATTGTCTTTTACTATCTTCTTTTTTTTTGATTTCTTGTTCAGAGCAACAAGCCAGAAAACCTATAACTGCTAGTAATTCAAGCTCTTTGGCCTCTACCTCAACTATTTTAAAAAAAATAAATTCAATAGAGGAATTAAAAATTATTAATTACATCAAAAAAGATACTTTTCATGACTATATTCGTTCTCCAAATGGTTTTTGGTATAGATACATAATAAAAAAATCTGAAAATTCAATTTCACCAAAAAAAGGAGATTTAGTTCAAATAAGCTATGAGATTTTAGATTTAAAAGATCAAATTATATACTCTAAGCAATTTAATGGAATTAAAGATTATAAGGTAGATGAAGAAGATTTTATTCCTGCAATACAACAAGGTCTAAAATTAATGAAAACAGGAGAAACCATTAAGTTTATAATACCTTCTTTTAACGCCTACGACGTTGTCGGAGATGAAAATAAAATTGGTATGAACAAATCAATAATAAGTATAGTAACATTAATAAATATTAAATAAACAAAAAATGAAAAATAGAATTTTACAATTAATACTAGTATTTTCTTTAGTTTTTACTGCATGTAAAGATGAATACAGTGTATATGAGGACGGTATTTATGCTGATATGGAAACTAATAAAGGAAAAATTATTATTCAATTATATGCAGATAAAGTACCGTTAACTGTCGCAAATTTCGTCACATTAGCTGAAGGAACTAATCCAAAAGTTACCGATTCTTTGAAAGGTAAAAAGTATTATGACGGGTTAACTTTTCATAGAGTAATAAAAGACTTTATGATACAAGGCGGAGATCCTCTAGCTTCAGGTCAGGGAGGTCCAGGATACAAATTCTATGATGAGTTCAACCCAGATTTGAAACATGATAGTAAAGGAATATTATCTATGGCTAATTCGGGAATCAATACAAATGGGAGTCAGTTTTTTATTACTTACAAACCAACTCCTTGGCTAGATGCATATACTAATGAAAATCAATTAAAAGACTGCAGCAATCCTAGAGTTGGGTGTCATTCTGTTTTTGGAAAAGTTGTAAGCAACTTAGATGTTTTAGACTCCATAGTAAAAACAGATATAATTAAAAAACTAACTATTGTTAGAAAGGGTCAAGATGCAAAGAATTTTGATGCTGTAAAAGTATTTGAAGATGAAATTTCAAAAAGTGCTGAAAAAGAATTGGAGAGATTAGCTCAAATGGAAAAAATTGAAAAAGAAAGATTAGTAAAATTTGCCAAAGATCAAAAAGTTTTTTATGAAAAGATGGATGTTAAAAAAGCAAAAAAGCAAGAGTCTGGATTGCAAATTTTAACACTCAAGAGAGGTAGAGGCAAAAGATTTAATTCTGCTGTAGAATGTTCAATTAGTTATAGCATGTATTTAGGTGACGGGAAATTGATACAGTCTACTAAAGAAGGAACTCCATTTAAATTCACCTTAGACAAACAGCCCTTAATACCTGGAGTTAAAGAAGCTCTCGTGAAAATGAGAGTAGGAGATAAAGCTAGATTATTTATTCCTTATTATTTAGGTTATGGTGAAGCTGGAGGAGGGCCGTTTCCTAAAAAAGCCGATTTAATATTTGAACTTGGATTATTAAAAGTAGGCAAATAAATTGTTTGATAGAATAACACAAATTGACAAGGAGTTACTTATTTTTCTTAACAATTTAGGTAGCGAACAATGGGACAGTTTTTGGTTTGCAATTACAAATCAATTTAATTGGTCTCCATTGTTTGCTCTTGTGTTATTCTTAATTTTTAAAAAATTTGGTTGGAAAAGCGGTGGTTTACTGTTGTTGTTCTTAATTTTATTAATTACATTTTCAGACCAATTCACTAATTTTATTAAGAATACATTTGAACGTTTAAGGCCATGTAATACAGATGGAGTAATTCAATATATCCGACAATTTGACTATAAACCAAGTAGCTTTAGCTTTTATTCTGGTCATGCTGCTTCTTCTATGACATTTACTTTTTTTATCATTTTACTTTTAAAAAGGCATGTTAAATACATTTCTTTTATAATCCTATTTCCATTACTATTTGGTTATAGCCGTATATATCTAGCAGTACACTTCCCATTAGACGTAATTTCAGGTTATTTAGCTGGAATATTTTTTGGATATCTATTTTATAAACTTCAGCAAAAATTACGTTTAACAACTATGTTCAATAAGTAATATTTTCATTTTTCTAATTGATTTTCAGAAACTCTGTAAAAGGAAGTTAAAAGAAAATCTCTAAAATTATTTCTTATTATTATAATATAAATACTTGGTGCTGTGGTAGTAAGATGTTAAAAGGCTATCCATTGAAGATGCTATATCTGGATATAAATTACTAACATCTATATTTTCTTCATCCGAAATTTTATATAAACTTTTGAAATTATTTTGAATGGTTTTTGTAAAATAAAAATTATTTTGAATTAATCCTATACCTGGCTCCCCCTTTATTTTTATATAAAGAAAACCAAATGAATTCGTATTTAATGTATCTAATGCGTTAGAACCTAAAGTAAAATTAGTATAATCAGATTTAGCCACCGTTGCTAAAGTTGGAAACAAATCTGACAGCTTGGAGATCGTTGATATTTTTTGAGGTTTAAGGTAATTTGGTGCATGAATAAAGAAGGGTACATGATGTACTTGAAAACCTAAATCAAATTCTTTTTTAAATGATTCTGTTTCATTCATGGAAGTATTGTGATCTCCAAAAAATGCAAAAATTGTATTTTCATAATATCCAGATTCTTTTGCTTTATTTAAGAAAGTTTTCACATTAAAGTCTAGATATCTAAGAGCATTCAGTTGAGCCAATGAAATGAATCCAGATTCTTTTAAGGTAGTTTTATCTATATCACCATCAACAAGTGGCCTATAAGAATCTTTGCTTTGAGGAACTGAAAAAGGTCTATGATTTGTTGCAGTTTGAACATAGGCTACAAAAGGTTTTTTAGATGAATGAAGATTTTTGAAAATTTTATCTGATTCATTAAATAAATCATAATCATCAATACCCCAAACATCAGCTCGGTTCTCTACTTTATAGCTGCCTTCTTCATAAACCTTTAAGTTTTTTATATTTGATTTAAACACCCCTCTAATATTTGCCCAATTAGCACTTCCTCCTAGTAAATACAATTTTTCATATCCATCAAACTGATCAAATATGATTTTTTGATCGATTACTCTCAAATTCCTTGAGGCAGTTTCTTTGGTGTCTATATCTGGAAGTCCTGTAATACTTGAAAAGACAGTGGCAGCTGTTCCTGGTTTATGTACATAAAAATTTTCAAAATAAGTACTTTCTTTAATAATTTGATCAATGTTTTTACTAGCGTTAGCTACATTACCCTCGTATCCTAACGCAACAGAACCTAATGATTCTAGCATCACTATTACAAGATTAGGTTTTTGCTTGTGAATAGAGTCAAAAGTAACCTCTCTTTTAAATAAAATAGAGTCTTTTGATAAACCCAAGTAATCTGCAATGATTGGAAAGTAAGCTTTGGTTAATTCATTGTTTACACCATCATTTCTAAAATTGTAAGTATCAAAAAAATTTAGAACTGGGTTTAATGCAAATTGGTTAACTGAATTATTTTTTGAAAAAAAAGCTTCACTCCAACGAAGGGGATAGTGTGTTATACTTCCATAAACTCCAAATGATAGTAATAAAAATGTACAGATAAAATAGACTGCTTTCATTTTTTTTGAAAGAAAATCGACATTTTTTCTAGCTATTTTATCAAATAATTTAATACTTATAAAACGGATGAATACAAATAAAAGAATCAAAGCAAACAACCCCTTGTAAACAGGATACGTTTCCACAACTAATTGAGAAGATATTTTTAAGTTGCTAAGAAATCTTAATGAAGATGCATCTAGTCTAATAAACAAATAATTATAGTAGCCAATATCTATTAAATAAATAATAGTTAATAATAGATATAGTAGTATGTGATAAGTAATTGCTATTTTTCTAAAAACCTTCTTCTTAAAGAAAAGATAGTTAGTAGAAAGAATAAGTAAAGAAAGAGGGAAGTAGCTTAGAATTACTAGTTTTAAATCAAACCTAATACCATAACTGAACGCTGTTTGAATTTCTTCTCTGGAAACTGATTCAAAATTGGCGATAAAAAAGAAAAAAATAAGCCTAAAAAAGAAAAGGTAAACTAACAGAAAACCAATATTTGATAGGATATATTTTATGTAGTTAGGGAATTGTTTATTCATCTGAATTGTTTAATAATGCAAATCTATAAAAAGGGTTTAATTATTTATAATTAATCAATAATTATATACCTATGTAATGAACTTACTTTTACCAAATCCATATTATTAGCAGTTTTAATTCCTATGCCAAGGTGTGGATACTCATTTAAACTATTAATAACAGATGGGTAAAACTCAAGTGAAATATTTTCCTTAGTTGAGGCTTTAATACTTGATAAATCTATTTTTGCTGGAATACTATAAATTTCATTTCCTTTTTTATTTTGAAAAACAATTTCTATAAAAATATCTTTAAAATCAATATCAAAATCATAGGGGTTTTCAAGGATAGCTTTGATGAAATTTTTAGAATTATTTTTAATGATTACTTCATCCGAATTAATCAAATCAATTTTAATTTCAAATAAAGATGTATAATCTTTAATAAAGGAAATAAAAATAGAATCTTTACCGCTGCTCATTTTTATTTCTGAGTAGTCTCTTGAAGTTCTTGTAAAATAGGATACCGAATCAGATAAAAATGTTTTATTCCCAGGTATGAATTTGAATTGATTCTTTCTTCCTAAAAAATTTTTCTGATAATGAGGCTTTTCTTTTGTGTAAAACCAAAAAATAGCTGTATTTTGAAAGCTGTTTATAAATACCCTATCTGTATTTTGCGTTAATTTTTCTGCTTTAAGAGTCCATTCTTTATTCCCGTGAAATTCTAATTTAACAGGAATAATACCTTCATTGGCAATAATTATTCTTGCTATTATTATGATTATAATATTTACAAAAGCTAAGTAATTAAATAGTTTAATTAGTTTTTGGTTATCTAAAAGATACTCAAACGTTATTAATATTAATGGAAGCATAATTGGAGCTATCCATTGTGCTTGAACGTGCCCTCTAAAAGAAGAAAGTAAAAAAAATATAAAAAATCCTGAAATAATATAATTTAAGCCTTTGTGATATAGGTTAGTGCTTTTAATTCCCCTAAAAAAAGCTTTATATATAATAATAAATGTAAAACCTATTATAGCAATAGCATTTACAAAATGCATTAAAGAATACTCTATTCTATAGCTAGCTACGGAAGCTCTTTCATACAAATGATATCGTATGGAAGGGAAATCATTGATATATTGCCAGGTTAGATGTGGAATGTAAAGTATAATTACACCTAAACAAACTAACCATAGTTTGTAGTCTTTTACTAATTTCCAATTAGAGAGTACTATAAAAAACACAATTAAAACACCTTGATATTTACTGTACATCATCCCAGCAATAGATAGTGTTAGTAGGAGATAACTAACCGTGTTTTTTTTTGTAAGATAATTTTTATAAGCAAATAAAAATAGAGAAAAGAATAGTAATAAAGGGGTGTCTGGAGTAGTTATAAAACCATAAACATTTAATAATGCTGTTGAAAAAATGAGTAGAAGAAATAACCAAGTAAATCTATTTTTTTTTGGATGATCCGTAGTGATCCAAAGTAAGTAAACAAGTAAGCTAAATGAAACCGACGAAAAAAATCGAACACCCATTTCATTATTAAATAGAAAATCACTGATTTTAACCCATACAGCAACTAAAGGAGGGTGATCAAAAAAACCCCAATTCATATATTGACTGTACACCCAATAATAAGCTTCATCTGGTAATAATTCTGTATAATTACCTTGAATACTATTAACAATAAAAAAAATAAAAATTACAATGGGTAATAGGTATTTCTGCTGTAAAAATTTATCCATTATAATTTTTTAATAATTTTTTCGCAGATGAAAAAGGAGTAGTTTCATTATTTTCCAATAATTCAATTTCCTTTTTTAGGGCAATATGATTCTTATTGTTTTTATAAAAAGAATCATATAAGTTCTTTTCAATAATAGCTTTTAACCATGAAGTATTTTGATGATTTCTATTAGAAACAAAGAAATTATTTTTTTTCACTAGTGATATGTAGCTTTCAATCATCTCTATCACTTCGTTTACTCCTGTACCTTCAATGGCACTAGCTGTTAAAACTTTTGGCTTCCATCCACTAGTTTTTTGAGGATATAAGTGAAGTGCTCTAGTGAAATCAACTTTTGCAATACTAGCATTTCTAATATTATCTCCGTCGGATTTATTGATAATGATGGCATCTGCCATTTCAATAATACCTCTTTTTATTCCTTGTAGTTCATCACCCGCACCAGCTATTTTTAGAAGTAAGAAAAAATCTACCATAGAATGCACCATGGTTTCACTTTGACCAACCCCAACCGTTTCAATGATGATGGTATCAAAACCAGCTGCCTCGCATAAAATAATAGTTTCTCTTGTTTTTTGGGCTACTCCACCCAAAGAAGTACCCGCAGGTGAGGGTCTAATAAAAGCACGTTTGTTAGTAACTAATTCCTCCATTCTGGTTTTATCACCCAAAATACTCCCTTTATTGATAGAACTACTCGGATCTATAGCTAGTACTGCAACTTTTTTCTTTTTTTTAGTTAATTGCATTCCTAATGCTTCTATGAAGGTGCTTTTTCCTACACCAGGCACCCCAGTTATACCAATTCTTATTGATTTATTTGCATGATGTAGGCATTCATTTAAAATAATATTTGCTTTTTCTTGATGTTTCTTGTTAGAACTTTCTATTAACGTAATAGCCCTACTTAAAAAACTAATATTACCAGCCAAAATTTCAGAAATAAATTTTTTAGCCGTAGGAATTTTATTTCTATTTAATTGAATTTTTTTGGCAGCAATTTTACTAGTTGTCTCTTGTTTTGAAACACCTTCTGTTTTAAATAATGTTGAAACTTTTTTTTTAGTCATAATTGCAATGTAAATTTATAAATAAAAATGGTGTAAAGAGAGATTATTTAAAAAACTCTAAATTCTTTCGAAGTATTTTAATTATGATCTAAATAAAAAACATATAAATACTAAATTTAATAGAGATTACTATTTCTGTATTGTTGATAAAGTAACTATCTTTAACTCATAAAAAAAACATCTAATTTTTTATGGAACTCTACAAAGAGAATCAATTAAAAATATACAATTCACTTTCTAAAAGTAAAGAAATATTTAACCCTTTAAATGAAGGTCGCGTGGGTATGTACGTCTGTGGCCCAACTGTGTATAGTAATGTGCATTTAGGGAACGTAAGAACTTTTATGTCTTTTGATGTTATTTTTAGATACTTAAAACATTTAGATTATAAAGTACGCTATGTTCGTAACATCACAGATGCTGGGCACTTAGAAAATGATGCTGATGAAGGTGAAGATAAAATAGCTAAAAAAGCACGTTTAGAACAAATAGAGCCTATGGAAGTAGTTCAGCGTTACACAGTTGATTTTCATAACGTATTAAACATTCTAAATTTTCTTCCACCAAGTATAGAGCCCACTGCAACAGGTCATCTTATCGAACAAATAGAAATCATAAAAATGATTATTGAAAATGGTTTTGCATATGAAGTTAATGGCTCTGTTTATTTTGATGTGCATAAGTATAATGAAACGAATGAATATGGTATATTAAGTAAAAGAAAATTAGAAGATTTAATTAATAACACAAGAGAATTACAAGGACAAAGTGATAAAAAAAATCCTCAAGATTTTGCTTTATGGAAAAAAGCAGATGCTAAACATATTATGAAATGGCCTTCTCCTTGGGGAGTGGGATTTCCTGGTTGGCACATTGAGTGTACAGCAATGAGTACAAAATATTTAGGAGAACAATTTGATATTCATGGAGGAGGAATTGATTTAAAATTTCCTCATCACGAAAGTGAAATTGCTCAAAATATTGCGGCTAGAGGCATAGCTCCTGTAAATTATTGGATACATACCAATATGTTAGAAATGAATGGTCAAAGAATGGCTAAATCTACAGGTAATACTATTAATCCAAATGAATTATTATCGGGAGATAATGATAAAATGAGTAAAGCATATTCACCAAGTGTTATTCGTTTCTTTATGGCACAATCATCTTACAGAAGTGTTTTAGATTTAACAGATGCAGGGTTATTAGCCAGTGAAAAAGGATTCTATAAACTTATGGAAGCCATAAATTCTCTAAAATCAGTTAGCTTTGGAAATTCATCTACATTTGATGTGAAAGATTGGAAACAGAAATGTTATAATGCTATGAATGATGATTTTAACACGCCTATTTTAATAGCACATTTGTTTGAAGGTGTGAAAGTAATTAATCAAATAAAAGAAGGCAAAGCATCTTTAACTTCAGAAGATTTAGAAACTTTAAAAACAACTATGAATGACTTTACGTTTGATGTTTTAGGGTTGATGAATGAAGCAGCTCAAAATAACTCAGAAAAAATTGATGGTGTAGTTTCATTATTAATAAAGCTGAGAAAAGAAGCAAGAGAAAATAGAGACTGGGCCCTGTCTGATCAAATAAGGGACGAGTTGTTAGCGATGGGAATTCAGTTAAAAGATGGAAGAGATGGGACATCATATACCATGACTTAATCTTTTAATTAATTATAGAAAAAATAACTAGTGAGTTTTAAAAATATTTTATCTTTTCCTTTAATACTACTTGTTCGATTTTATCAAGTAGCTATTTCCCCTTTTACTCCTTCAACTTGTAGATATAATCCAACTTGTTCACATTATGCTATTGAAGCTTTGAAAAAAAGAGGTTTAATCATTGGTGGTTGGTTATCTTTAAAGCGAATCATTAGTTGTCATCCTTGGGGAGGAAGTGGTTATGATCCAGTTCCAGAAAAAAAGAATAAATAATCATTTCTAATAATATAAAATTAAATATAAATATGAATTTTTTCGCTATAACTTGGGACCCCTCATTAGGAATAGATTTAGGTTTTTTTACAATTCGTTGGTATAGTTTAATGTTTGTTGCTGCATTTATCTTTGGCCTAAGAATTATGAAGAAAATATATATTGAAGATAAAATTTCAATTGAAAAAATTGATACTCTTTTCATGTATACCTTTATTTCAATGCTAGTTGGAATGAGATTAGGAGAGGTTTTTTTCTACAGTTGGGATTACTATAAAAATAATCTTCTTGAAATTTTCTTACCTTTTAAAAGAGCAGTAGGAGAATCTGCAGTATTTGGGTTAATCGATGGATGGAGATTTACTGGGTACACTGGTTTTGCTAGTCATGGAGCTGCTATTGCAATTATTATTGCTATGTATATATATAGTAAAAAACATTTGCAAAAGCCGCTACTTTATATTTTAGATAGAATGGCAATAGTTTCTGCTTTAGGAGCTGCTTTTGTTAGATTAGGTAATTTTTTCAACTCTGAAATCTATGGAAAGCCAACCGGCTCTAGTCTAGGTGTAATATTTAAATCAAAAGATGCTGAAATGTTACCAAGGCACCCAACACAATTATACGAAGCACTTTGTTATTTAATTTTATTCATAGTTTTATGGAAGTTTTATTGGAATTCAAATAAAAAGCAGAAGACAGGCTTTTTATTTGGTTTATTTATGATAGGCTTATGGACTTCAAGATTTTTTATAGAATTTTTCAAAGAAGCGCAAATAGATGGAAGAGAAGACTGGGTTTTAAACTCCTTAAACACAGGTCAAGTATTAAGCATACCTTTAATATTAATTGGCTGTTGGTTAGTGTTTAGAAAAAAATAAATTTAATATTACTTATATATTAAATACTGTCCCAATAAAACAGCTAAATCTAGCTATTCTTCTATTATTTGATTTTTTTCTTTTTAAATCTGATCGCTGCATTAACTGTGTTAAAAAAGAAATTTTCATAAATTCATTAACTTTAAATGAAGTCTCCTCACAAAATGACCAATTATAATACTTATCAATTGAGTCATTTCTATTTCTGTTTAAGTTTCCATAGCCAACAGTGGGTGTAAATTCAAACCTATTTATAAACTTATTAGATTTACTTAAGTTATTAAAAGTAAATCCAAAAGAGGATGAATACCTTTTTAGAGTAGAAGCAAGATTAGCATGCTCATAGCTTAAGTAAAAGACAAAATATCCTATTTTCTTTTGTTTACCTTCTAATCTCAACCTTAACAAAAGATCCATAGTTCCTGGACTATTTCCTCTTTCATCACCTAAAAACATAAGCCTGGCGTCTTGAAATACTCCCAAACTCATTTTTTCTTGAGAATAATTAATAGAACTGATAAAAAAAAGTGTTATAAATATGATACCCTTCATAAACAATATAATTAAGTGTTAGACTTTTATTATATCTTATTTTATAAGCTGAGGGTAAAAAATTAAATTAAAGAGGTTTGATAAATAAACTTATAATAGAAATTAATGAAAAGTTAATTTCATAAAACTATTATTGGTTAAGGTAGGAGTGCTAATACTAATATCTCTGTACAGAAAGAGATTATTTATAATAAAAATGAGGGAAGGAGTGGGAGTAAAAATGTTAAAAACATTTTTTTAATTATCCAAATAGGAGTTAAGAATAATTTTTTAAATATAAAAAATATTTATGATTTATACAATAAGTATTTATACCTAATTTAATAGTAAAAAAAATCCCGTCATAATTAACGGGATTTTTATACAGATAATTATCCTTTAATTTTATTTTTAAACTTACTAAACTTTGAGTCCTTTTTTTGTGGCCAGTTATTATTGGATGTGTCTACATCTGCAGTTTCAAGATCTGGATCTATAGTAATATTTGTTATTTCTTTATCTGATTTTACCACTTTGGTTATTTCTTTATCATTATATCTCCAAATTTGAGCAGGATATACTTTTCTTTCTTTTGATCCATCTTTGTATGTATATTCAGCAATAATTGGCATCACTAGTCCTCCAGGCTTGTTAAATGTAATTTCATAAAAGAAATTTGATTTTGCTTTTTTGGCATTTTCTGAGGAAAAGGTTAACCCTTCTGACAAATCCTCAATAAAATTTACATCTTTTTCAGCATCTTCTTTGATAAACTTTTTAACACCTTTAATACCTATGTCAGTAACATCTGTAGTATAAAACCACCCTCTCCAAAACCAATCTAAATCCATAGCAGAAGCATCTTCCATAGTTCTAAAGAAATCTGCTGGAGTAGGATGTTTAAACTTCCATCTTTGTGCGTACGTTTTAAAAGCATGATCAAATAAATCTTTACCCATAATCGTTTCTCTTAAAATCCATAAT
>Ga0115558_1001897_pt1 | contig 12589 bp, 9 predicted proteins | sample COGITO_mtgs_1104_4_FD_87279 | JGI IMG/M metagenome (GOLD analysis project Ga0115558, IMG submission 87279) | Pelagic marine microbial communities from North Sea - COGITO_mtgs_110426 | ecosystem: Environmental > Aquatic > Marine > Epipelagic | place: Germany:Helgoland, sampling site Kabeltonne... | reverse complement strand
CTATATGATGTGAACGTGGTAGAGAACTGTCAGTTTCGCGATACGCTAGGCAGACAATACTCAGATGCTTGGCTCGGCTACCCTGCTATAATTTCGAACAACTACATAGGAAAAACCTTTACCATAAGATCCACGGGCAATACACGTAAGCTCTCAGGAAACCATTTCGACGGAAAAGGCAATATCTCTGGGTACAGCTACTTATCAGTTACAGAAAACATCGCTTACGATAGACTTTCCATAAATGGAAATGCATCTGCTTCCATAAGAAACAACAAACTCTTCGGTGGATTGTCCGTAGGGTATTACATCAAAGCCTCTGTTTTTAACAATATTTTAGGAGGCAGATTGGGTAGCAACTCTTCAATAAGCATTTACAACAATAATTTTATGCCATCAGCTGATCTGGGGTACCTCAGTGGGAATGCAATTGTCTACAATAACCTCTTCCCCTCTACTGTTGATTTAGGTAGTTTTGGTAAAGTTTTTAGTCATAATAATTACTTCCCAAATGGTGGCAATAGAGATATACACCCGTATAATATTGACCCACAGTTTGATAGCAATGGAGTCGCGACTAATCCTGCACTGGCTGGTCTTGGAGCAAACATCAAGAACAATACGCTGGACAGAGACTCGAATGCTCGTGCTTATCTTCCTACTCTAGGTACTCATGAAATTTGCTCACAGCAATCTTACGACGGCAAGAAAGAGGAACTGACCTGTGGTGAGCGTTATCTGATTTCATCTTGTAACAAAACTGCAAGAATGCGTTGGGAACCAACCGAACATATTGATACGTTAGCAACCGACCTACACTACTTTGCGCCTAAAAAAGACCAAGTATTTTATCTAAAAGACTCCACTAATACTGTTATAGATTCCATCCGATTCATTATAAATAAATTTAAACCGTTTACTATTTTATCAGACTCCTCCGCGTGCAACGAGAGCACATTTATTTCTTTGGGTTACACTCCCACTGCCACATATACATGGACTCCTACCACGGCCTTATACGATAGTATTCATCACTTTACTTTTAGAAGTTGGATAGACACTACCACCACATACACCTACACCATTACAATTCCTGGTTGTGATACATTGGTAGATTCTGTAACATACTATGTTGACCCTACACCATTCCTTGCTTATCCATTAAGAATAACTCGATACGATATAGCCACCTACTCCTTCAATGCATATTACTACTGTGTAGACTCTGTGAGATGGCATTTTGGAGACGGAGATACAGCTCATGACAATAGTGGAAACGCTTGGCACGCTTATGCATTAGATAAAGATAGTACTTACAATGGATATGTGGTGGGGTATCATCTCAGTACCACTGACACCACATTTTTTACTGTAAATGCTGTACCTGTAAACATAAATGAAGTAGCAATTTCAAACTTCATAAAATTTTATCCAAATCCTGCGAAAGACTATATTACTATTGAAGCAGATAAGCAGATACTTAATGATAATTTAACCGCAACTATCTTCGATCCTTTTGGGCATATCGTTGACCATTTTAAAATTAACCAGTCAATAACATCAATATCTTTAAGTGAGTTCAAATCTGGCATTTATTACATTCAATTATCTAGTAGCATTCGGTCAACTACTCGGAAAATAGTAGTAGCTAAGTAGCTAGCCGCTAAACTCGTTCATCGCTCCATTGAGTCCTTTTACGATCCAAGACTCTATGGCCTTGCAGGCTCGGTCTTTTTGTAGTACTACTTCTATTTCCTCATTCTTATCCCATTGGCCTAGTACAAATTCTATTTGTCGCCCCTTGGGAAAATCCCCTCCAGCGCCAAATCGAATGCGGTCGTACTTATCACTACCTAGCTGAGCTTGTATATCTTTCAATCCATTATGTCCTCCTGGACTTCCTTTGCCTCTTATTCGCAGTTTACCCAAGTCAATAGCTATATCATCTGTGACCACTAATACATTTTTGGGTGCGATACGCTCTGCACTCATCCAGTGCTTTACTGCCTTCCCACTCAAATTCATATAGGTTGTAGGTTTGATACAAATGATCTGTTTGCCTCTAAATTTAAACTTAGCTACGTTGGCCAACCTGCCTGTATCCCACTCTGCATCATGTTGTTTTACCCATTGGTCCAACACCTCGAAACCTATGTTGTGGCGCGTATTATCATACTCTGGGCCTATGTTTCCTAATCCTACTATTAAAAATTTCATTGGGTCTGGTTCTTTGGTTTTAAATAAAGAGGTAATCCACTTCCACATTAGTTGATATTTGATATTTGAGTATTGGCTGCTTTACGAGCGGGATATATAGATATGAGGAATCCCAGTACACTCACAGTAGCTAACGTGAGTATGATATCTCTGGGTATCAGGGCTACAGGATATTCATCTACTATCCCGTTATCCATCGTAATAAACCCAAATTGCTGCTGTAGAAGCACCAATAGTATTGCTAATAAGACACCCATGCCTCCACCGATAATAGCAATGTAGCTTCCTTGCCATAGAAATACCTTCCGAATAACCGCATCTGACGACCCCATGCTCTTTAGTATTCCGATATCCTTTTTCTTATCTAAGACCAGCATAATAAGCGACCCAAAAATATTAAACGATGAGATAACAAGCACGAGTGAGAGTATGGCAAACGTGAACCACTTCTCGCTACTAAATATCTTATAAATCAACTCATTCATCTCTTTACGGGTCTTTACCCTCCACCCTTCACCAAGCGCCTGCACTAATTTCTCTTTCACAGCATCAGACTCTTCCTCATTTGAAAGACTAATCTCTAATGAACTCACCTGACCTGGGTAGGTGAGCAGATCTTGGGCAAAATCCAATGCCGTAATAAACACTTCATCGTCTATATCTTCTTTCACTAAAAAAACGCCACTGGATCTCAGATACTTGGTACTCAGTGACGCCATTGGATTCAATGAGTTGTACTCTACGTCTCTGCGCGGCACAAATACCGATACTAACTGAGGACTTCCGGGGAACAGGTTAAGCTTAGAAGCCAATCCACCTCCAAAAACTCCAAAATGACGTGAACTATCTCCTAAATTAAATTCCCCCAAAACCAAAACTGAATCAAATTTTGCAGATTGATAATTGGCACTAACTCCTTTTATTTTAGCTATTTCTTGATGTTCGTCGTACTTGATGACTACTTTCTCTTCTAATACCTGAGATACCGTATTAATTTCTGGTAATGCCTCAATTTTGGTTTTCAAACCATCGGTATATACAAAGGTCTTGCGACCTTCTGCTGTAATCTGGATAGCTGGATCGTAGTTATTTATAAGACTCTCTACTAAGTTTTCTATCCCATTAAATGTACTGAGAACTATTATCATAGCAAAGGCTCCTACTCCAAAACCGAGCATAGCTATAGCTGTGATGATATTAATAGCGTTGATCTTCTTTTTAGAAAAAAGATAACGGTATGCTATAAAAAGAGGAAGTCTCACTTCTCTCCTATATCCAGATTATCTAGTAGTTTATTAATACGCTGAGCATGATCTATAGTAGTATCCAGGTAAAAATTTAGCTCTGGTATTTTTCGTATCCGCTTGCCTATTACTTTGGCCAGCTCCTGACGAATTTCTTTATTGTGAAACTCTATGGTCGTCAGACTTTTATCTTTATCCTTTGCCCCAAGTATACTTACGTAAATCTTAGCGAGGCCCAAATCAGCTGTAGCCACTACCTCTACTACCGTAACGAGCTCTCCTGGAAGTATTCGTTGACAAAAGCGAGAAAGCAGCGGAGCTAGATCCCGCTGCATTGCTCTCGATATTTTCTCTGTACGTATACTCATTATTTCAGAGTAAACTCAGAAGTACCCATTTTATGGTCGTCGCTAAATACATTTACTACGTACTTACCTGCGGTCATTCCTTCCGTCTTTGGTATGGAGAAACTCCCAGTCTCATTTCCATTTTGGAAATTCACTACCTTCTTTAAGGTATATAAACGCTCCCCACCGTCAAAGTTAAACGTACCAGAACCTGCTGAATTATTGTGCAACGTACTCTTGTTCGGAGTAACTACTTGAAAGTAGAGCATTTTCTCTCCTTTTTCTGCTAAATCATTGTTAGCCAAGGTATAAGATATCTCTATCTTGTCCAATTTACTCAACTTGTCCGTTGTTTTAAAATCTCCAAAAATTGCATCTCTCAACGGTTTCACATCTAATGCTTTTAAGAAGATACGAGAGCCAACTTCCACTTGCTTGGTCAGTTCAGTATTTACTTCTACCATCTCAGCTACCTTCCCTTTTTCTATTTCTACTTGTTTTTGTATTACGTAGTTTTCATCTTTCAAGTACTGATTTTCTTTAGACAATTCATCTATCTCAGCGGTAAGTTGTTCTACTTGCGCTTTGAGTCCAGAAATTTCATCTTTCGCCTTTGCTAACTGAGCTTTGGTAAGATTACCGCTATTTAACATCGTACGAATTTTAGCTACTTTAACTCTAAGCTCTTGATTTCTGACCTCTATAATTGAATCTAACTGCTCATTTTGTCCTGATTTTTCAGCCAGGCTCATGCGTAGTTCCTCTTCTACTTCTTTTAGATCCTCTAACTCTGCTGCGGTATCTACTAACTCTGTCTGAGTCGTTTTAAGTTCTGTATTTTTAGTCACCAACTTATAAATCAACCCTACATTGATTAAAAGTAAAGCTAGTATCATTAAAAATAATAATTTCTTGCTTTTTTTATCGTTTGTTCCTGCGCTCATGATTCTACTGTTTAATGGTTTATAATATGTTTTATTAATTGAATAACGGAGGACATCTCAGACATCCTCCGTTACCACAAACTTACTTTATTCTTTTAAAACGCTCTTTTATGCGTTTTGTTGCTTTATAAGATTCAAGGCACTACCTGCCTTGTACCAAGCTATTTGAGCTTCATTGTATGTATGATTCACATCAAAAGTATCTGAAGAACCATCAGCGTGATTAAGTTTAATCTGCAATGGAGTACCTGGCGTAAAGCTATCTAAACCGAGAATATCTATAGTATCGTGCTCTTGCACTTTATCGTAGTCCTCTGGATTAGCAAATGTCAATCCAAGCATTCCTTGCTTCTTCAAGTTAGTCTCGTGTATACGAGCAAATGACTTCACTACAACCGCCATCACACCAAGGTGACGTGGCTCCATAGCTGCGTGCTCTCTACTAGATCCTTCACCATAGTTATCCTCTCCGAAAACGATAGAATTGTCTCCACTGGCCTTTATCGCTCTTGCTACCTTTGGCACTCCTTCGTACTGCTCGGTATATGGATTACGTACCGTATCTGTTTTATCATTGTATGCATTTACTGCTCCGATAAGACAGTTATTAGATATATTATCCAAGTGTCCTCTATACGTTAACCAAGGTCCTGCCATAGAAATATGGTCTGTGGTACATTTCCCTTTTGCTTTGATCAGTAGTTTAAGTCCTTTTAAATCACCTCCTGTATTTGGCGTAAACGGAGTTAAAAGCTGAAGTCTTTTAGAATCTGGATTTACCAATACTTCCACACTACTACCATCTTCTGTAGGCGCTAGATAACCGTTATCTTCTACACCAAATCCCAATGGAGGGAGTTCAAATCCTGTAGGCTCATCTAGCATTACTTCTTCGCCCTTATCATTGATAAGCGTATCTGTAGCTGGATCAAAATCCAATCTTCCGGATAGTGCTATAGCAGCTACTATCTCTGGCGATGCTACAAAGGCATGCGTATTTGGGTTACCGTCTGCACGTTTACTAAAGTTTCTGTTGAACGAGTGAATGATACTATTCTTTGGCGCGTTTTTAGGATCACTGTATCTAGCCCACTGGCCTATACACGGACCACATGCATTGGTAAATATGGTAGCATCCAATTCTTCGAATATTCCTAAAAGGCCATCTCTCTCTGCGGTAAATCTAACCGTCTCAGAACCAGGATTAATACCCAACTGAGATTTCATTTTTATTCCTTTGTCAACGGCTTGCTTAGCTATAGAAGCTGCTCTACTCAAATCTTCGTAAGAAGAATTCGTACATGAGCCTATCAATCCCCACTCTACGTCCAATGGCCACCCATTCTCTTCTGCTTTCTCTTTCATCTCTCCCACTACAGTATCTAAGTCTGGTGTGAAAGGTCCGTTCATTATTGGCTTAAGCTCGCTTAAGTTTATCTCTATAACTTGATCAAAGTATTGCTCAGGATTAGCATACACTTCATCATCACCAGTAAGATGTGGTGCCACTTCATTTGCCAAATCAGCAACTTCAGCTCTACCTGTAGCTCTTAAATAACGCTCCATACTCTCGTCGTATCCAAACGTTGAAGTAGTGGCTCCTATCTCTGCGCCCATATTACAGATCGTTCCTTTTCCAGTACAGCTCATAGACTTAGCACCTTCACCGAAGTATTCTACAATAGCACCAGTCCCACCTTTTACAGTAAGTATACCAGCCACTTTTAGTATCACATCTTTTGGAGCAGTCCATCCGCTTAGTTTTCCAGTAAGCTTTACCCCGATTAATTTGGGAAATTTAAGTTCCCAAGGCATACCTGCCATCACATCTACTGCATCTGCGCCTCCTACACCTATGGCTACCATTCCCAGTCCACCTGCATTCACAGTATGAGAGTCCGTACCTATCATCATTCCTCCAGGGAAGGCATAGTTTTCTAATACCACTTGGTGTATAATACCTGCTCCTGGTTTCCAAAAACCGATACCATACTTATTTGAAACAGACTCTAAAAAATTAAATACTTCATTTGATGTATTTATGGCATTTTGCAAATCTTCATCTGCTCCAATTTTAGCTTGTATCAAGTGATCACAATGCACGGTGGTAGGCACTGCTACTTGAGGCTTACCCGCTTGCATAAATTGAAGGAGGGCCATCTGAGCTGTAGCATCCTGACATGCTATTCTATCTGGGGCAAAATCTACGTAATCTTTACCTCGGGTAAAAACCGTATTTGCATTCCCATCCCAAAGATGACTGTATAATATTTTTTCTGAAAGTGTAAGTGGTTTACCTACTACTTCTCTTGCTGCTTTCACCTTCGCATCTAAATTAGCGTAGGTTGTTTTGATTAAATCTAAGTCGAATACTTGTTCTGCCATAAGAATCGCAAAGATAACCCAAAAGCATCTTAAATCCCAACGTGGAAACGCTTTTTGAGCACCTCGAATAGTGCCCGATAATTTTAACTGGCTGGGGTACAAAAATGACTACATACCAAAGATGATTTTGCCCTCTAAAGCAGTCTTTTCATTCTTTTTCACCTTGTATAGATACATTCCACTCAGCTCTGAGAATCCATTCACTACTTGATAATCCTTCGCCTCGAGCTGGATTTCCTTACACTCTTGCCCAAGCAATGTATATAGAATTAGTGAATAACTACCAGTCACATCTGCATCTTTAATATATATATTCAACTCGTTTAGTGCAGGATTGGGATAGAGTTTGCTTTCCTCAAATGAAATCAATTCAGGCACTATTGATGGGCCTGGGTTAACTTCTTTAACACTGTAAATCCCCGATCTAAATGTTGTCAAATTAATGCGCATCTGTGCTACTTGGTCACGGGTAAACAGATTTTGACACTCATCGCTAGAGTAGTCCATATAGTTTTCTAACATATCAGGAAACTGAGCTCCTAGTATTTCTGTGCAGGTATTGACTCCAATGGAACACCCCCTGCTCGCCCTCCTGGCCAGTGGAGTGTCATCCATAAAGTCGTCTACTCCACATCCTCCGTCTCCCCAAATATGACGAAGACCGAGGTAGTGACCCACTTCGTGTACTAGCGTTTTACTTCCTGTAGCAAGTGACTCAGGGTTATTCTCTCCTATTACCTTATAATGAACTACCACACCTTGCTTTTCTGAGGTAGAAAACGAGTTACTCCCTGTCCAATTACTAGCACCTGTAGGTGGATATGCATAACCTAACAATCCATCGAAACCGTCGACAGATAAATCGCATATCCATACATTCATATATTTCTCTGTATCCCACGGAGCACTCCCTACCTGTCTACTTTTCACCAAGTCGGATCGAGAAAGATTTGCGGGGCTGCTGCCGAAAGTTAGATAACTTGTCTGAGTTCTGACTATTCCAGTGCTGGGATTTCCATCCGGGTCTACTGTAGGTAAAACAAATTCTATTCTTGCGTCTGCAGCCACTGGTTTAAAAATATCACGTGTATTGACTGTATCGGGGTTAGTTCTTCTGAATGCATCATTAAGAACCTTAAGCTGGGAGTAGATAAATGAATCATTTACATTTTGAGTCTCATTATTATAGACCACGTGAAACACTACATTTACCGTGTAAATAGTGTCTTGTGTATTCTTGTTTTTATAGTGACTTTTTTTTACCGCCTCAAAGAATGTGGTTTCTATGTTTTCTTTAATTCCCGAATTTAAAGAATCTAGATAATCCACGTATGCTTGATAACCGCAAATTTCTTGAGCACCTGCTTGGTGAGTAAAACCCAGAACAAAAGCAAAGCTTAACAGATGTAAAAATCTTTTCATATGCACTAAATACTCTCGCAAGATAATAAAATAGAACACACGACAATGTAAGGATTAGGTAAAGCTTAACTTCCGGTAAACTTTGGTTTACGTTTTTCTATGAATGCTGCTACACCCTCAGTATAATCCGCAGAATCGCCGGCCAGCTGTTGATAATGAGCCTCATACTCTAATACTTCTTCCAGCGAACTACTCATAGAATCATTCAGCATTTTCTTCATCATGCCTACAGCTAACGTTGGGGCATTAGCATAATATTGAGCAACTTTATTTGTCTCTTCTTCGAGTTCTTCTACACTTACTACTGCGTTTATCATCCCCCACTCAGCAGCTTTAGTAGCACTTACTTTACTACCCATAGTGGCCAGTTCGAAGGCACGTGCACTACCTACTAATCGAGGTAAAAAATAAGAAGATCCGGAGTCTAACACTAGACCTATTCCTACGAAGACTTCCACCAAGCTAGCCTGGTCATGAGCAATGATGTAATCACATGCTAAAGCTAATGAGCAACCTGCTCCTGCAGCCACGCCATTGAGCTTACAAATAATCGGTTTGGGCATATTACGCATGCTTCGAATCACAGGATTGTAGCCTTTTTTGAGAAAGTCTGAGAAGTTAATTTTCTTTCCTTCAATATCTTTCAGGTCCTGACCAGAAGAAAACGCCTTACCAGATCCGCTGAGAACAATTACTCTGCATCCCTTATCGGCCTCTGCAGCTTCCATAGCTGCTAGCAACTCTGACCGCATCTCCTCATTAAAGGCATTGTACCTGTCTGGTCTATTGAGTGTAATGTTGGTTATTCCTTGATCTGTGGTGTAAGTAATCGTATTGAATGTCATAAATATAGTATTGGTAATTTGGTTAAAAAAAGAGAATGGGAAGTGCCGCCAAAAGTCCTGCCGCTATTCCCATACCGAGCTCAAAAGGAGTATGGGCCTTAGCTTTCCATCGGATGAACGCCACTGCTACGAGTATCCCTAGAACTAGCCAGGATGTCTGAAACAAGCCTACCAGCTGATAATTATACATCACCATAAGACTCGCTGAGAGTATGAATGCCCACACAGCTGTATGCCAACTAGCCTTGAGCTCTACAAAGGCAAGCAGAAGCATAAGTACGTGTAAAAATCCTGCAGATACAAAGAAACTGATATACTCTGTCATGAGAAATATGCTCACCACCGCAAATCCAAAATTAATCAAAGCATACGCCTTAAAAATACTTCTACGCTCCTCTAGATTAGGCTCAGCAAGGTGTATCTTACGTATATATTTTAAAAATATTAACGGCAGAAACAGATAGACAAAAAGTATCCAAATTAGGGATAATATCAGCGCATCTTGACCATACTTTGCTACTAACGGTGCATACACTAATAGACTAAAAACAGGCAAGAATACGGGGTGAGAAGCGATGGCTCCTATTTTTAATAGTAATTTCATTATAGCTCTTTACGGAGTCGGGCAACAGGCTGATTAAGTTGTTCTCTATATTTAGCTACTGTACGTCTCGCTATTTGATACCCCTTTTCTTGAAGTATTAGTTTTAAAGCTTCATCGGTCAGTGGCTTTTTCTTGTTCTCATCGTCTATAGCTTGCTGCAAGATATTCTTCACCTCACGGTTACTTACTTCCTCTCCACTATCTGTGGTGATTCCTTCTGTGAAGAAGTCTTTAAGTAAAAATATGCCAAAATCAGTTTCCACGTACTTGCTGCTAGCTACCCTACTAATAGTAGAAATATCCATCTCAATGGCTTCGGCTATATCTTTGAGAATCATAGGTCTAAGGTCAGACAAGTCACCAGAAATAAAAAACTCCTTCTGGAATTCCATTATCTTTCGCATAGTGGTCAGGAGTGTATTCTGTCGTTGCTTTACGGAATCTATAAACCACTTGGCCCCATCTAGTTTTTGCTTGATGTACTGTACGGCATCCTTTTGAGATTTTGTTTTTTCTTTACTCGCATCATAGCTTTTTAGCGTTTCATTGTAAGAATTGCTCACCCGTAACTCTGGAGCATTTTTCTGATTTAGTGAAACCACTAACTCACCATAGCTTTCTTTGACTATAAAATCTGGGATTATAAAATCCTTGCTTTGAGCTCCTTCCGACCCAGATTGGGCAGGCTTAGGATTCAACTTAGATATAAACTCTAATGTCTCGCGTAAGTAATCCTCAGATACATCAAACTTTTTAAGGATACGTGCATAGTGCTTTTTAGAGAAGTCTTCCATCATCTCATCCAGTATCTGGTAGGCGAGCTTGTATACGGGATTATTCCCAACCTCTTGCTTCCGTTTTATCTGAAGTAGTAAGCATTCTTTCAAATCTCTTGCTCCTACTCCTGCTGGATCCAACTGTTGTATATAGCCTAATATTCGCTGTAAATCTTCTTCTGTCGTTCGTATATTTTGAGTAAAAAGCAGGTCATTTTTAATAGCGGTAAGTGGTCTTCTCAGGTATCCATCATCATCCAGTGTGCCTATTATTTGATCGGCCAACAGTTCGTCTTCTGCGGTCTTCAGTGCGCCTGTCACCTGTTCCATAAGTCGTTCTCTAAAGGAAATGTAGTATACCACTGGCATAAACTCCTTTTCCTCATCCCCGCCGTCGTAGTCACCACTTAAGTGAACTCCGCCGTCATCATCATTCATGTAATCGCTGACATCAAACTCTTCTTTGGTATTTTCATAATCAAAGTCGTCTGCTTCATCAAATGTATGCTCTACTTCTTCCTCTTCATCCTTGCCACTTTCCAAAGCTGGATTTTCTAGTAGTTCTTCCTCCACCCTTTCCTCAAAATTGAGTGTATTGAGCTGCAGCAGTTTAATAAACTGTATCTGCTGTGGGCTGAGCTTTTGGAGAAGCTTTTGACTTAAATGTTGTTTTAACATATCCGTATAGATAAGTAGGTGTAACGTCTTACTTTTGTACTCCAAATTTAGCAAGATTTCTAGTACTAGCAAAATGCATACCAAACAATTAGACCAATACGTCGGAAAAGAAGTTACCCTCAAAGGATGGGTAGCCAATAGAAGGGAAAGTAAAACGGTAGTTTTTATCAATTTACGTGATGGACAGGGAATGTGCCAATGCATACTTGGCGTTGATGATTTAGGCGACACCTTATTTGCAGAAGCGAAATCTCTTGGGCAAGAGAGTTCGGTAGCTATCACGGGTAAAGTAGTAGCGGATGAGCGTCAAATAGGAGGATATGAGCTCCATGCCACTGACCTCAAAGTGTACCAAAACGCAAAAGATTATCCCATCACCAATAAGGAACATGGCGTAGAATTCTTGGTAGATAACCGCCACCTCTGGTTGCGTAGCAGAAGGCAGTGGGCGATCATGAAAGTACGTAATAGCATTATTTATGCTATTCACAATTTCTTTCAGAGTCAAGATTTTGTGCAGATGGATGCTCCTATTTTTACAGGAAATGCTGCTGAAGGAACTACTGACCTTTTTGAAACCGATTACTACGGCAAGCCTGCCTACCTCACACAGAGTGGACAGCTCTATGGAGAAGCTATGGCTATGGCTATGGGTAAAATCTACACATTTGGACCTACTTTCCGTGCTGAAAAATCGAAGACAAGAAGACACCTCTCTGAGTTTTGGATGATAGAGCCAGAGATGGCTTTTTGTGACATCTTCGAAAATATGGATACCATAGAAGCTTTTCTAAGAGCTGTGGTACAAGAAGTATTAGCGAAATGTCCTGCCGAACTGGAAATACTCGGTAGAGACACTTCTAAACTAGAAACTATCGCAAAACCATTCCCAAGATTAAGCTACGACGAAGCTGTAGAAATATTGAAAGGAAACAAAGACGTAGAAGGTCAGAACTCACTGAAAACACTTGAAGCTGACCTAGAAGCTGTAAATGCACGCATCCTAGAGGCAAAAGCTGAGATAGAGGAACGTGAAGCTACTATAGCTGCAGGAGGAATCAAAAAAGGAGTTATCAATTTCAATCAGAATAAGATTGATGGTTTGAAAAACGAACTCAAGCAACTAG
>Ga0115558_1001896_pt1 | contig 12595 bp, 5 predicted proteins | sample COGITO_mtgs_1104_4_FD_87279 | JGI IMG/M metagenome (GOLD analysis project Ga0115558, IMG submission 87279) | Pelagic marine microbial communities from North Sea - COGITO_mtgs_110426 | ecosystem: Environmental > Aquatic > Marine > Epipelagic | place: Germany:Helgoland, sampling site Kabeltonne... | reverse complement strand
GTTGTCCCGATTTTGCATCGACTTCAGACAGAGCGCAGGTGACCTCTGCCGGCACCGTGGTGCGCACCCAAATGCGGGCGGCATACTCGGAAACAGCCCCCAGCATCGGCCCGTGTGAAATATTGGATGTATCATTTGAAGAAGCAGACGGCGATGGTGTACTGGCATTGAACCATTGCTGTGCTATGATCGCATTCCCCGCCGCGCTTGGGTGGATTCGATCCGGAGACATCTTCGTCGCGAAATCGTTATTAATCGGGGTGAATTGATTCACCATCCGCACATCGCGCCCCTGCGCAACCAGATCGGCCACCACGCCCGGCAAGGCGGCATTGAATGCGATAACGTTGGTCTTCATCGTTTCATTAATGTGATTCGGCGTGATTTGCGCGAGAAAGACGGTCGGGGCGCCCGCGCCCGGTAATTCATAAATGCGCTGCACCAGAGCCTTCAAGCGATCGGGAGCACCCGGCAAGTCGTGCGCCAGGTAGACATCGTTCGCACCAAGCATGATCAGAATGAGATCCGGTTTCACGACCGCGAGCCGACCGCTGCTCCAGTGAGTCGACGGTCTCTCCGTCATCCCGGCCCGGCCGCCGATGTTATCGCCGATGACCGATCCGGAAATACCGGAGTGGTAGTGATACAGATTATCGACGGGCGTGTCACCGGTCGCCGGCAATCCGTCGGCATTCTCAGTGAAGTGGCCGGTGTAGCTGAACGAATACCCATGGGCGACCAGCAGATCATACAAGGCTTTGCGAGGCGACCCGTTTGGATCGCGGTCACCATTACTCTGCGTAATTGAATCCCCAATGAACCAAATGGCACCCAGGTCCTTCGACTCGGGAGATTTCCCAGCATATAATGTGGCTTGCAAACACAGCGCGCAAGCGAAGCACGCGATGAGAGACGACAGGAATTGTATCATATGATTTCCTTGTGTTCTTTAAAAAAGTGGTTCGGTTGGGAAGCGGTTCAGCAACGGATGCGCTGCCTGCGGAATGCCTTGCTGATTGCGGATCGCGGCGCGCAGCGCGCGGATGGCATCGCACATCGGTTTTTCAACGATCGGCTCAGCCGCATATTGAGCCTGCGCCGTCGCGAGGGCGGCCTTCAGTGCCGAGGTGTCCAGCCCGGCTGTCAGGGATGCCGCCTGTGCCTGTTTGCCGAGTTGGATCAGTGCGAACAGACCGGGCTTATAGGCATAGCCGTCCTTCACCATTGCAGAGTCTTTCTTTACCGCGTAGCCGACTTCCTGATAATCAGGCAGGGGTTCAGAAGTCACCAGAAAGCCGTTGGCATCGCGCATGCAGAACGCGGCATGAGTGGCCCCCGGAGGCATCACGGCATCGACCCGGCCTTTGCCGATGGTTGCCGGAGCCGGCAGCCACGTTTCGCGATGCCCGCCAGTGGTATCGAAGGGTTTCGGGTTCATGGTGTAGAGCAGCTGCGCCTCCACAATCGCTGCCTTGTCTTTGCCCGACTCAAGCGTCGCCCAAACCCGATCCTCTTTCGAGCCGAGTTCCAGAACGGCGGGAATCGCCGCGCGTTCCTGATCCGTCACTGAGGGGTGCCCCGAATGACGATAAGGCATCGTCACACCGGAGGCATCCATAAAGTCATTGAGCTCCGCCAGCATGGTATTGCGAACTTCAGGATATTCAGCTGCGAGATCGTTTGCTTCGCTAATATCCTCGGCCGACCCGTCACTGTTGCGGATGCGAAACAGCTCCGCGCCAAACTTCCCTCGGAACCCTACGCCCAGGTTGTTCACCAACTTCCAATCACCCTTGCGCATGGTGACCGCCATATGGCTTTCCATCGGGTAGAACCAGAATATGGCTTCGCGCTCGGTGCCATCGGGCTTGAGCACGACATCGGATTTGCCCTCAATCATCGGCAGGATGTTGCAACCGTCAAGTTTCAGCCCGGGATCAGCTTCGACCCCTGCCATTTCCATAAAGGTCGGATACAAATCAATCAGGTTGATGGGGGTGTCACAAATGGTGCCAGGCTGAACACGCGGTCCGCGGACGATGAAAGGAATGCGAAGTCCGCCTTCATAGTTGTGCATTTTACCACCGAGCAACGGGCTGTTGTCGGTGATCGGTTCATGCTGACTGCCTCTGTAGCCACCGTTGTCGGAATCGACAATCACATAGGTGTTGTCGATCAGCTTGTGGCCCGGATTGCGCGGATCGTCGGTCTGCTCCAGATAATCCACCACCTTGCCGATGCTCCAGTCCACCGTGTCCACCATGCTGGCGTAATACGGATTGGTATGACCGAATTTGCCCGTATTGGGCGATCCGGGATCAGTCGGAAACGGAATGCCCATCTTTTCGCAGTAGTGTTCCAGACGCTTTCTGTCGCGGGTACCGAAGGGGCCATGCACATAGAGCGGGCAGTAGTTCAGGAAGAACGGGCGCTCTTTGTTTTTGCGAATAAAGCCAACCGCCAATTCCGTAGGGTGATCGGAAGGACGGTCATCCTCATCGAGCTGGAACGGATCCTTGGGATCATGCGTGGCGAAACCAAGCAGACGGTTGGGTCGGATCGGTTGCCACGAACCGTTGAACGAGTTTTTATGGGCATTCTTTGGATTCCACAATTCGGCATCATTGTAAAAAAGCCCGCCGCCGTCTTTTTCTTCAAATCCGAAATCAAAGCCCTGACTGACCGGGAACGGAAAACCGCGATGCTTGCCGCCCGCATGCCATTTTCCTACATGCCCGCTAACATACCCTGCCCGCTTCAACACCTCCGGAATCATCGGCTCTTCCACCGGAAGACCATACAGGTAATACGGAGGAATCATTCTGATATCCTTACGATGCGCCCGTGGAAGCTGCCCGCCCGTCACACTGTAGACACCGGTATGCACCGGATATTGGCCGCGCAAAAAAGCAGTCCGCGAAGGCCCACAAACCGGAGAGGGAGAATACGCGTCGGTGAAGCGACGTCCATCACGAGTCAGACGATCCAGGTTCGGCGTTTCATAGACCGGCTTTCCGTCGATTTTATGACTGGCGATATCCTGCCAGCCCAGATCATCCACCATGATGTGAACAATATTCGGTTTGGGCGGTTTCGCCGCAAACGAACATGCAGCAAGCCCCAAGACGATACTTAAACTTAATATTTTTTTCATATCTGTTTCTCCTCTGATCCTAAATGGTCACAATTTCAATTATTCGACTGCTGTTAGCGTGAAGGTGGTTTTCTGAGTCTTCTGGGTCTTAAGCCAGACCACTAGATCGGTGCCGTCGACGGTTTTGTGCTGTCCGAAGCGGAAGTCCTTACTGCGCGGGATGTCCTGACCGTCGAGCGTGAGCTTGGCCGGACGCTTGCCCCAATTTTTGACAACAAAGGCTGGATTATGAATTGGCGAGTCGCCATTGGCGTCGAGCGTGAACTCCAGTTCCCCGGCTTTGCTGTCAGTGCGGTTAAACACATAGGCGCGTTGGGATTTGTCGAAGGTGCCGTCCTCAAAGCCGGCGCTCTTGAGCGCGGCCACCGGGGCGGAGTTCCACGATTTTGAAAGCGGAGCGAGATTTGCAGCGGGCTGATCCGTCATGCCGTACAGCATGGTCAGGTATGCACTGTTGCCATCGCGGTGCCTTTTTACATGCGCGTTCGACAGCGTAAAGCTCGACGGCCGGTCGGAGACAATCGTCTTGCGTCCGTCGTTGGGAACCTGCGCCACCGGCCAGTGGTTCCAACAGGCAAACTGCGAGTAGTCCGTGCTGGGGGGAATTCCGAATGCCTGGACCAGCGTCCCCGGCTCGAAGATGATGTAGGGTTTCCATTGCGACCGAAAGTTCACCATCTGAATGTTCGCACTGGCTGGTTTTGAAAACACGCGATCTTCAAGCTTGGGCGCGTATTTGACCGGCGGTCCGTTTTCCCACGAGTAGGTGTGGGACTCGCCATCGATGTTGGCGAGTGTGAGCGCCTCAATCTCGACGGTATCCTCAGGACGGGAACCAGGCTGGTTAAACAGGATCGTCTCCTGCCATTGGCCACCGCCATTGTGATTTTCAGCAACCATGTGACGCACGGTCACGCCGTCGGGGTAGATGGTGTAGTATTCATCGGCCCAGATTCCCCATCCGGTTTCAGGATCGCCACCGCGGAAGGAACCGTCGATGGCAACACAGGCGTAACGTGCGTGCACCACCACGCGGGCATCGTTGTTTTCGACAATTTTTACCGAGGAAAATTCGCAACGTTTGTCCGACATGTGCTCATAACAGCCCTTTTCGTTATCATTCACTTCCAAGCTCTGGTCGCCCGCCCAAAGACCATTTTCGCTGACGTAGGATGCGCTGTAATTCATACCGCGCCAGAAGACGATTCGGCTGGGTGATTCGTCGAAGCGCACCAGAATGTCGCAATCTTCGCCCACACGCCAGTGGCGCTCCCACTCCGGCGCGTATCGGAGTCTCGTGTACACCGCGCCGAATTCGCCGGGGCCTTCGGGGCCCGAAGGTAAGACGCGATACTGGAGCGGCTGGGCAACCTTCGGCTGAACGGCGGCAAACGCCCCTGCCACCTCGTCGTCGCCCATGGCCCGCGGGTGAATTTTGACTTCATCGATGAGACCGTCAAACACCATGGGAGTGAGGAAGGTTTTGCTGAACGCGCGCTCGGTGCGGATCGGATAGGTCTTGGTGTGACTTCTTCCAAGCCAGAGATCCACGTCCGGAGCCGGCGTGATGGGGCCGCTCGTCTTGACTTCGTTTTCGAGCTTGCCGTTGATGTACACCTTCAGGCCGGAGTTCGGATCGTAGGCACCCGCGACATGGCTCCACTTGAGCAACGGGAGCCGGGACTTCGAATTGCACTCGATCCACTTGCCGTCCTTGGCGATGTGCAGACCAATCGTGCCATCCCCGCCCATGCCGAAAAACCAGCCTGCCTGGTGATCGGCTTCCTGGTTGAGGATCGCGGTCCAGTTCCAGGGATAGACCTGCGGCGCGATCCAGGCCTCGAAAGTAAAGCCGTTTTCAAGCGCGGGCACGTCGGCAGCCTTCCGCACGACCTTGCTGGTGAATCCATCGAATTTGAGTGCCTGACCGCTGACTCCCTCCGCGCGCGTGGTATATCCGGAAATGAGATCCCGCTTTTTCCCTGCGAGGTCCAGCGTTTGTCTAGGCGTGTTTTCTTCAAAGCTCCAGGAGGCACCCTGCGCGCTGGCGTCTTTGCTGACAATATGCCCCAAAGGGAGAAGATACGCATCCGCCCAGCTGGCATGGTCGCCGCCTGAGTGACCATCTGCGTCGATGACGATCAGGGTCAGTTCCTCGACCCCTGTCACGGGAATGTCCAGCGCCGTGGCCGAGTAGCCGCCGCTTCGCACGGTGCCGGTGGAGAAGACTTCCTTGCCGTCCAACAGGATCTTCATCTCGGTCGCCCCATGATGGGCGTCGTCCGGTCCAGGCACCACATGGAACCTGCCAAACTTGCCCTTCAGCGGGAAGACCAACTTTGAATCGGCATGAACACCCAAGCCACGGTCATAGGTAAAACCGCCGACGCTGATTTTTTGCTGCCCCATCACAGACAGATCCTGCTTAGCCGGCACAGAATTCTCGACCTTCACCGCCTGATCCAGCGTCAGGTAATGCCTGTCCGACTCCGCAGCAAGCGAACCGGCCGCGAGCCCCAAGCCGACACATAAACTCAGTATAGTTTGCTTCTTATTCACATCTTTCTGCTTATTTCAGCTTCAGCGTGATGGATTGTGCTTTGCCCCATTCACGACCGGTGATGTTCACCTTCCAGAGCTTGTCGCCAAGATTTTCCAGCGAGCTCACCTCGCAATTTTCAGAGTCACCCACGGCCAGCGCTTGTGTGCTGTGGAAGGTCAGCGAACCATCCTGTGCGCCGGCTTCATTGTTTAGCTCGATGGTGATCGAGGACTTCGCCACGCGCAGGTTGTCGATCTCGGTTGCCCCGATGGAGAGGTGCAGATTCGAACCTACCAGCGTCGGACGATCCGATGTGATCGGCGTGAACCGCAGTAGAGCCGAAGAGAGGTGCTCCAGCGGAGCGGTGGTGTAAGAATCGGTCGCAGTGCCGATCACCTTGTTTTCCCAGAAATCAAACACCGCGCATTTCACGCCCTGCGGCAGACCAGCGGCGGTGAAGTCCAGCGTCAGTGGCTTAGTGCCCTCGGTCACGTTGTATAGGTTGTAGACCGCGAAGTCACCGAAGGGACGTTGAGCTGCAAACCCTAGAGTCGTGTTGTGCGGCGAGTTCCCGAGCGTCAGTAGCTTGGCTGGCTCGCGGCTGCTGGGACGCATAATTTCATAATTACGCCACATCGCTCTTGCATCATCATTTTGGACTGGCTCACTTATCATTGCAGCGCCGCCCACAAGCGTAACGATATTGTGCCATGTTTTCCACATGCCTTCACCCTGTACCGTGTAGCCGACCACCCGGCTGTCCAGTTTCGGTGCGATATAGGAAACATCCGAGTCATTTTGCCACCAGACGTTGTCAAAGTGTTGAAAGCGAAGCACGGAGTCGAGGCAGTGATCAAACGAAGCCGGGTGCGAGTCCGGCCCCACGCGGGCGGCATCAATGAATCCGATCGGGCCGCGGGTCGGCTGCCCCAGGCAGGAGAGAATATACATATCCTCACCGGCCGCTTCGCGGTAGAGCGCATAGAGCTCGCGGAAAATCTGCAGACTGGTTTTGGTCGGATCCAGGTAGTTCCCTCCGATCCCATTGAAATCAATTTTGATATATTCATAGCCATTATCGCGCGCAGTACGGATGATATCAAATAGGAATTTCTTCGACTCAGGATGATCCGGGCGAATCCAGTTTGCACCAGCCGGATGGAAGGTATTCGGGTTCATGAAACTGCTGATTCCCTTGGCATCTTTCTGAATGGCATCCGGGTTTTCTTTACCCCATGGATGTTCCGGATGAATCATCAACGGCGCAAACCAGATCGCCGGGATTCCATTTGCCTCTTTGACCTTTTGCGCCAGATCAGCCAATCCGTCCGGGAACTTTTCGTTGGCGCTCCAATCGCCATCCATCTTCTGGAAACCGTCATCAATCTGAATCAATCCGCGCCCGAAAGTATTCGGATTTTCGGCAATCGTTTGGGTCACTTCAAAGAAGTGCTTCGCATCAATATTGGTGGTCAAATCATACCAACTGCACCAGCCGTAGACCGGAGGCTTGTTGCGTCGCACACCGTGAGTGGTGGCGACCCAACGCGTCCAGAGATCGACGGATGTAGTGACAGGCTCGAACGAGACAATCATCTCTTCACTGCGGCGGCTTTCACCGGCGCGCACCAAAACACGTTCCATGTTCGCGGACGCCTTCATCGTTTGATCGCGCACATCAACCGTGATGTGAGCCTCAGCCGGGCCGACCGGGCCGACGAGAAATCCGTTGCCGTCGGCATGATAAATCAGAGCGGCCTCATTGATTCCTTTTTCCATTTCGCTCAGCGGCTGCGCCGGGTGAGCCTCCATCAAAGGCGTCACGAGCCAATCGGCCGCGTTGGCCACCTCTAAGCCTCCGCCTTGATTTTGATGCATGTCCAGCAAGCTAATCACATTCAGAGTGACGTCTTGATCGCTCAGGTTGTGGAGTACCCCTTGAAGCGTAAAAGCGCGCAGGTTATTCAGACGCTTCAGCGTCAGTGTGTATTGGAACTGGTCGTTGCCGTACCTCGCCGTGCTGACCACCGCATCGCCAAACGGGGTGGTACCGACGGTTTCACGGATGGGTGCAACCATCTTTTGCTTGGTTCCGGCATAGCCCCACTGCCCGTCCTGCTTGAAAATGGCGGTCGACACCCCTTCGAATTTTTTGAAGCCCTCGGCATCGACTACAATGCGATGCCCGTCCTCAGAAAAACGCACCCACGCCTCGTTTGCTTGTGCGACAACCGCGAAACCGACCAACGCCGCTCCCATCATCCACTTTGAAAATATACTGTTTTGATTCATAATCTATTCTTCGTTAAAATAATTAATTCCCTTTACAAAAATTATCTCACTTACTTTACTTTCAGTGCGATGAACTGCGTCTTGCCCCATTGACGGCCGGTGATGTTCACCTTCCAAAGCTTGTCACCGAGGTTTTCCACCGAGGTCACTTCGCAGTTTTCAGATGCGCCGACGGCCAGCGCTTTGGTGCTGTGGAAGATCAACGAACCATCCTGTGCGCCGGCTTCATCGTTCAACTCAATGGTGATCGAGGACTTCGCCACGCGCAGGTCGTCGATTTCGGTCGCACCGATCGAGAGGTGCAGATTCGAACCGACAAGCGTCGGGCGATCCGATGTGATCGGCGTGAACCGCAACAGCGCCGAAGAGAGATGCTCCAGTGGCGTGGTGGTGTAAGAATCGGTCGCAGTGCCGATCACCTTGTTTTCCCAGAAATCAAACACCGCGCATGGTACGCCCTGCGGCAGTCCGGCGGCTTTGAAGTCGAGCGTGAGCGGTTTGGTGCCCTCAGTCACGTTGTAAAGGTTGTAGACCGCGAAGTCGCCGAAGGGACGCTTGGCCGCAAAGCCCAGCGTGGTGTTATCAGGGGAGTTCCCCAGCGTCAGCAGTTGCGCAGGCTCCCGCGAGCTGGGACGCATAATTTCATAGTTACGCCACACCGCTTGAACCACCGGTAGATTGAGCGGCTCACTGATCATTGCCGTTCCGCCGACCAGTGTATTAATGCCATGCCAGGTCCGCCACATCCCCTCACCCTGCACCGTCGGCCCCAGCCGACGACCTTGGATCTTCTGCGCCAAATAGGTGACATCCGGATCATTCTGCCACCAGACATTATCGAAGATCTGGAAGCGCAGTACGGAATCGAGGCAGTGATCAAAGTTCGCCGGATGCGAATCCGGACCCACGCGCGCGGCATCGACAAATCCGATCACACCTCGGGTCGGGCGCCCGAGGCAGGAGAGCAGATACATTTCCTCGCCCGCCGCTTCGCGGTAGAGCGTGTAGAGTTCACGGTAGACCTGCAGGCGGGTTTTGGTCGGGTCCACAAAGCGCTCGCCGATACCGTTGAAGTCGATTTTAATATATTCATAGCCACGCTCACGGGCATCGCGAATAATATTGAAGAGGAATTTTTTGGATTCTGAATGATCCGGGTTGATCCACTTTGCTCCAGCCGGGTGATACGCATTGGGGTTCTGGAAGCGTTCCAGCCCGCCCGCATTTTTTTGGATCGCATCGGGGTTTGCCTGAGCCCAAGCATGTTCTGGATTGATCATCAAGGGTGCGAACCAAACGCCCGGAATACAACCCGCTTCACGGATCGTTTCGGCGACACTCGCCATGCCCATCGGAAACTTCGCATTTGCACTCCAATCGCCGTCCGTCTTCTGGTAACCATCGTCGATCTGAATGATCCCTTTACCGAAGGTATTCGGGTTGTCTTTAATCGTTTGGGTCACCTCCAAAACGTGCGCGGCATCAATGTTGGTGGTGCGGTCGTACCAGCTGCACCAACCGTAAACCGGCCCCTTGTTGCGCCTTACTCCATGAGTGACTGCGACCCAGCGCGTCCAAAGGTCAGTTGACGTTTTGGCTGGCTCGAACGAGACAATGATCTCTTCACTGCGGCGGCTTTCGCCAGCCCGCACCAGGACATCATCCATCTGCGCATACGCCTTAACCGCCTGATTACGCACTTCAACAAGCACATGCGCCTCGGCCGGACCGATCGGCCCCACCAGGAAACCGTTACCATCTTTATTATAAAGCATCGCGACTTCGTTCAGGCCTTGATTCATTTCGCTCAGCGGCAGCGCCGGTGATGACTCCATCAAAGGCGTCACGAGCCAGTCAGCCGCATTCGCAACTTTCAATGTCCCGCCCGCTCGTTCGGTCATGTCCAGCAAATCAACCGAACGGAATGTGACATCCTGATCCGACAGGTTATGGAGCACGCCCTGAAGCGTGAAGGCGCGCTGACCTTTCAGACGCTTCAACGTCAGCGTGTACTGAAACTGGTCGTTTCCGTACGTAGCTGCAGTGGTGACCGCATCACCAAAGGGAGTTTCGCTGATGGAATCTTGGACTGGCTTCACCCTCTTATTTTTGGTTCCGACGCGCTCCCAGTTCCCGTCCATTTGGAACATGGCTGACGAAACCCCTTCAAATTGGAAAAAGCCCTCGGCATCGACCACAATGCGTTGCCCGTCCTCTGAAAAACGCACCCACGCCTCGTCTGCTTCTGCGACCACCGCAGCACCGACCAACGCCGTCGCCACCATCCATCTTGAAAATCGATTCATTTGACTCATAAATTGTCTGTTATTCAATGAAGCAGTCCACCTGCTAAAAGCGGGTAATGATAGCACAGAGAAAAAACGGGGACATCCCCATTTATAGGGATGCAGCACCGATTTCCAGCATCACTCGTCTATTTGGCCTAAAATATGGTTTATCGTCGATTAGCATGAAAGGTATAGCAAAGAAGCGGGATTGAGGCCTGTATGTATTGTAACCAATTAAACATCAGCGATATCGAAACCGAGTCAATATGGTCCCTTTGCTCTACCTCCAGTCTAGGGAAGGCTATCCCCGACTGTGACACACTTTGCTCACTCCCCTGCGGCGGGCCACAGAAGCATCTCCGTCGGAATTACCTCTACAAAAATACAGCGGTGCAGTCTGATCCCGGGAGTCTTAGGTTTTGCAACAGTCTGTTACGACGGAGGCCACGACCACTGCACAGAACCCAAGCTCCGTGTCTTGTGACTCCGTGTGAAACCCTGCTCCTGTTGGCTCTGTGCTCAATGACTAGCACGACGCCATTTCTCACACGGAGACGCGGAGGCACGGAGGCTCATCCACCGCACAAAACAAAACCTAAGATTGCTGGAAGGTTAAGACTCATCCGCACCCAAGGGCATAATAACAAGCACGCTCACAATGGGATTCGGTTGGGCCATGGGGCGAAATCAGTGATTCGATGCACCCACTCCCCGGTAAACGACGAAGAACCTAAAATATTCCTGCAATAGCATCACAGTCAGTTCGGCAGGCTTGCCCTTGAGTTAGCCTCCTTTTGACTGCTGGGCATCCTTGTTTTCCAGCTCGATTGATTTGTCGATGTCGTCCTGAAAGATCTTCTGAAACGCTTCGACCGACAACTTGCCGCCGGGGTACAGTAGCGGTGCGGTATAGGCTCCGCCCGTCCAGCGCAGGTTGCGAAGCTGGCGCTTGCCCGGCCACGTCCCTCCGCTGAGAATACTTTTGGGCTCCACTGGAAGTCTGTGTAAACCTGCGACAATTTGCAGATCGGTGATTCCCTGCCAGCTTGCAGGCAGCGCTGGAATTCCGGAGCTTTTGGGTTTGAGATCAGCAAGAGCAATGGTGACGGTCTGCCAGTCATCGGTCTTAGCCAGCGGTTTCACACAGTAGTAGGCACTCTTTTTCAGGCCGGCATAGGCACCCCAGTTATTGACGTCAAAGGCCATCAGGAAATTGCCCCCCTGGGGATCCTTTACATCGATGCTAAGGCTGGCGCCGTCGGGGCCGCGCCATTTCGGGTCGGTGAGTTTGCGGGTGCCAGACAGGGCGTGCTGGGTGTTGGGCCAACCGACCCGGTACCAGTCTTCCCAATCATCGAAGCTTTGCTGAATCATGCGCGCCGGGCGGTCGGTTGCTTTCACTCCGGCGGCCTTTAAGTCGGCCGGCTCAAAGACCTTTTCCCACGTGCTTACCAGAAAGTTAGCCGGAGAGCTACCTGTCCATGGTGAGCCGATCAAGGGACGTGGTTGCGGGTATTCCACATTGGCCATCACAAACAAGGGCATGCCAGTGCTCATGATCGGCAGATGCGCTTTCCAAACGTCACCGATACGAGCAGTACTCGCACGACGCCAGTAGCGTGTCAGTGAGTTCGGATTGATGCTGTAGTAGATCTGCACACGCTGCGCCTGACCGACGACATCCGGTTTCACCGTGGCGACGGGGATGCCGTTAGAGGTCTTTAGCTCAACTGACAACTCAGGCATTGCGGGAAAAGCGCCCTCCCCCTTGAGAAAGGCATTGAAGAAACGCGTTCGGGTAAAGGCAGATTCCGCAAGGTGACGATGATTCAGGTGTGGAGAGATGCTGAAATGCACCAATGAGTGGTCAGGAATGACCTGCCAGTTATGGTTCAGATCATCGTAGATGCAGTTGAAATCATTCTGCGGGCTCTGGCCGAGAATCGGGCACGTCAGATTCCGGAGCGATGCAGTGGAGTCGATTGTTTTGGAGTAGAGCTTGTCTCCAACCCTCCGGTCAGCAGACGAACCGGCACGGGCAATATTCTTTGCCTGCGTGATACCGGCACCCCCACAAGATGGCACGGCCGCCTTGATGCGGGAATCGAGGCCCGCCACCTGTCCGGTGATGGTTCCGCCCATGGAGTGGCCATAAACCCCGAGTCGTTCGACATCGACCACCGCTTGCTGTTCGAGAAAGGTCAAGCCACGCCGGGTAGCCAGCGACAGGATGAACCAGTTGTTATTGCGCGGGCTATAGACGGTTTCCGCTGTTTTGTCGTCGGGAGTCAGCCTGAAGTAGTGGCTGACGTGCTTCTG
>Ga0115558_1001894_pt1 | contig 12596 bp, 14 predicted proteins | sample COGITO_mtgs_1104_4_FD_87279 | JGI IMG/M metagenome (GOLD analysis project Ga0115558, IMG submission 87279) | Pelagic marine microbial communities from North Sea - COGITO_mtgs_110426 | ecosystem: Environmental > Aquatic > Marine > Epipelagic | place: Germany:Helgoland, sampling site Kabeltonne... | reverse complement strand
TAACTCTAAGCAACCGGAAGAATGATACCCTATGTCTATTAACCAAGTATCCAACAAACCCTACGACCTGATTGTTTTTGGCGCCACCAGCTTTGTCGGACAAATCCTGACTCGCTATTTAGTCGAGACTATAGGTGCCAATGGTGATGTCTCTTGGGCCATCGCATCGCGCTCAGCGACAAAATTATCCAGCTTAAAAGACTCCCTGGGCACCGCCGCCAGCGAACTGCCTGTTTTGATTGCCGACTCTCACGATGAGGCCTCGCTGCAAGCTCTGTGCGATCAGACAGGGGTGATTATTTCCACGGTTGGACCCTATGCCCTGTATGGCGAACTGCTGATCAAGGCCTGCGCAGAATCAGGCACCGACTACACCGACCTCACCGGTGAAGCGCATTGGATCGCGCAGATGAAGGACAAATATAATCAGGCCGCTAAGGCCAGTGGCGCACGTATCGTCAACTGCTGTGGGTTTGATTCGATCCCCTCTGATATGGGTGTGTTCGCCATGCAACAGCAGGCGCAAGCCCAATTTGGTCACCCCATGCCTCACGCTAAGCTGCGCGTTAAAGCCATGAAAGGCGGAGCATCCGGCGGCACTATCGCGAGCATGATCGAGGGGCTTAAAGCAGCCAAAGCAGACCCTGCACTACGCAAAAAAATGGCCAATCCTTACCTCTTATGTGGCAGCGATCATCAATACACCAACCGCGCCCTGAGCGTCTCAAGTCCGCAATTTGATCAAGACTTCAACTGCTGGATTGCACCCTTTATTATGGAAGCGATCAACTCGCGGGTGGTATTGCACTCCAATGCATTGCTCGATATGGCCTATGGAAAAGATTTCTCCTACAGCGAAGGCATGCTCACCGGCAAGGGTTTAAAGGGACGCATCGGCGCTATTTTATCAACAGTAGGATTTGGTCTGGCCGGCGTTTGCCTCTATTTCAGCCCCACCAGAGCACTGCTGGAGAAGTGTGTCTTACCCGCACCCGGTGAAGGCCCGAGCCCCGAGGCGCAGCTTAATGGCTATTTTGATGTGCGTGTTCATGGTCGTGATGATCAGGGTAATCAGCTCACCGTTAAGGTGACCGGTGACCGTGATCCAGGCTATGGCTCAACCGCGAAAATGCTCGGTCAGGCGGGACTCTGTTTAGCCTTTGATATTAGCAAAGAAGACCGAGCTGGCGGCTTTCTCACTCCGTCTGTGGCCATGGGTAATGCTCTGGTGACGCGCCTGGAAGCGCATTCAGGGTTGACGTTTGAGGCTTGTGACTAGACTTCCGGTTATCCGAGCGAAGCCAAAGGATCTCATCGCAAATGGATTGCGATGCTCAACTTCGCTTGGCATAAGAAACAGAGAAGGGAATTTAGAGACGCACCGAAATGCCGCGCTCGGCCATATACTTCTTAGCCTCTGGCACAGTGTGCTCACCAAAATGAAAAATACTCGCCGCTAACACAGCATCGGCCTTGCCCTCGATAATGCCATCCACCAGATGTTGCAAGTTGCCAACGCCACCAGAGGCAATCACCGGCACATTAACGGCATCGCTGATGCGCGAGGTGAGGTCGAGGTCAAAGCCATTTTTGGTGCCATCGCGATCCATGCTGGTGAGCAGAATCTCACCAGCACCATAGGCGGTCATTTTCTCTGCCCATTCAATTGCGTTTATGCCCGTTGGCTTGCGTCCGCCATGGGTAAAGATTTCCCAGCGCGGCTGCTCGCCCTGCTCAACCTGCTTGGCATCAATCGCCACCACAATACACTGCGAACCAAAGCGCTGCGCCGCTTCGCGGACAAATTCAGGGTTGTGAATAGCAGCAGAGTTGATCGCCACTTTATCGGCACCGGCATTAAGCAGATTGCGAATATCCTGCAACTCGCGCACACCGCCGCCAACGGTCAAGGGAATAAAGACCTGCCCGGCCATGCGCTCGACGGTATGCAGAGTGGTATCGCGAGCTTCATGACTGGCGGTAATATCGAGAAAGGTGATTTCGTCGGCACCCTGCTCATTGTAACGGCGCGCCACTTCTACCGGGTCACCGGCATCGCGGATATCGACAAATTGCACCCCTTTAACCACGCGGCCTTTGTCGACATCCAGACAGGGAATAATGCGTTTCGCCAGACTCATTTCTCTTCCTTAAACAGATGCCCCAATTTACCGGCCTTGGTGGACAGGTATTGCACATTATGCGGATTGCTGTCGGCCTGAATCGGCTCGCGCTCGACCACCTTAATACCCATCTCTTTCAGCGCGTTAATCTTGCGTGGATTGTTGGTCATCAACCTGACCTGGTTAGCACCCAAATGCTCGAGCATCGATGCACAGATCGAATAATCGCGCATATCAGCACCGAAGCCCAGCCGCTCGTTGGCTTCCACGGTATCCGCACCCTGATCCTGGAGATTGTAGGCACGGATTTTATTTACCAGACCAATACCGCGACCCTCTTGACGCAGGTAGAGAATCGCGCCGCGACCGAGCTCCGAAATGCGCTTCATCGCCTCTTCCAGCTGTTCGCCGCAATCGCAACGCAAACTGCCCAGTGCGTCGCCGGTCAGGCATTCGGAATGAATTCGAATCAGCAGCGGCTCAGCGCTGGCGGTGTCACCCATGCTGATCGCGATATGCTCTTTGCCCTTGAACGGATCTTCAAAACCGTGGATATCGAAGGTCCCCCAGCGAGTGGGTAATTTTGAGGATTCGATAAAACGAAGTGCCACGGTTTTCTCCATAAGATCAATCGGCCGCGTATTGTAGCTTCAACACCCAACCAGTAAAGTTTTAAATAAGCCCGCTTGCGGTCAACAAAGTAATAACGCCCGCAGCTGCGATGCCGGCAATGACGTCGTCGATCATAATGCCAAAACCACCTGAAACGCGTCTATCAAGCCAGCTTATTGGCCAGGGTTTTAAAATATCGAACAGCCGAAACAGCACAAAACCGAGTATTAATGACTGCCAGGTAACGGGCAGCGCAGCCATGGCAATCCAGAAGCCGACAAACTCGTCCCAAACAATACCACCGTGATCATGGACACCCAATCGATCGGCCGCACGGCCGCAGATCAGAATGCCTGCGACTGCGGCGATCAAGACCACAACCAAATAGGTGCTTAGCGGCAGTTGCGCCAACAGCCACCACAGCGGAATCGCCGCTAGCGTGCCCATCGTGCCCGGCGCTTTCGGTGATAGACCACTACCAAAACCAAACGCCAGCATCAGTGTCGGCGAGCGCAGCAATTGAGCAAATGTCGGATTAGTGTCCAAAATGGTTGTACCCCGGCTTTTCTATGGCCAGTAGATTATTGTCTTTATCTATCACTGACACAAAATCAATTGATTCTATATTTTTCTCAATCGTGCCAATTCTACAGGCATCGAGGTCACCCTGCTCAATCCAGCGCTCTAACATTGGCAACTGGCCGGGAGAAATCGTAAAGCAGAGCTGATAGTCGTCACCGCCACTCAGTGCCCAGCTGAGCGCATGATCGGCAGACAACTGCCGGACATCTGCGGCGATTGGCAATTGCTCTGCGCGAATCACCGCGGCCACGCCACTAGCCTTGCAGATATGGCCCAGATCAGCCATTAAACCATCAGAGACATCAATGCAGGCACTGGCAACTGAGCGTAATTTTAAGCCGGTCTGTATCTGTGGCTGAGGACAGTAAAATCGTTGAAGTAAGCGATTACTGTCATCATTAAACCCTTTTTTAGAGGATATTAAACTTAAAGCCGCTGCGCCATCACCCAAACTGCCCGTCACAAACACTGTATCGCCAGGCACCGCGCCCGCACGAGTCAAGGCTGCACCAACCGGTATTTCACCGAGCAGGGTTAGGCTGATGGTTAGAGGTCCGCTGGTGGTATCGCCGCCGACTAGGGCGACGTCATACTGGTTGGCAATAACCGCTAGACCGGCACTAAACTCGGCGAGCCATTCAGCATTGGCTTGCTCGCGAGGGAGGGTTAATGCCAGGGTAAACCAGCGCGGCTGTGCGCCCATCGCAGCCATATCACTGAGGTTGACACAGAGTGCACGGGTGGCGATCTGCCGAGCGCTGGCTGCTACTGGGAAATGAATCCCTGCAACCAGTGTATCTGCAGCCATAACCAGCTGCTGACCGGGCGTGACGTTAAGGAGTGCGGCATCATCACCAATACCCAGCGCCACACCAGCCTGACCGGTGAGATCGGTAAAATAGTTGGCGATCAGGTCAAACTCGCCGGGTTGATGCTTGAGGTCAGACAGGTTAAGTCCTCTCTATGTTCTTTAAGAGCCGCGGCACTCAATTCTCTGGGCTGCAGCGCTGCAGACAAACCAAACCCTAGGCGCGCTTGTTGGCAGTGACTTCAATGCTGCGCTTAGCGATGGCGACGCGGTCGAGAATGCCATTAATATATTTAAAGGCGTCGGTGGGACCAAAGGTTTTGGCCAAGTTAACCCCTTCATTAATCACCACTTTGTACGGCACATCGATGCGGTAGAGCATCTCATAGGTGGCTATGCGCAGTATCGCGCGAGACACCGGATCGAGCTGGTCCTGCTGGCGATCCAAGTAAGACTCGAAAGTAGCATCGATTTCAGTCAGGTTTTTCGGCACGCCAAACAGCACTTCATGAAATAGCTCTGTATCGACCGTCGCCATATTGTTATCGGAGTGAAATTCCGCTTCGATGTCGATGAGATCACAGCCACCAACGTCCCAGGAGTAGAGCGCCTGAGCCAGCAGTCTGCGCGCTTTTTGGCGCATTTTAGGTTTCGACATTTATTCGGCGCCCCGAATTTGCTTGAACACGGTTAATAACTCAAGGATGGTCAGCGCCGCTTCTTCACCTTTGTTTTCAGGGTTATCGCCAGAGCGATCCAGCGACTGCTGCAGGTTGTCAGTGGTCAAGAGTCCAAAGGCAACCGGAAGATCTTCTTGCAGCGCAACTTCACCTATGCCTCTCGTGGTCTCGGAGCAAACATAGTCAAAGTGTGGCGTGTCGCCGCGAATCACACAACCGAGCGCAACGACCGCGTCATAACGCCCCGTTCGAGCGGCGCGCTGACTGGCCAAGGGCAGTTCAAAGGCGCCAGGCACGCGAAACACATCCAACGCAGCACCCTCGATACCGTGGCGAGAAAATGCGCGCACAGCGCCCTCTACCAGACCATCGGTGATCTCAGCATTCCAGCGCGCAGCGACCACTGCAATGCGCACAGGACCGACGTTAAAGTTACCCTCTTCGGGTCTATATTCACTCATGCTTTGTTCCTGTGGTTATTCGCACTCGACATGCTCAACGACTTCAAGATCAAAGCCGGAGATGCCAGTAAATTTAAATGGCGCGCTCATCAGGCGCATTTTCTGAACACCAAGATCGCGGAGAATTTGCGATCCGGTACCCACCTGTTGATAAACTACCTCGGTCGCTGGCTGCGCGCGCAACTGTTCCGGATTGAGAATCTGGCCGATACTGCGATCGATATCCTCAGATGATTCCGGATAGTAAAGCAACACCACCACGCCACGACCTTCAATGGCTACGCGCTCAAGGGCTTTGTGAAACGACCAGCTCTTAAACGTGCTGGAGTCTTCAATAGCGAGTAAATCACGCGCCGATCGGTTGGTATGGACGCGCACCAAAGAGGGCTCCTCGGTGCTCACATCACCCATCACCAAGGCGAAGTGCTTTTCACCACGCGCATTATCGAGGTAGGTTTTTAGAGTGAATTCACCGAAGCTAGTACTTACTTCGCGCTCACTTATACATTGGGTGGTCTGTTCGGTAACCAGTCGATGGTGAATCAGGTCGGCGATGGTACCAATCTTGAGATCGTGTTTCTGAGCGAACAGTTCGAGATCGTCGCGACGCGCCATGGTGCCGTCTTCATTCATAATTTCAACAATCACCGCGGCCGGTTCAAAGCCCGCCATTTTTGCCAGATCACAGCCAGCCTCGGTGTGGCCTGCGCGACTGAGCACACCGCCGGGCTGCGCCTTGAGCGGGAAAATATGCCCAGGCTGAACAATATCCTCAGGTCGCGCACTGCTGGCAACGGCAGCCTGCACAGTACGCGCGCGATCCGCGGCAGAAATACCAGTGGTGACGCCTTCGGCAGCCTCAATCGACAACGTAAACGGCGTGCTGTGGCTGGAATTGTTATTGCTGGCGTTGACCATCATCGCCAGATTTAACTGTTTGCAGCGGTCTTCATGCAGTGTCAGGCAGATCAATCCCCGCGCATAGGTGGCCATAAAATTAATATCCTGAGGGCGAACCATCGGCGCCGCCATCACCAGATCGCCTTCATTCTCACGATCTTCATCATCCATCAAAATAACCATCTTGCCCTGACGAATATCTTCGACCAGCTCTTCTATTGTATTAACTGCCATTTTTATTCTCTTCCGATCCTAACTAGATGTGTTTTTTAATTGACGCTGTCGGCGGCCTTGTCACCGAGCAGCAGGCGCTCAAGGTAACGGGCGACCAGGTCAACCTCAAGGTTTACTTTGCTACCGACCTGATAATCACCCATGATTGTGTGAGTCATCGTGTGCGGCACAATATTCAGCTCGAACTCAGCACCGTCGACATGATTGACCGTTAAGCTGGTGCCATCGACGGTGATTGAGCCTTTGTGAGCAACGTATTTGGCCAGCTCTCGCGGTGCGCGAATACGGAAACGCCAAGAGCGCGCATCTTCGTGCAGGGAAACCACTTCACCGATACCATCGACATGACCAGAAACAATATGGCCGCCAAAGCGATCTGACGCCTGCATCGCCTTTTCTAAATTGATGCGGTTGCCGGGTTTTAGGCTGCCGGTGGTGGTAAGCGTCAATGTCTCCACCGAAACATCGGCGACAAAGCCATTTTCAGTCAGTTCTACTGCCGTTAAGCAAGTGCCGTTACAGGCGATGCTGTCGCCGAGCTGCACATCGCTCATACTGAGATCGCCGGCATTAATACTGAGCCTCGCGTCACCGCCGCGCGGTTCGAGTTCGGCGAGTTCGCCTATTGCGCTGATAATTCCTGTAAACATAGTTTTAACCTGTATTGATCAATTTTTTACGTTGCTACCCTCAGCCCAGTCCGAGGATCGCGGCAACCTACATGAGTCCCCTCCGCTGCGCTCGCTCAGGATGATCATAACGCCATTACACATGGTGTTATGATCAATAATCCTTATCCGGCCTCAGGGTAATACGGATGTCCTCACCAATCTGGCGTATATCTTTTACCGCGAGCGCTAAATGCGCGTCAATTGTCTGTATTGGCAGCTCAAACATTGGCCGCGCAGCGCTGCCAAATAGCTTCGGTGCCCAGTAACAGACCAGCTCATCGAGCAACCCTTCAGCGACAAAGGCACCCGCCAGTCCGGCGCCGGCTTCAACCATGACGTTATTACATTCTCTGCGTGCCAACTCGAGCAATAATTCATAGAGATCAACGTGACCATCGCGAGCGGCGAGAAAGACTACCTCGGCTCCCGCGGTTTGCAGCGCAACCGCTTTTTCACGCTGTTCGGGGCCATCCATTGTGGCGACCAAGGTTTTGCCCGGTTGCGCAAACATACGCGCCTCGGCACTCATCTTTAAGTGACTATCAACCACGACGCGTAACGGCTGACGCAGGCTATCTTCAACACCGACATCTGCATTGGTGATACGCACAGTCAGCGAGGGATCGTCCATCAACTGCGTGCCGATGCCGGTAATAATGGCGCAGCTGGCAGCGCGTAGGCGCTGCACGTCTTTACGCGAGGCTGGCGTGGTAATCCACTGACTCTGACCGCTGGCCATCGCGGTACGACCATCAAGACTGGCCGCGGTCTTCACCAGCACCCAGGGCAGACCCTGCTCATGACGTTTAATAAAACCTTTATTGATTTCTCGGGCCTGGTCTTCGTATAGACCGCAGGCCACTTCGATACCGGCATCTTGCAGCAGCTTAATACCATCGCCGGCAACTTTTGGATTGGGGTCTTCGCAGGCGATCACTACGCGGCTAATACCTGCATCAATAAGTGCTTGAGCACAGGGTCCGGTCTTACCGGTATGACTACAGGGCTCGAGGGTGACATAGGCAGTAGCGCCTTGAGTTCCAGAGGCCGCATTCAACGCTTCGATCTCAGCATGATGGCCACCGGCGGGGCGCGTATACCCCTCACCGACAACCTGACCATCAACAACCAACACACAGCCGACACTGGGATTGGGGCTGGCTGTATAGCGCGCTTTGGCCGCCAATTCGAGCGCCCGCGACATATGCTCACGGTCTGCAACAGAGTACGTCATTAGACTTTCGTCGCAGTCGGTTTTAAAGCGCTCAAGCGATTGAGCTCGTCTTGAAATTCGCTGAGATCTTGAAAGCTGCGATAGACCGAGGCGAACCGGACATAGGCAACTTCATCCAGCTCGCGCAATTTGACCATTACCTCTTCACCAATCATCCGCGAGGAGACTTCGCGCTCACCCGTAACCTGCAGAAAATGTTTAATTTGCGTCAATGCGACTTCAATCTGTTCAATCGACACCGGGCGTTTTTCTAATGCCCGCTGCAAACCAGCCCGCAACTTGTGCTCATCGAAGGGCTCACGGGTGCCGTCGGTCTTAATCACCCGCGGCATCACCAACTCGGCCATTTCATAGGTCGTAAAACGTTCGCTACAGCTGAGACATTCTCGGCGACGCCGCACCTGGCCACCGTCGGCGACCAAACGTGAATCGACGACTTTAGTGTCATCAGCATTACAAAAGGGACAATACATGGCTGTAGATCAAAAAAATGGGATGGCATTCTACCATAAGATAATGCTCTGGAAGCTATTACAGATTATCCATAGGGGCTAAGCCAACATCCTCACCAGAGTGGATATAGCGGACTCCATGATCGCCGATAATACAGCGATGCCGAGGTCCATTCAGAGCACCATCGCGGACCTCGTAACCAGCGTCACCCGGGTATAACAGCACCGCGCTATCCGCATCCCGAGCCACTCTCGGCGTCACCCAGTAGGGCTCGAACACACGCAGACGTTCCAGAGCTTGGTCGGCGCTCGCACACTGCTCGAGCAACTTAAGACTCATGTAGGTCGGCGGCATCATATCGAGCTCGCCTGACTGATGACGGCTGATGCCCTGGCTCGGCGTCAGCCATTGAAAATCGTGAATTTCGCCATCATCGATCACCACATCCGACTCGGCTTCACTCACCACGGCAGCAAAGAACCAGGTGGCAAAGCGTCTCTTTAGATTTTCCGGCGTGGTCCAATGAGCAAAATGGACCAACTGCTGTGAGTCTAAAATCAGCCCGCACTCCTCTTCACACTCCCTGACCGCGGCGACCCGAGCCGCTAACTGCTCAGCCTCCAGCCCAGTGTTATCGTCGCACTCACTATCAGTCTGATCAACAGCACCGCCGGGAAATACCCAGGCACCGCCGGCAAAGGCCAACTGGGCATTGCGGCGCAAAAGCAGCACCTGCAGACCCACTCGCGCCTGACGCATTACCATAACGGTTGAGGCGAGCCGCAATTTGGCGTCGGATGTACCTACGAATTGCAAAGAATGGATTTCGCTCACGCGCGAGCCTCTAAAGTTATTTTTTTATCGTTTTTAGCAGCCCTAGTTAAAAACAAAAAAGCCCTGCAGTAAACAGGGCTTTCTCAACCTAGTTATTGCGCCAGTCGTTAACCATAAACTGGGAAGCGCGCACAGATTTCCAGTACGTTAGCCTTAACTTGCGGAATAACCTGCTCGGCGGTGCCGTTTTCGAGGCTATCGAGAATATCGCACATCCACTGAGTCAGCTCAACCGTCTCTTCGAGACCAAAACCTCTGGTCGTGATCGCTGGCGTACCGACGCGCAAGCCCGATGTCACAAAGGGAGAGCGTGGATCATTGGGCACGGCATTTTTATTGACCGTGATAAAGGCTTCACCCATGGCGCGGTCGGCATCGGTACCGGTGTACTCTTTGCCGATCAGGCTGACTAGCATCAGGTGGTTTTCGGTACCGTTGGAGACAATATTGAATCCGCGTGCCATAAAGGTCGCTGCCATGGCCTTGGCATTGGCGATAACCTGCTTTTGGTAGTCGACAAACTCTGGGCTGGCGGCTTCTTTAAAGGCTATCGCCTTGGCGGCAATCACGTGACACAGTGGGCCACCCTGGCCACCAGGAAAAACTGCCGAATTACATTTTTTCGCCACGTCTTCATCATTGGTAATAATGATTCCACCGCGCGGGCCGCGCAGGGTTTTGTGCGTGGTTGACGTCACAACGTGAGCATGTGGCACTGGGTTGGGGTAGACGCCGGCGGCAATCAAGCCAGAGACGTGGGCCATATCGACCATCAAGTAAGCGCCAACCTTGTCGGCGATCTCGCGGAAACGCGCCCAATCCATAATGCCGGAATAGGCTGAGAAACCAGCGATAATCATTGCCGGCTTGTGTTCAATCGCCAGCGCTTCAACCTGATCGTAATCGATCAGACCGGTCTCTGCGTTGAGGCCGTACTGAACCGCATTGTAGAGTTTTCCGGAAAAATTCGGCTTGGCGCCATGAGTCAGGTGACCGCCGTCGGCCAGACTCATACCCAGAATCGTGTCACCACCTTTAATCAGCGCTAGAAAGACTGCACTGTTTGCTTGCGACCCGGAGTGCGGCTGGACATTGGCAAATTTTGCGCCGTAGAGACTTTTCAATCGATCGATCGCCAGCTGCTCAGTGATATCAACATATTCACAGCCACCGTAGTAGCGCTTACCGGGATAACCTTCGGCGTATTTATTCGTCATCTTGCCACCCTGAGCAGCCATCACTGCCGGGCTGGTATAGTTCTCGGAGGCAATCAACTCAATATGCTGTTCCTGACGCTGATCTTCCTGCTGCATGGCTTGCCATACTTCAGCATCAAAATTTTCAATAGTCTGGTCTTTATCGAACATGGTTGGCGGGTTCCCTTTTATGTTGTGGCAGTTAAAATTGCAAGTTTTAAAAACGGCTGAGAGTTTAACCGATACGGCATTGTGCCGACAGTCAAAATCGCTTTTCAAAGGTCATTTTTCCAGCAGAGCTATCGCTTCAATATGCGCTGTGTGGGGAAACATATCCATCACCCCCGCCGCCGTCATTTTGTATCCTGCCTCCGCGAGGACTTTAAGATCGCGGACCATGGTCGACGGATGACAGGAAATATAAATAACCTGCGCCGCCTTCGTTTTTGCGATCCACGGCATCACACCGGCAGCACCATTTCTCGGCGGATCAAGCAGCACCAGATCAATATTGCCTTTAATCTTACGCATGCCTGCCCAGCTGCTCAGATCTGAAACCATAAACTCGGCATTACTGATAGCGTTGCGCCGAGCATTGTCTTGCGCCGTGTCGACCAGATCAGCCAATCCCTCGATGCCAATCACGCGGTCGAACTGGCCGGCCAAGGGCAGGGAAAAATTGCCCGCACCGCAAAATAGATCAACGGCAACAGCCGAGGTGCCCGATTCTTTGGTACGCACCAGATCCAATACCTGATCAATCATCTGGCGATTAATCTCGCCATTGATCTGAACAAATTGACCCGGCTCTACTTGCAGCTGAATAGCGTCTGTCAAAGCGGTAGTCAACGGCTGATCACCGCCATCGAGGCGCACAAATGCAGTCTGTTTTTCGGTCTTCCACCACAGCTGCGCATCGTTCAAAGGCAGCTCCGCCAACATCCGTTGCAGTTCAGCTGCGGACGGCGCCCGACTGGCCTCAACGGCAATAGCGACGGCGTTATCGGCACGTAGCAGTTCGACCTCAGAGAGGCGAATACCCGTGGGGAAATTAACCATCCAACCCGGCAGCGCGGCGACTATGTCAGGCAGTGGCTGCGCCAGCACGGCACATTGGCTGATCGGCTCAATACGGCGACTGCCGGCGTTGCGAAAGCCAACCATAATCTGACCGTCTTTGGCGCGCTGCACGGCGAGACGCGCGCGTCGCCGATAGCCCCACTGCGGCGCACTGAGAGCAGGCAGAACAATCTCCGGCTGCAGGCCAGCGCGCTCTAAACTGTCCAATAATTGCTGCTGTTTAAAGGCGATTTGCGCGCCGTGGTCGAGATGCTGCAGGGTGCAGCCGCCACAGCGAGGAAAATGTTTACACTGTGGTGCAATGCGACTTGCCGAGGCAGTGATAATATTTAATACATGCGCTTCATCGTAGTTGCGCTTTTGATTATGGCGGCGCAACTCGACTGTCTCGCCGGGTAGCGCGCCGTCGATAAAGCAGGTTTTGCCATCGGGGCGGCCCACGCCGCGGCCATCATGAATCAAATCAACAATTTCGCAGATCAATGGAGTATCGTTGGCCATGCCGGCATCTTGTGGGTCAGTTGAAAGGCGCCTATGGTAGCAGATTGGGATAATCGCTTTTGAATGTTTTACATACTCTAGCGTTGACGTGATAATCGCCGCGTAAAGCACCTATCGACAGAGGAAGTGTTAATGAGCATGCGCAATACTGAGCAACAATGGGGCTGGCCGAGCAAGCTTCTGCACTGGCTGACAGCGTTGCTGATTTTGATTCAGATTCCGCTCGG
>Ga0115558_1001888_pt1 | contig 12620 bp, 10 predicted proteins | sample COGITO_mtgs_1104_4_FD_87279 | JGI IMG/M metagenome (GOLD analysis project Ga0115558, IMG submission 87279) | Pelagic marine microbial communities from North Sea - COGITO_mtgs_110426 | ecosystem: Environmental > Aquatic > Marine > Epipelagic | place: Germany:Helgoland, sampling site Kabeltonne... | reverse complement strand
TATTGGCTCCACCTTTATTGCTTTCATTTGTGCCAGCGGTGGCGCGTCAGTGGGTCAGTATGGACCATTGGTACATTTCGGTGGCACCATCGGTACTTGGCTCAAGCGTGTGCTGGCGTCAAATATGTCCCACGAGATATTTTTGGGTTGCGGCGTCGCCGCAGCCATTTCCGCCGGCTTTAATGCGCCCCTAGCCGGCATTGTGTTTGCTCACGAGGCGGTTTTGCGGCATTTTTCAATTCGCGCGGTGGCGCCCATTTCGATTGCTGCCATCTCTGCCAGTGCCCTCGATAACGCCTGGTTTCCCAGTAATGCCAGTTTTTTGATTGATGCGCCAATGCCGCCCTTGGCCGAGATTTTGCCCGCCTTGATCTTGATGGCGCCGGCACTGTCCTTGATCGCGTTGATCTTCATGTTAACCCTGCGCCGAACCCAGCAATTTGCCGCGAAAGTGAATCGCCCGATGCTTTTGCCTTTTGTGGCGGCGACCTTGTGCGGTGTTGTGGGTATCTGGCTGCCGCAAGTGCTGGGCTTGGGTGTTGACAGCGTGAACCAAATGCTGGGTGGGCATTATGCCCTGGGTTTATTGCTGGTTCTGCTGATCGCTAAAATTATGATGTCGTCTGTTTGTATTGGTATGGGGCTCTTTGGTGGCGTGTTTTCACCGGCTATTTTTATTGGCGTTGCGGCCGGCGCTTTTTTTGGACAGCTGGTTGAGCCCATGGTCGTGCCGGGGTTTGCGCTGGTGGCGGCGGTTGCTGCGATGGCCGCGGTTAGCGCCTCGGTCATTGGCGCACCGATTACGGCAACGCTGATTGTGCTTGAGTTAACCCAATCCTATGAATTGGCGGTGGCGGCGATGATCACGGTAATGATCTGTAGCCTGGTGACCCATCGCGTCTTCAGTCTGTCATTCTTTGATCGACAATTGCTTGACCGCGGCGTTGATCTTCGAGAAGGCCGTGAGGCCATTGCTATGCGCCAAATGACCGTTGCCGATATCGTCACACAAGATCACTTGGTGCTTGATGCGACAGCGACCGGTGAACAGGTCATTGCGCTGATGCAGCAGGCACAGCTGACAGAGGCTTATTTGTGCGACTCAAGTGGATTACTGTTGGGCAAGGTGTTGATCCATCAAGCGCTGACCGCAGCAGACGAGCCTGTGCTTGGCCATATGCTCGTCGCGCCACTGAGGTTCTGCGATACAGACACGCTAACTGACGCGATGGAGAACACGCGAGGTTTCGTCGGTGAGAGTATTCCGGTAGTGGCAGCATCGGGCAAGCTGGTGGGTTCGGTCACTGAAGGTGACTTGTTTACCGCCGTGATTAGCTTGCAACAAAAAATCCGTGCGCAGGAGCGTAGCTAAGTGATGCGGATATCTGTCGTGAGACTAACAGGGGCAGGGGCTTTGATAAGCACTTTGATAAGTTCTTCGATAAGCACTTTGAAAGAGACCTGCTCAGGGGCTGCGCGAACAAGGAGTGTGCCATGATGAAAGGTTGGATGTTGGTGGGTATCGTGCTTGCGGGCCTCGGCCAGTGTGCCTTGGGTGCTGACGACACTGATAGTTTTGAGGCGGGTTTACGGGCCAAGGAGCGTGGCCATTACGCCACAGCGTTGCGAGCCTGGCAATCCTTGGCAAATCAAGGTGTGGCCCAAGCGCAGAATAATATGGGTCATATGTCGGAGGAGGGACTTGGGGTAACTCAGGATTATGCGCGTGCCATGAGTTGGTACAAATCGGCGGCTAATCAGGGTTTGAAAGAGGCGCAGCATAATGTCGGTTTGTTGTATTACCATGGTTATGGTGTGGCCAAGAACACGCGGGAGGCGCTTTCCTGGTTTAAATTGGCCGCTGCGCAGAAGCTCGCTGACTCGGAATATATGATCGGCTTGTTGTTGCACAATGGTGAAAGTGTCGGTTTGGATTATCAGCAGGCTAAGGTCTGGTTTTTGCGCGCCGCACGCCAAAACTATGGGCCGGGTCAGCTGATGACGGCGTTTATGCTTCAAGCCGGTGAGGGACAAGACCCCGAGCCGTTCAAGGCTTATGTTTGGGCGAAAGTGGCCGAGACCAATGGGCTGACCGAGGATGCTCAGGCGATTTACAATTTATCGATGTTGCAGCTCGACGCTGACGATGTCCCCAAGGCCGAAGCCGCCGCATTGCAATGTGTGGCGAGTCGGTTCGCTGACTGTCCCGAATAATGGGTATTTTTCCCGTCAAACGCTAAAGAAGTTGCCCTTCAGGTCGATTGAATAACTAGTCATTAGTCATCATGAGAGCGCAAAAACAATGAGAGTAAACTTCAAAGACCCTATGGCAGGTTACAAGATGGTAGGCCAAGTTGGCCGGGTCGATTACGCTAACCAGGTAGAGTTGGTGCAGATGCTTTTCAGTGCGCTGTTGGAATCAATGAGCGAAGCTGAAGGGCATATGCAGAGAGGCTCGGTTGAGTTGAAGTTTAAGTCTATCGCCCGCGCCGATAAGATTGTTCAAGGTCTGCGTATCACTCTAGATCATGAACGTGGCGGTGAGCTGGCCCGTAACCTCGATGCCTTATACGAATATGTTTCAAGACGTTTGCTGCATGCCAACCTGCGTAATGATGTGGAGAGTTTGCAAGAAGCCCGAGGCCTGATGGCTGATATCAGCAGTGCTTGGGAGATGTTGCCATCGGTGATGCTCAAGCAAAGAATGGTTGGTAACTGATTAGCACCAGACTGGCGGACCCCAAAGCTTAACTTCCGGCAGTTGATGGGGCTTGCAACAAAACCGACGAAGTCGATCTGAGTGAATTCGACGTAAAAAGTTACGTAAATTAATTCAAGGTTGTCGTTAGACCCTAAAAATTGGGCTCAATCTTTGAAGCAGTTTTTGATATATGGTAATAAAATTACACTGTAGTTACATTAAGGTGTCAGTGTCTTTTTCCTTAAAAAAATATCATAGCAAACAGGGTAAATTAGCGTACTATTCTCTTTTTTCGTGCCTCGTCGTGAGTTGGTGATTATCGCCGCTCGGCCTGAAGAAGGTGGATTTTGCTTCATCATCGAAACAGCCATAATCTTGATTCCGAGGAAGTTGTCCTCGGTTCCTCTGATGTCATGCAGGAACTTTGGCAATTGGTAGGTGCCGCTGCCCGCGGTAATACGTCAGTCTTAATTCGAGGTGAAACCGGCGCCGGCAAAGAAATCGTTGCGCGTCAATTGCATCTGCTATCTGCTCGCCGCAAAGGCCCCTTCATAGCGATTAACTGTGGGGCTATCCCCGCTGATTTGCTTGAAAGTGAATTGTTCGGTCATCGCAAAGGCGCGTTCACCGGTGCCATCTCAGATTACGCCGGCCAGTTGCTGTCGGCTAACGGCGGCACCCTGTTTCTTGATGAGATCGGCGATATGCCGCGCGCACTGCAAGTCAAACTATTGCGCGTGCTCGAAGAGCGCGTCATTGTGCCCGTGGGTTCCACTGAACGGATCCCAATTGACGTCAGAGTAGTCAGCGCAACCCATCAGGATTTAGAAGTATTGACCGAACAGAAGCTGTTTCGAGAAGATCTGTTTTATCGCCTGAATGTTTTCCCTCTGCTGGTACCGGCGTTGCGTGATCGTTTGCTAGATTTGCCCGAGTTGATCAGTTTTTTCTCTCGAAAATTGGTGACTGAAGGTGAGGTGCCCACGTTTACTGATGAATCTATGAAGATATTGCGTGGCTACCACTGGCCAGGCAACCTTCGCGAGTTATCTAATCTTGTCGCCCGAATGCATGCCATTTCGCCCACTGCGGTGATGGATATCACCACCGTGCCAAAGAGTTTGTTGCCGGCGCGGATTTGTGAGGCAATACAAAGCATAGCTTCACGAGGGCGTTCAGTTGCGGCTGAAGCTCACACAGGACCCATGATGGATGCCCAAGGGTTAATGGATGATCGGCTGGAGCAAGCGCTGGGCTTTACCCAGAGCGATGTGCCATTGCCTAAAGACGGCTTTGCCCTTAAGGACTTGTTGCAGGATATAGAGGTGAACGTCATTCGCAAAGCGCTGGATTCGACCCAGTGGAACGTCTCTTCTGCAGCTAAATTACTGGATATGCACAGAACCACGCTAATTCAAAAGATCAGTAAGCTCGATATTGCTCAGGATAACTCCCCCGTCACCAATTAATCATTCCCTGGTTTGGTCAAGTGCCGACGCCCAACCTGGTCTGGATGGCTGTCATGTTCCGCGACAGATTGTCGTCGTTTTTGTGACTATCTCGCCTCCACCCGTACTATATACAACCTAACCTGTTGATAAATAACGCATTTAAACATGGCATCGATATTGCATTTATTTCTATCGAAACCATTGTGTTAAAAGAGTTAGGTGTAGAGTTATGCGACATGCGGAATCTATTCAAAGCCTCGACTGGGTCGGTCAGCAGACGGATACCAGCAGTTTAGCGAACCTGGGTGACGACCATCAATTGGCTATTACGCGCTGGTCTTGCACGGCTGACCTGTGCGCTCAGGGCAAGTCTGGGCAAGCGATCGTTGTTGAGCTCAATGCCAGCCTCGATGCTTTGGAGTCGCTCCAAACACTGCAGTTGCAATTTCGCAGTACGCCTATCATTGCTGTGGTTAATCGCCAGCGTTTTGAGCTTGGCATAGCGGCGATGGGTGCAGGGGCCGCAGCGGTTGTTGCTGACGACGATTTTTCTGCCGCAACCTGGGCGCCGGCGTTAACCAAAATGGGTGTGGCGAAGCCCGTGCCACCTAAGCGAGCCTATATTTATGTCGATCCTATGTCGCAGAACCTGTTCGAACTTGCGCAGCGAGTGGCTAGAGCTAATGTCTCGGTGCTCATACAAGGCGCGACCGGCACCGGTAAAGAGGTCCTGGCCCGGGTCATTCACGAATCTTCCGCCCGCTGCAATGAACCCTTCGTTTCGTTAAATTGTGCGGCGATCCCTGAGCAACTCATTGAAGATATGTTGTTTGGTCATGAAAAGGGCGCCTTTACCGGTGCCTCGCGACGTCAGCGCGGGTTGTTTGAGCAGGCTCAGGGCGGCAGTTTGTTTTTGGACGAAATTGGCGAAATGCCTCATCACCTTCAGGTCAAACTGTTGCGTGTTCTGCAAGAGCGCAGCTTGACGCGAATTGGCGGAGAGGAAACCATAGAGCTGGATGTCAGAATTATCGCAGCAACCAACCGTAATCTAACCGTCGCGATCGCCGAGAAGGCGTTTCGGGAAGATCTTTATTTCCGTCTCAGTGCTTTCAAACTGACGATCCCGCCTTTGGCTCAGCGCCCGCTGGACATAGCGCCATTGATACGGCAAGCCTTAAGCACGCATCAAGCGTCAGGGGCTGCCTGTCAAGAAATAACCCATGCGGCTTTGGAGGTCTTGCACGCCTATAGCTGGCCAGGAAACGTTCGTGAATTAGAGAATGTTGTTGCCAGAGCCTTCGTCTTGAGTGATGGCGGCACAATCGATGTCCCTCACATTTTGCTGGATGATGTTGTTCCCTGTGAAATGATATCTGGCGCCAACAACCCAGCAATTGACGTTGCGCGAGCCGATCTCTTACCCCACGCAGAGCTGGCGGAACAACAGTTCGCTTGGCAGAAAGAGTTGAAAAACTCGGCTGCCATGCCTTTCGGTGAGCAGCTTCAAGGGTTTGTCCGGACGAAGGAAATGCAGGCTATTTTAGGTGCTATTAAAACCTCTCATTCTCGTATCGAAGCGGCAGACCGATTAGGCATTAGTGCAAGAACCTTGCGTCATAAGCTTAAAAAATTGCGTGATGAAGGTTTGGAAGTTCCTCAGACCTACGCCCGATAACGCTCGTTAACCACGCAAGGAGATAGATAATGCAAATTAGCCCCGCCACTGACGCACAATCATTGCTCGCGCAAATTCGCAATCTGCAGGCGCAGCTCGAAGATAAGCAAGGCAATCTAGGCGCGCCAGCAGAGCTTGAACCAAATAAATCTGGCTTTGCGCAGGCGATCGCCTCTGCCGTAGATGAAGTGAATAATCTGCAAATGGAGTCCAAGAATACGGCTGCGGCTTATGAGTCTGGTGGCGATGTGTCATTAACCGACTTGATGATGAAGTCGCAGAAGGCCTCTATATCTTTTGAGGCGACTTTGCAGATTAGAAATAAAGTACTGCGTGCGTACGAAGACATTATGAACATGCCCGTTTAGTCAGGAATTTTAACCGTAAACCTTATTGATCTTCAGGAATATAGAGAATGGCTGCTTTACTCGCTCCACCCGCAGGTTCTACATTGCCAGGTACCGCTATGTCCGGTGCCGATAATGCTGCACTGCCGGCCAATACTGCTGCTTCAGTTGCAGAATTGAATCGTCTGCCTTCTGTTACCGAAATGCTTTCCCAGCCGCTCGTGCGTCGATCTATGCCGGGCATTATTGCCTTGTTCGTTATCGGTGTGTTTGTGCTTATGTTCTCCTGGTTTCAAACCGGTTCACTGCGCGAAGTCTATCCCGGTATGAGTGATTCGGATCGTCAGGCTTCTTTCACTGCGCTGCAGGGTGCTGACTTCCCCGTGACTATCAATGAAAACAGTGGCCAATTGATGGTCGGTGTGGAGCACTATCATCAAGCACGGATGCTACTTGCGGCAGCTGGTTTGCCCCAAGATGCAGGTTCCAATGCGATGGATTCGTTTAGTGATGATTCTGCGCTTACGACCAGTCAATTCATGGAGCAGGCAAAGTATACCGTTGCAATTGAAAATGAATTGGCCAAAAGCATTAGCCAGATCTCAACGATTCAATCAGCACGAGTTCATTTAGCTGCACCAAGGCAGTCTGCCTTTGTTCGTAATCGCGTCCCTGCCAAGGCGTCAGTAGTCCTAAAGCCCTATGCAGGCCGCGCTGTATCGCCTAATCAAGTGCAGGCTATCACGCACATGGTGGCGTCCAGCATTCCTTATCTTTCTGCTGAAGATGTTGTGGTTGTAGATCAACGTGGCGCCTTGCTAACAAGATCAAATACCCCGGGTGTTCAGGCAGCTTCTGTTCAGTCTGATTATGAGCTGTCTGTTGAAGAGCAATACAGAAATCGAATCGATGCATTGCTTGCGCCCATTGTAGGCATGGAAAATGTTAGAGCAGAAGTTGACGTCGAAATTGATTTTACGGAGCGCAATACCACCTTTGAAGAATATGATACCAACGATACCGGCCCGAAGGCGCGGTCAGAGTCGATTTCAATCGAGCGAGGCCAGGCACCAGCTCCGGCCGGCGGCGTGCCAGGGTCGACAACGAACGTGTTGGCCGACGAGACAACTGTCGCTAGCGCGAATGAAACGGAAACAGTGACCAATAGCCAAACGACCCGTAACTATGAAATCGACAAGACAGTTCGTTATGTTAAACGAACGGGTGGTTCAGTCACCAAAATGTCCGTAGCCATCGTCATTAACGAGGCAGCATTGCTTGGCAGCAACGCAGGGAATGAGACGGATAATGCGCCAATGGTGGTTGATCAGGCGCAGCTTGATAGCCTGACAAGACTCGTAAAAAGCGCGGTGTCATTCGATGAAGCCCGCGGAGACAGTGTCGTTCTGCTGACTCAGAAATTTGAACTCATCAAAGAGATGGCGGACACTAGTGTGTGGTACGAAAGTCCATCATTGATCGGTTTGGTGAAGCTTGGCGCAGCCTTTATTGCGTTTATATTTGTCTTGCTAGTTGTCATTAAGCCCGTGTTGAACTCATTTTTGGGTGCTGGGGCTGGTGCCAATGGCGGCGGGGCTGGAGGTTTGTTGGAAGCTGGCTTGGGTGGTGATGACAATCTTGATATCGAGATGGGTGAAGGTGATACCCTCGAAGATATTAAAGCGAAGTTAAAGCCGAAGAAATCGACGATATCGGCTGATATGCTCGACACGGCAAACACTTATGACGACAAGGTAGCGCTGATTCGCATGCTCGTTGCAGAGGACTCCGGTCGAGTGGCGAACGTGCTTAAAAAATTGATTAAACCTGTTTAAAGACAAGGAATTAGAAATGGCTGCGGCAAAACCGACAATCAACGATAAGGAAAAAGAAAGCGAGGGCTTGTCCGACGCGGTCAAGGCGGAGCTGGAAACGCTAACAGCGACAGAGCGCGCGGCTGTCATCATGCTGCTGCTGGGCGAGCAGCAAGCTGCTGACTGTATTCGTTATTTGTCACCTCGTGAGGTCCAGTCGCTGGGCGCCTGCATGGTCTCGGTGGTCGATTTGTCGCAAGAAGCGGTGAATGTTGTTTTGGATGATTTCCTCTCAACCATAAAAAAGCAGACGAGTCTGGGTCTGGGTACAATCGATTATGTTGAAAACATCCTGAAAAAAGCCTTGGGCGAAGACAAGGCAGCTACGGTTCTGGGTAGGATTATGCCCGGCGCGACCAGCAAAGGCTTGGAGATATTACGTTGGATGGATGCTAGATCGATTGGTGAAATGGTACAGGAGGAGCACCCACAAGTCGTCGCGATTATCCTCTCGGTTCTGGAGTATGACGTGGCCGCGGATGTGTTGAACTTTGTGCCAGAGGATTCTCGCGCCGAAATACTCCAACGTATCGCTTTGTTAGACACGGTTCAGCCCAGTGCTATGGATGAGTTAGAGCAAGTCATGCGCAAGCAGTTTTCAAACAGTTCTAGTGCCAAGTCTTCAAGCTTTGGTGGCATAAAAGCGGCGGCAAAAATCATGAATTTCACCAAGGTTGATATGGAGGGCAAGCTGCTCGAGGGTGTGACGGCTATCGACGCAGAGCTCGCATTGAAAATACAAGACAATATGTTCACGTTCGCCAACTTGTCGGCTCTTGAGAATCGCAGTATTCAAGTATTGATGAGAAATGTTGATTCTGACGAGTTGATGGTGGCGCTAAAAGGTGCTGACGAGTTGGTCAAAGACAAGTTTATGGACAATATGTCGCAGCGCGCCAAGGTGATGTTCTTGGATGAGATGGAGGCGAAAGGACCTATCCGGATAACAGATGTGGAAGAGGCCCAGAAAAATATCATGCGTCTGGCGCGTAAGTTATCGGATGCCGGTGAGTTAGTGTTATCGGGAAGAGGTGATGACTTTGTCTAGTGGTGCTGATGTCTCCTGGCGGCTAAACGATTTGCTCGTCGCCGGGCAAAAAGCCCGCTATCTGGCAACCAAAGTGGCTGATTCTTCGGGTCAGGCGGGGTCAGAACCGGCCGGAGAGTTTTCGCTGTGGGCACCTCGTGTCATTCAACTAATTGAACGGGAGCAAACTTTAGCTGAGGCGGATGACCTGTCGGGGTCGAAGGAAGAAACCGAAGGTAATGATGAGGCAGTTGAACGCAAGTCGAGAGAAGATCTTGAAGCTCAATTGGCATTAGCCGAACAGGAACTGGAAAAAAGCCTGGCGGAGTCTTACGAGTCAGGTCGGGTCGCTGGCGAAAAACAAGTGACAGAGCGAGTTCAGCAACACGAGGCTGCCTTGCTGGCCATTATTGCTGGGATGCAAAAATCTCAGGGTAATATGAGTGACTTTTTTGAGCCGTTGACGCGGCTGGCCTTGCATCTGGCTGAGGAGTTAGTTCGTGGCGAATTAACCCTGTCGAATACAGCTATCGAACGATTAGTTAAATCAGCCATCGACTCCATTGAATTAAGTGGCGAAGGTCCGATTGTAGCCAGCTTAAACGCCGCTGATATCGAGATGCTGGATCAGGAATTCAAGGAACGTTATGCCCACGTCGAATTCGTGAAAGATCATCACCTCGCGCCCGGTTCAGTTCGCGTGACCATGGATGCAACGTCTATAGAAGACTTTGTCGAAGAGCGATTACAGGAACTGGCAGACCAGGTGTTGGGGCTCGGGCAGAACAGGGTACAAAGAGCCGCAGAACGGGGCCGTAAATCGGCGCCAGTAGAAATAGATGGCGGTTCGGTTTCTGATGAGCATGCGAAGTTTGAGGCTGAGTCAGAGATTGTTGATATTAATGTTGATAGTGATGTTGATGTTGTTGCTGAAGCGATGGATAAGCGCGCTGAACAGGTATCGGTTGATAGCATGGCTGAGTTAGATGCCGGAGCTAAGCCAAACGATGACGCTCCCCTCGGGGACCCGCCCAGTGAGTAGCCTATTTGACAAAACCGTTGATGAGAAGTTGCAGCGAGCCAAGCTAACTGTGCCGCGCACCAGTGGTCGACTCGTTAGAATCGCCGGCATGACGATTGAAGCCGTTGGCGTGCTTGCACCAGTTGGCGCCACTTGCCGAATAGAAGGCGCGCAAGCGGGTGAAAATGTTGAAGCCGAGGTGGTAGGGTTTAATAACGATATTTTATATCTGATGCCCTATGAAACCACGGATGGCATCGCGCCAGGCGCGAAGGTAACTGTCGTTAGCCGACATGGTAAAGGCCGCATCGGTGAGGCGCTGCTAGGTCGTGTTATCGACGGGCTCGGTGAGCCAATTGATGGGCTAGGGCCGATTGAATACACCGATACTTGTAGTCTTGAAGGTTTCCCGGTGAACCCGATGGAAAGAGGCCCTATCGAAGTGCCTTTAGATACGGGCATAAAAGCGATTAACAATTGCCTAACCCTGGGACGCGGTCAGCGCATTGGTTTGATCGCTGGTTCCGGGGTAGGTAAGAGTGTTCTTCTCGGCATGCTAACTCGCAACACGGTGGCGGATGTTGTGGTGATCGGGCTCATTGGTGAGCGTGGTCGTGAGGTGCAAGAGTTCGTGACGAAAACCTTGGGGCGAGCAGGATTACGAAAGTCAGTGGTGATCGCCGCGCCCGCTAATCAATCACCTGTTGTGCGACTTAAAGCCGCACATTTGACCCATACAATTGCCGAATATTTTCGCGAACAGGGTGCGAATGTACTATTGCTGTTTGATAGCCTCACGCGGGTGGCACATGCGCAACGAGAGATAGGTTTGGCTATTGGTGAGCCGCCAACAGCGAAAGGTTATCCGCCTTCCGTATTCGGACTGCTGCCTAATTTGATTGAACGCGCGGGTGTGGGTCGCCATGGCAAAGGCTCGGTAACCGCGATTTACACTATTTTGGCTGAGAATGATGATCGCTCTGATCCTATTGTCGATATCGCTCGCGCGTCACTTGACGGGCAGGTGATGTTATCGAGAGCGCTGGCCGACTCAGCGCATTATCCCGCGATTGATCTGGAAGGTTCGATCTCCCGAGTGATGTCGAGCATTTTGAGCCCAGAGAGAATCAAGTTGGCTAACAAGTTGAGACGCCTTTGGACCCTCTACCAGCAAAATGCTGATTTGATTCAAGTTGGGGCTTACGAAGAAGGCAGTAACCTTGAGCTTGATGAAGCTATTCGATTGCGACCTGAGATTGTTGAGTTTCTGTGTCAGGAAAGCGACGCCTGCGTTAAAGAGTCGGAGTCATGGAAAGGTCTTGAAAAATTATTGAGGAGTGCCGAAAAATGAAAGATGTCTGGACGGTGATGTTTGATAAGACAGAGCGTCATGTCAAGCAAGCCCAAAAAGTTCTCATTGCGATGAATGCAAGAAAGCAGGCGGCAGAATTGAGTTTGGCGCGGCTAGATGCGCTCGCCCAAGACTATCTTCAGGAAATGGCGCGAGCACAGGAAGCGTCGTCACGATTGGCAGTGACGCAGTATTATCAGGTATTTATTGCTGAGATACAGCAGGCTCAAAAAGGTGTTGAGCGTGACATGCTAATGATCGACGTGGATTTACAAGTGGCGCGTCTGAGTGTGCGAGACGCAGAGCAGGCGCATATGAAATCGAAAAAATTGTTGGAGCGCCAGCAGATTCGTAATTTGAACGTGGCCGCGCAACGAGATTCCAGAGAGCAAGACCTGAATGCGACCTTACGTTTCAACATGCAGCACAGATAGTGGTACGGAAAGTGCTAAGTATATAGCTGACTAAAGCGATTAATTAGGGTGATAGACAAGTGACGCAGTTAATTAATATCGGCCTGTCGACCAGCAGACTGCCTGAAGACACGGCGATGCAGGGTCAGGGAAGCGGCGAGTCAGGCTTAGTACAGGAGTCTGGCGTAACATTTGAACAGCAATTTCGTTTCAACCTTGCAACCTTAAGTGGCGAACAGAGTGGCAATCAACGCGGCCAAGAAAGCGGCAAGCAGTTGCCGCTTGCAGCCGCAGGGGTGTTGCCTGCCGATACGATCGTGCAACGTTTACCTGGTGGTACAGCGGTGATGCTGGGCGAAGAGTTGCCCACAGAAGAATCATTGAAAGACTTTGCGGCACAGCAAGGCATGAATGCTGATGCGCTAGCTGTCTTGTTCGGTCGATATCCGGGTCAAGCGGAATTATTGAAAGCAGTGGCTAGTGAAGGGGCGACGATGGCGGCCGCTACCACTCCGGTAACTACCGCAACCACGGCAACTCCGGTAAATCAGGCAACTACGGCAACTACGGTAACGCCGGCAACTACGGCAACTCCGGCAACTACGGTAACGCCGGCAACGCCGACAACGCCGGCAACTATGCCAACGACGACCGCGATGCGTGACGCAACTCTTGCTGCAACTCCTGCCACAACTCCTGTCATAACTCCTGCCACAACTCCTGTCATAACCAAGACGGCGCCTGCCGAGTCAAAGGT
>Ga0115558_1001846_pt1 | contig 12793 bp, 13 predicted proteins | sample COGITO_mtgs_1104_4_FD_87279 | JGI IMG/M metagenome (GOLD analysis project Ga0115558, IMG submission 87279) | Pelagic marine microbial communities from North Sea - COGITO_mtgs_110426 | ecosystem: Environmental > Aquatic > Marine > Epipelagic | place: Germany:Helgoland, sampling site Kabeltonne... | reverse complement strand
TTTCATTCACGTACAACTTGTTTCCACTTGGATCCACTACACATTCGTTTGTATATCCAAGATTGTCTGCGACAACCCGTGGCCCTCTTTCATCTATCAGTATAATAAAACCGTCTGAGTGATAAGGGCGACACCCTAATATACGTGGAGTTAAGCACGTGCTGACTGTAATCCATATTCGAGCCAACTTATCGATATGCACATAATTGGTTGGCGGCAAAGCTTTTTTATCTACTTCCAACAAAAATGGTTCTAGTTTACCGTCTGGCTGAAGGTGGTATACCCCGCCCTCAGTATCCCCCAAGTGAGTTACCAACCAACCATCATTTCCAGCTAAAATTGCAATTCCGTTTGGCTTGAGTTCAGTATTCCCTTGAGCAATTATTGTTCGATTTTTATTTTTATTTGAAATAATCGTTACACCACCGCGCCAATCAGCAATATGCAAAGCTCTCTTAAAGTCAACTAACACACATTCTGGTCGACTTAGGTTTTCTCCAATAAAACTTAACGAATTGATATCTATCACTTCTAGCCTATAAACTTATTTACATTCACAACAAATTTAACCGTAACGTATCCTTTCTAAAACTTACTTCAGCAATTCGTATAGAACAAGAGCGGTAAGTTAATTTTGATATTTCTTAAACGGCTTATTATAACTTTTGGCGCAAGTTAATCTTTAATCTCCTCATAGGCTTTAGCGAAGCCCTCAATATAAAGCCTTCTTTTCTCATGAAACTCATAAAAATTAAAATCGTCAAAATGAGCCCATAATTCAGAGCCAAGGTCAACTTGGGCATGTTTTTCCAGAATTTGTTTAAAATCTTTTTCTTTTTTACTGAGTGACAGTTTTCTCAAATGCCCCTGTAGGGTAAGCCTTGCATTGTTTGATTTCGTTTTATGGTCTTCTTGAGCTGCAAAATAGAGACTTATGACTGGGTTCACTGTAATGTTTTTGGTATGTTCACTCAGGTCACTTAGGAGTACGTAAACTTTCTCTTGAAAAAATATTGGTACTACTTTGGTGACAAAAGGAAAGTTTTCTTTGTCGATTGTCCCCAGCGCAGATTGCTCATACCCATTATCAATTAATTTTTCGATCTTGTGTCGGATAGGAGGGTCAATTTGCTTGTATAGGCTCTTTTTTTTCATCGTAATTTATAATTCTCGTATTATTTATAATTTATCCAACCGGGAACAGGCAACCATCAGTTCTTTTTGATTGTATAGAAAAGAGTATAACATTTTTTTAAGTAGATTAAATTATCCTTAAATTATTATTAATCAGATTATTTAATTATTAAAAAGATAAATGTTTTTTTGTGGTTAAATTTTATTAGGGCTTATACTGTCTCCTGAACCATTTATCACACCCAATCAACAAAAAAATGCATTGATTGTTTATCCTAACATAATGAACTAAGCTTTCAAAGAACCTTATTGGTCTACAATAATAATCCATTACCGAAAATTTTGACTGTCGTAAAAATAAAATCGAGTAGGAGCGGTCCTGATCAGAACTAACAATCCAATTTTGGGCATAAGCTTAATTTTGGCTGCATTTTTTGTTTTTTCTTTTATTGCTGCCTCTGGCAAGTGGCTAATTATTGCCGGAATAGCACCTATGCAAATGGTTTTTATGCGCTATTTTGGCCATTTTATAATTTCATTTTCTATTGTTTCACGTCGAGGCATACGACTTTCAAATTTCTATACCAAAGACTTATCTCTCGTTCTACTACGTTCCTTTTTTCTTTTTAGTTCGACAGCGTTACAGTTCCTTGCTTTTCAATTTTTACCTCTTGCAGTTACAGCAACCATTGAGTTTACAGCACCAATCATCATCTGTCTCCTTTCCTGGCCAATTCTAGGCGAGAGGGTGGGACCTTTCCGTTCTTTTGCAATTATCTTTGGGTTTATAGGGGTGCTGATTATAATACGGCCATTTGGCGAAGAGTTCCATCCAGCGGCGATTTTATCGCTCATGGCTGCTTCATGTTTTGCAATATACGCTATTTTATCGCGAAAGCTCGCTGGTAGGGTCTCTGTCGATATTATGCAATTTTATTCAGGGCTTCTTGGATCACTTTTGATTCTACCGTTTATTTTTGTTATTTGGTCAAATCCTACTAGTAATTTTGATTGGTGTGTTCTTCTTTTGATTGGTGGTTTTGGATGGCTTGGGCACCAATTGCTAACTTACGCCCATACATTCGCCGAGGCCAATTTACTTACCCCTTTTGGCTACTCCTTCATAATCTACAGCACAATTTGGAGTTTCTTTATTTCAAGCTATCTACCAGATGGATGGACTATCTTAGGCGGATTCATGATTGTTTTATCAGGAGTTATCATTTGGCTTCGAGAGTTTAATAAGGACTCTAAACCCCCGAAATACTAGCTTTATCCACAATATTCCTTAAACTGCTTTATATTCAGAAGAGTACGGTGGATCTTATTGTTACTTAAGGTCTTGTGTCCAAGTGCTATTGAATTCATGAGCCACACAGGGTTCATTGCCAACAGTCCAACCATCATGTCCTGGCTCGATAAGGTAAACATCACCAGCCGTAAACACCTTCTCCGTTCCATCATCGTGTTTGACACCCATGGAGCCTGATACAATTGTTCCAACATGACGTTTTTGACAACTGTCACCACCAACACTTGGTTTTATACACTCAGACCAACTCCATCCAGGCTGAAGCGTAAGCTTTGCAGCAGCCACGTCACCAAGATTACATACTTGGACTTCTGCTTTTGCTGGTTTCATAGTGTCGTCTGGTGTAGAAAAGTTCTTTTTAACAACTGATGCCATCTGATTATCCTTATTTTTCTTTTTTTGTTTTTACATTTGAAATTTTAACCTAAAACTTATCTAACTCAAGAAAAATCTACAAATTTGTGCCAATCGAAGCCTTTGCAACACATACGTATCGCAAACCCGTGCCACGCTCCAATCCAATCTGCTTTTCATTATATGGCAACGAATTCATAAATTTTGCTACCTGAACGCAATCTTCTGCCAGTAAAAACTCTTCGTTAAGGTCAGTAATAGCGTGCGACCTTTCAAAGCCAATACCACTCACCAAAGAAAATAGATACAAACCCCAAACTATGTTCATTACTCTCCAACTTTACTATTTTGTAGACACACAAAATAATAACAATATAATTTGATCATCAAAAGCATTTTTTAATCGTGTGAACAGATGAAGCTTTATTATGCACAATATTCAAGAGCAGTTCGAGTCGCTTGGCTTCTGGAGGAGCTTGAACTCTTATATGAAATAGAAACATTTTCAATTGGCGATAAAGCTCTACGTGATCCAAAATTTAGGACATTCCACCCTTTAGGTCGTGTTCCCGTGTTAATAGATGGTGATATAAAGCTGTATGAATCGGGTGCCATAATACAATATATTCTAGCAAAGTATTCAGCAGGACAATTGCAAGTAGAAAGTACGGACTCAAATTTTTATCAATACTTACAATGGTTTCATTTCGCAGAAGGCATGATAATGCCTCCTCTTAATACGCTTGTGGTTGAAACCGTTCTGCTACCACCAGAACGTAAAAATGAAGTTAATGTTAAACGAGCGACTAAACTGCTAAATCAGATATTAGAAGTCGTGGAGGCAAGGCTCAATGAAGTGGCCTATCTAGCCATTAATTTTAGCGCTGCCGATATAATGTCAGGTCATGCAACAATAATGTGTGCTCATCATGGAATCGACTTGAGGGACAAACCTAATTGCAGACGGTATGTGGAGAGATTAATGGAACGTCCACAACTTCAAAAAGCTTGGTCACTGTAAGGCTATCTCAAAAAAATTGGATACGAATTATGCTTATAAAAACTGAGTGTGGTATAAAAAAATATAATGAGCTTAAACGCCAAAAAGGTTTCGTAAATAAAATTCGGTTTTACTTTTTTGTAGCGATGGCAACCCTTCGTGACTTTAATAAACAAAAATAACTAAAAACGAATCTTTTGAGAAATAACAAAACTTGATTAACATACGATTATAATTCAAAAATTTATAAGGAGATAGTTATGAAAAAGATTACCCTCTCAAGACGATTATTTACTGCCGGGCTCACTGGTTCATTGATGACCCTTGGAAATCTACAAGCATTCGCTGGTCAGAAAATAAAAGTAGCCGGTATTTATACACAGCCAATCCAACAAAAATGGGACGCTCGCCTACATTTGGCCTTAGATGCAGCTGCTAACAGGGGTGATGTTGAATATATGTTCTCCGAAAAAGTTTCTAATACAGATTATGTAAGAGTGCTAAGAGAATATTGTGAGAGTGGGGTTCAATTGATCGTGGGCGAAGCCTTCGGAATAAGTAAAGAGGCGCGAAAAGTTGCTGACGACTATCCAGAGATAGCATTTTTAATGGGTGACCCTTTTAAACCTCATGGTGAAAATTTTTCTGTTTTTGACAACTATATTCATGAACCTTGCTACCTCATGGGGCTTATCGCTGGGAATATGACAAAAGCAAATAAAATTGGAATGGTCGGTGGCTACCCAATCGGCGAAGTTAATCGACTTTTCCATGCTTTTATGGATGGCGCAACTTCTGTGAATCCAAATATAAAATTCAAAGTCACCTTCATAGGTTCTTGGTACGACCCACCTAAAGCAAAAGAGGCTGCTATGGCTCAAATTGAGGCAGGTGTAGATATTATGTACGCTGAGCGAGCCGGTGTTGTTGATGCGTGTCGAGAAAAAGGCATACTAGCATTTGGTAATGTAAATGATATGAACAAAGAGGAAGATGGAACTGGTGTCGTTGTAGCCTCTGCACTTTGGCACATGGAATCAGCAATTGACCATGCTATAGAGCGGGTAAAAGCGGGATCCTTCTCTGCAGAAGAATATCACGACTGGACAATGATGGCTAAAGGTGGGGCAACACTTTCGAGTTATTATGAGTTTGATGATAAGATCCCAAGTTCGGTAAAGAGTAAAGTTGCTTCGCTAGCGAATGATATTAAATCTGGTAAATTTGTTGTTAAAATAACTGATGATGAGCCAAAGTCTACATTTTAAGTAGTAACGAGAAGGTTTGGGTGTTGCAGTCTAGAATGCAGCATCCCAAAAAAGAAAAATTAAAATGAGTACCATTCTCGAAGTGACTAAAGTTTCAAAAAAATTTGGGACTTTAACTGCAAATGAAAATATCAGCTTCTCAGTCAGCAAGGGTGAAATCCTTGCTGTACTTGGCGAAAACGGTGCTGGAAAAACAACATTAATGAATGTTATTTTTGGCCATTACATACCAGACAGCGGGACTATTGCTCTCAAAGGAGTTAGAATGCGCTCTGGTGATACCAAAGCTGCCATAAAATCTGGCATAGGTATGGTTCATCAACATTTTACCTTAGCTGAAAATCTTACAGTATTAGAAAATATACTGATTGGTCGCAATCCACTTTGGGGTTGGACCTTAAATACTAAAGCAGCAGAACAAAAAATAATGGATATATCGGAACGGTTTGGATTAAAAATCGACCCTCATGCTAGAGTTTTAGATCTATCAGTAGGTGAAAAACAACGGCTCGAGATTCTAAAAACTTTGTATTCGAACTGCGACTTGGTAATCCTAGACGAGCCAACTGCGAGCCTCACACCTCAGGAAGTTGACAACCTATTTGTAACAATCCAATCAATGGTAAAATCTGGTTTATCAGTAATATTAATCTCCCATAAGCTTGATGAAATATTAAAAGTGAGTGACCGGATACTTGTGCTTAGACATGGAAAAGTTGTCGCTGATATGGCAAGAGTTAAAGCCAATAAGGCTTTGCTAGCAGAATTAATTGTGGGCCGAAAAATAAAACGGCCTATACAAAAAAAAGCTAAATTCACATCAAACGTATTGGATTTAAATAGCATCAACACTAGCCCAACTCAAGGAAGTCCCATGGGTCTTAAGAATATTGACCTTGAACTCCGAGGAGGAGAAATTCATGGAATTGCAGGAGTAGCAGGAAACGGGCAACGGGCTCTTTGTGAACTGATTGCTGGTCAAATAAAACCTCAAAGTGGTAATTTAGCTTATAAAGGGGTTTTGGTTAACTCTTTTAATGTTAAAAAATTTATGGCTATGGGAATTGCATATATACCAGAAGATAGAAATATTGACGGAGTGATAGGCGATATGTCTATTCAAGAAAATTCTGTACTTTCAGAATTGAACAATCCAAAAATTGCAACGCCAAGAGGATTTCTTCTCTTAAAGGAATGTGCAGCATACGCAAAGACTATTTGCAAAAAATATGACGTTAGAACACAGTCACTCTCACAACCTGCTAGGCTTTTATCTGGTGGAAACGTCCAAAAACTTCTTATAGGTCGATGGTTAGAGCGCAACCCAAATGTGATTATTGCATGTCAGCCCACCAGAGGTTTAGATGAAGGTGCAATAGCTGCAGTACACTCTATGTTATTAAATGCAAAATCAGACGGAAGAGCTATTTTAGTTGTGACAGAAGATTTGGATGAGTTGCTCTTAATTTCAGATAAAGTTTCAGTGATGTATAACGGCTCTTTAACGGCGGCAAAACAGGCTAAAAAGCTCGAGAAAAGAGAAATAGGGTTAATGATGACTGGTAGTAAAATTGAAGAGACTATTAGATGAGATTAGAGGCAAGAGATCATGTACCTGAATGGTTGACCTTTTTGGTGCCCATACTGGCCATTTTCTTTTCACTATTTGTAGCGGCTACTCTGTTAATAATTGCAGATGCACCTCCTTTGGAATCATTTTACTATTTGATTAAAGGAGCTTTTGGATCAAAAAATGCAATTGCAGAAACTGGAGCCCGAGCCACCCCGTTAATTCTAACTGGACTAGCTGCTGGGATAGCCTTTCGAGCAAAGTTTTGGAATATTGGAGCAGAAGGGCAGCTATATGCAGGAGCAATAGCAGTGACAGTAGTTGGAACTGGTGCTATTAATCTTCCATCAACCTTAATGATCCCTTTTCTGTTTTTAGTGGGAGCTCTCGCGGGTGCTGTTGCAATTCTACCATCTGTAATTCTAAAACAGCTTTTTAAAGTTGATGAAGTCGTAACAACCTTACTAATGAATTTTATTATTATCTTGTTTGTGAGCTTTGTTCTAGATGGCCCCCTCAAAGATCCAATGTCGATGGGTTGGCCCCAAGCCGCATCCATAGTGGACAGCGGCGTTTTACCTCAGATAATGGAAAGAACTAGATTACATTTTGGTTTCATTGTCGCCATCGTAACTGCACTTATGATCTGGTTCATTCTTGGTAAAACAACCTTTGGTTTTAAGATTAGAGCCGTAGGATATAATTCAAGCGCTGCATATCATTCTGGCCATTCCGTAATTAAAACAATGATACTCGTTGCTTGCATAAGTGGTGGCCTCGCTGGTCTAGCTGGGGTAACAGAAACAGCCGGCCTAAAAGGATATCTCACGCTCGATCTATCACCAGGCTTTGGATACACTGGTATTGCCGTAGCTATGCTAGCTGCATTAAACCCAATTGGAATTGTTTTTTCAGCTATTTTTCTTGCAACTATTTATGTTGGCGCCGATTCCATGAGCCGAGCGATGAATGTGCCTACTTATCTAGCAGATGTTGTCGTAGCAGTCACAGTCCTTTCAGTTTTAATCAGTTTAGTCCTAACTCAATATAAATTCTATTTTAAAAGTAATTCCAAATGATTATTGATTTTTTTGAAATTCTATTAAATGCTGGTTTTTGGGCCGCTACTATTCGAATAGCGTGTCCATTAATTTTTGCGACCTTAGGCGAGTTAATTTGTGAGCGCGCTGGCGTTTTAAACCTTGGAATTGAAGGGATTATGACCGCCGGGGCTATGGTTGGTTGGACGGCAGTATATCTTGGGGCAGATTTGCCTACTGGAATTTTATATGCAGCATTAGTCGGTGCTTTATTCGGATTACTTCATGCCAATTTCACGGTTCACTTAGGTGCATCCCAACATGTAACTGGAATAGGAATAACTCTTTTGGCCTCGTCACTGAGTTACTTTGCATTTCGTTTAATCTTGCCTTCATCAACCACACCACCAAAAATCGAAGCTTTTCAGCCTCTTCAAATTCCACTTTTGTCTGACCTACCATTTTTTGGTCCAGTTCTCTTTCAACATACAGGATTCACATATTTAGCGTTTTTATCAGTTCCTCTAACAATGTGGCTCATAAACAAAAGTCCATTTGGGTTGGCAATCAAAATGGCTGGTGAAAACCCCATGGCTCTCGAAGCTCAAGGAATAAATGTGCTGACCATAAGAACATTGGCGGTGATGATTGGTAGTGCTTTCATGGCCATTGGTGGGGCTTATTTGACAATGTCAGCTTTCAATGCGTTTTATTTTGGTATGATTAACGGCAGAGGATGGATAGCTATTGCTCTGGTTATATTTGCTTCTTGGAAACCCAAGCAAGCTCTTTTAGGGGCATTACTTTTTGCTGGTCTCGATGCATATCAAGTGCGAGCACAACAGCTAGCTGGAGCATTTATTCCGTACCAGTTTTTCCTCATGCTTCCCTATGTATTAAGCATTTTTGCTATGGTTATCGCCGCAAAAAAAACCCGGTATCCAAAAGCTCTTCTCATACCCTTCCGGCGCGGGGAACGACACTAAACGAGGTAAATATGCCAGACTTACTTATAAAGAATGCCCTTCTTCGAAATCAAATTACAAACGACATTCTAATACAGAATGGAATAATTTTGGATGTTGCACCCAAAATAGAAAAGTCAGATGTGAAAATTATCGATGCCCACAATCATTTTGTCTGCCCACCTTTTGTTGACAGCCATTTCCATCTAGATGCGACACTTAGTTATGGACTGCCTAGAATAAACGAAAGTGGTACACTACTTGAGGGAATAAAATTGTGGGGGGAGTTAAAACCGAACCTCACGGCAGATGCATTAAAATCTCGAGCAAGGACTCTTTGTCATTGGGCCATTGCGCGAGGGACATTAGCGGTAAGATCTCATGTGGATATTTCCGATAAAAGTTTGTTAGCAGTAGAGGCAATGCTAGATATCAAAGAAGAGGTTAAAGATTGGATTGACCTTCAACTAGTAGCATTTCCGCAAGATGGACTCTTAAGAGCAGAATCAAAATCGAACCTTTTAAGGGCTCTTGATTTAGGCGTAGACGTTGTAGGAGGCATCCCCCATTTTGAACGCACCACGTCTGACGGCGCTGAATCTATAAAAACTTTATGCGAAATAGCGGAAAAGCGTTCTTTGATGGTAGATATGCATTGCGACGAAAGTGATGACCCAATGTCGAGACACATCGAAACATTATGCAAAGAAACTTTACGTCTGGGGCTTAACGGAAGAGTTGCTGGATCCCACCTCACTTCAATGCATTCTATGGATAACTATTATGTTTCAAAGCTATTGCCGCTGATGAGAGAGTCAGAAATATCTGTTATTGCCAATCCCCTGATAAATATTACGTTACAAGGAAGACATGACACGTACCCCAAAAGGCGTGGAATGACCCGCGTACCAGAGCAAATGCAGGCGGGCTTAAACGTTGCATTTGGTCATGACTGCGTTATGGATCCTTGGTACCCACTTGGATCCCATGATATGTTAGATGTTGCTCATATGGCACTACACGTTGCTCAAATGACGGGGCAAAAGCAAATGGAAAATTGCTTTGATGCCGTGACCGAAAATCCAGCAAAAATTTTAGGACTAGATAATTATGGTGTTGAGAAAGGTTGCAAGGCCGATCTAATTGTTCTCCAATGCAAAAATGCTACCGAGGCTCTAAGATTAAGACCAGCAAGATTATTTGTGATCAAAAGTGGAACAATCATTAGCTCAACAAACCCCGTTTCCTATAAACTTAATTTGTCTGGAAAAACTATTGAAACTGATCTGATATTTCATAGAGATTAGGTCGGTTATTAATCAATGCAAGGTCAGAATATATCAAAGATTTGGAAAACTAAAGGCTTTCGCTTGCTATGGATAATCGGTTTTTTAACAAGTTCAGCGCGCTGGTTGGAAATAATGACTTTTTCTGTGTTAACATGGCAATGGTTTGGTGATGCGACTTACGCAGCCGTTCTTTTCGCAATTAGAATGATTGCAATTTCAACAACAGGTATTGTCTTTAGCCTATTCTCGACCCAAATAACGGGAAATAAGATAATGTTTTTTGCACACATATCAACTGCTGTAACCTGCTTTATTTCTGCTTCTTTAATCTACTTTAAAATAGAGTATGCACTTTATGGCTTATGTATGGTTTCATTATTATCAGGTGCTTTATGGAGCGTTGATTTTTCATATAGAAGGCGAATGCTGGCTGATACATTAACAAGAGATAAAGTTGTTTCTGGCCTCTCTTTGGACGTCATGTCAAGCCACGCAACACGTTTCATTGGAATGATTTTGGGAGGAATAATACTAGGCTTTTCAAGCAGCACAACGCTTTTCGTCTTACTAACTATAATTTATTTATTAGCCTGCTACTTAACTCTTCAAACCCAAGATACTGCAAACAAAATATCAAAAAAAATAAAATTCTGGACAGAATCACGTCTAGTTTTTCGCCAAGCGCTACGGAGTATCCCAATTCTTAGCGTACTACTAATAACCCCAATTTTTAATATATTTGCCTTACCCTACGTTGCATTAATACCTTTGATATACTTCGAACAATTTAATAGCACAGAATTTATAACTGGTTTTCTTGCATCGTTCGAGGGTCTTGGCGCAATCCTTGGTGCATTATTTATTTCAGTTATTATTTTAAAAAATTTAGTTGTGCTTTTCCCTTTATCCTTAGGCATGCTTTTAGTAATTATTTTCACCGGTGTATCCACTGGAAATATCTATCTCCTTACTTTATCAATAATTTTCACTGGTTCTGCGAGCTCAGCATATTCGGCTATGCAAAGTTCAATAATTTATACCTTTTCAAAGGAGAGGCTAAGATCAGCTTCATTTAGCATTCTTACTATTACCATCGGCACTGGTTTTGTAGGTGGTCTAAATATTTCATGGATGAGTGGCTTATTTAGCGTTTCAAGCATAGCTAAGATTATTGCTATTGAGGGTTTATTATGCCTGTCACTAGTTTATGGTTTTATATTTTTTTTAAAATCATATCGAAAGAAAAAGTTCCCCTCAAAAAAAATTAGTCACCAATGAATATGGCTTCCATCATAATTATAGAATTTACCAGTGTCTGAAGGCCCCACCTTTTCGATAACTGATACCATACCAGAAACACTTGTTTTCACATCTATTAGGGCGTTAGGACCACCCATATCAGTTAAAACCCAACCAGGATGCAAGGCAACAGACCAAATATTTCGATCAAGCAAGTCAATTGAAAGACTTTTGACGACTTGATTTAACGCTGTTTTTGAGGATCTATATGAGTACATGGACCCCCCACTATTTTCTTGAATTGAACCAACCCTAGAGCTCACAAATATCATTTTTTTTTCTTGTCCCATTTCGATATTTTTTAGCAGTGCTTGTGCTAAAAGTAGTGGAGCAATTGTGTTTACTCGAAAGACCTCCGCCCAAGCGCCCCCACTAACAGAGCCAAGTGGAATGCTTGTGGGACCCATCATTCCAGCATTATTAATGAACAAATCAATCGGTTGATCTAAAAAGGATTTGGAGACCTCGTTAATAGACTTATCGGAAAATAAATTAACTTCTAAAATTTCTAACCGTCCTTCAGCACTCTTTCTCAAGCTTTCCAATTCATTAGCTTTTGATCTGTCTCGACAAGTCGCAAAAACTTTCCTACCCTGATCTAAGTACTGTGTTACCAGTTCTAGACCTAACCCTCTATTCGTACCAGTTATAAAAACATTCTTCATAAAATCTCCTCCAAAAGCCATCTAATAAAAAAACTTCGCTAGATTGAGATCTATTAGCCTTCGAGGACCCTACTCTAACTTTAGAATTAGCAACATTAACAATCATAAAAATTCTTTATTCGTATGAACAACTATCTTGTTGATATACTATTTTAAGATATAAAATATAAAAAATTGACTTTAAATAAAAAAAACTGACTCTCAGAATAAGGAAAGTGAAATGAGCAATAACAGAATAGAAGAAAAACGATCTACTGAAGGTCGAGGCCTATTATACAACTCTATTATTGACACGATTGGAAATACTCCTTGCACGCGAATAAATAACATCAAGTTTGGAAATACAAGCATTTATGTAAAGTCTGAATTTTTTAACCCTGCTGGATCTGTAAAAGATAGGTTAGCAATAAGTATAATTGAAGATGCCGAAAAGTCTGGGGTCTTAAAACCAGGCCAAACTGTTGTTGAAGCTACGAGTGGAAATACTGGAATTGGCCTTGCAATGATATGTGCAGCGAAGGGCTACCCTCTCGTAATTACAATGGCAGATAGCTTCTCGATTGAGAGAAGAAAATTGATGAGGTTTTTAGGTGCAAAAGTAGTGTTAACCCCTCGCGCTGAAAAAGGGCTTGGCATGTATAAGAAAGCGAAGGAACTCGCTGATGCAAATCAATGGTTTTTTGCTCAACAATTCGAAACAAAATCTAATGCAGACATTCATGAGAGAACAACGGCAAAGGAAATTTTGGCAGATTTTCAAGGTCATAATTTAGATTACTGGATTACTGGATATGGTACTGGCGGGACAGTAACAGGGGTTGGTCGAGTGCTCAGAAAAGAACGACCCGAGACAAAAATTATTTTAAGTGAGCCTGATAATGCAGCTTTAATATCTAG
>Ga0115558_1001843_pt1 | contig 12807 bp, 15 predicted proteins | sample COGITO_mtgs_1104_4_FD_87279 | JGI IMG/M metagenome (GOLD analysis project Ga0115558, IMG submission 87279) | Pelagic marine microbial communities from North Sea - COGITO_mtgs_110426 | ecosystem: Environmental > Aquatic > Marine > Epipelagic | place: Germany:Helgoland, sampling site Kabeltonne... | reverse complement strand
TATCTCCAGGTAGTAAAGCCTGATTTGGAATAGTGCCATTAAATAGATGCCCTGTAAAATTAGAAGCTGGCAATGTTGGATTATTTGGAACTACTGAAAAATATAAATGATAATAACTGCCTTGAATCGGAATATTTCCATCATTAACTATATAAAATGTATTTAAGTAAAAAGGAGCATCATGCTGAACTGTATCAGCATGATTAACTCCTAAAACCTTAACAGACTGTGCAAGTGAATGATATGATATAAAACATATTAAACAACTTAATAGAAATATTTTCTTCATCCTTTATCTAATAGAGATTTGTTTTTCTATTGTACCATCATCATATAAATAAAACAATAATTGATTTGGTTGAACTTTATTTACTTCTCGACCATAAAGATCAACTATCTTAATTAATTTTCTTGAATTGACAACAGTAGATTCATCTATGGAAGTGAACATAGGATTGCCAGTTCTCAAAGAAACATACTGACCATTACCCCAAAATACTAGTACTGGATAATAACATACCCAAGTATTAAAATTATTGTCTGAAAGTTCTAATTTAAGAATATAAAATGCTGTGTCTGAACTATTCATTACAAAACTAAAAACTGAATCAGTGCTTAAGGTTGCACCAGTTCCAATCCAATCTATCCATTCAAAATCAACTCCAGTTGTTGTTAAGCTAGAGACATTTGATCCAATTGTAATTGAATCAGAAGTAGCCGTTAAGTTGACAACATTAGTAATACTTAAGTCAACTGAATCACAAAGCACATAACAAGTGTTTTGGCAGTCACTTAAAGAAGCATACTGACCTCCCCAAGGACCTGCGGGACCAGCATCATAACAGCCTAAAATTGGATCACAATCATATGATGTATTTGGTATTACAGTTTGCCAAACAGTTCCATCCCAAGCAATTGTATCGCAAGTACTACACGCAGATCCTAAAGGTGGGCTTGCCCACAAATCATGCTGATATAAACTATCATATAAATAAACATTAGCACAAACAATAAAGGTATCACAAAGCAACCCATTGAATCCTCCTATATTTAGAAAACTTGTTGGATTGGCATATAAAGGAGCGAATAAATTAACATTACCATCAGTTGAATAACCTTCCCAAAAAGATAATGAATCAATGACTTCAGGAAAATTATTATTTAAATAGTTAGAGGAGATTGTTAATGTATCCAGATTATTATTAAGTTCATTAAAATCTATTAAATTACAATCAAAAGTTGGCGTAAAAGATCCATTATATGAGTATGTACTTGTATATACACAACCAGTTGTCGTAGTAACTGTACATGTATACGTTCCAGCAGAATTAACACTTATTGTTTGAGTAGTATCTCCATTTGACCATAAATAAGTGTCTGGATAATTATTTGCACAGCCAGAAGTACCTCCAATATTATAAGTCCAGTTAGCTGATAAATTAGCACCTGAAGCTGAAATTTGCAAATTACCATAGTTACACGGGTAAGTTGCAAAATAAACTGCAACTGAATCTATATCTTGACAATAAGTAATTGTAGTAGAATCTAGATAGGTAACGGACAATGTAACATATATGCTATTAACTGATAGGTTCAGTAAACTTAAGTCACCATACGTGTGACAAGGACTTTGTTGAGTTGAGGTAGTTCCATCTCCAAAATCCCATAAATAAGATACTGAGTAATTTGTTGAAAAGCTTGTATCTACAGATGAGCTATCAGAGAAATTTAAAGTTCCTGATGCTCCATTGTCAGAAATTGGATTTGAATTACACTGTGCTTGAACACTTATAAAAGCTATAGCAGTAAAAAGTGTAAGTATTAATTTTTTCATAGTTTTACGTTTTAAAATATTTTTGATTATTTTTTTTTATTATTTAACAGTGCAAAAATATATAGTTATTTACAACTTACAATTTATTCTACTTTAATAAATTATAAGTTCAACAGCAATATATAGGTGTTTTAATCTAGAAAATAACTTACACATCCAAAGAACTTAATTGTCGAAAAAAGTTCGAAATAAGGACCGAGAGGCCCACCAAAAATAAACCCACCCAATTGAGTGGGTTTTTATTTACTCAAAAATTATTTTCTTCTCCACTGTTCCATCATCATAAAGCTTGAATACTAAGCCAGATTTCTTTTTCAGAACATCCCTTCCTGAAATGTCCAACACCTTAAAAGCTCTACTTTCTATACCTATTTTTTCTGGAATATAGCTTACAGTACCAAAATCAAGTTTTAAACCAATTGGCCTATGATCAGAAATAATGTTCTCATAATTACTCCAAGTACCCATATAATCATCAATTCTAATTACAGAAACAAGCGAATTAAAATTTTGAAAATTAGCAAACAGTTCATCAGTAATAAGGATATGATCAAGGTGAGAAGGCCAAGTAGGATAAGACCAATCTGCACTATTGCCTTGAGCGATTAGCATGTCAGTAAACAAATAATTAGCATTATCATTTATAAAATCCTGAAATACATTATTGGCAGTGTTATCAATTATTTCATCATTTAGATCTCCTAATAATATTACCCTTTTACCTAAAAGAGTATTATCTATATATTGTTTTATATAAGTAACAGCTTGTAATCTTCTATTTTCTTCATCATTAGTATTATTTGTATTTAGCATGCCATCTCCACAGCATTTGAAATGATTATTAATAATAATATAGTTGTTGCCCATAAAATTACAATCTAGTACTTGAGGAGATCTTGGAAAAGCATTCCAGTATGGTTGAGAAGTAAATATCTCATATTTCGAATTAATCTGTATAGTATTCGTATTATATACATAGGCTAAACCTCCATAATAGCTACTTTTAAAATAGCACTCATATCCAGGTATATTGGATACAACTTGTTTTAAAAGTGTAGTGTCTTCAATTTCTTGTAAAGCGTAAACATCAGCTTCTAATCTAGTAAGAATTTCTTGCACTTGACTTGCAGTATTATTATTCTTTGGAAACCATTCAATATTCCAACTGATAATATCAAAAGTTGTATCAGTACCAAAGTACAGATCATTAAGAGTTTGTGCTGATAATATTTGACTACTAACTAAAAATATAAATATGATTTTATTCATAAGACAAAATTACTTAATAATTTTAAAAAAGTTCAAAATAAGGAGCTAGAAATCCGCCAAAAATAACCCCACTCATTTGAGTGGGGTTTATTATTTTAGCTTTATGAAAACAATTATTAGAAAAGGAGTTAAAGAAGACTTACCATCAGTACTAGAACTAATCAAAGAATTAGCTAATTATGAAAAGTCTCTAGATGAAGTAACCATTACATTAGAGGATTTAGAAAATGACGGATTTGGAGACCGCCCATGGTTTTGGTTTTTAGTTGCTGAAGATAACAATAGAATTATTGGATTATCCTTTTATTGGATACGCTATTCTACATGGAAAGGGAAATTCTTATTCCTTGAAGACTTTGTAATTAAAAAAGAATATAGAAGATTCGGTATTGGGTCTAAATTATTTGAAGAAACAATCAAAATATGTAAGGAACATAATCTGAATGGAATGATATGGCAAGTATTAGATTGGAATAGTCCTGCTATAGATTTCTATAAAAAGTATAATGCTGAAATTAGCTCCGATTGGTTGAATGGAAAACTTACAAAGAAACAAATTGAGAAGATGAATGAACTAGTTCGAAATTAGGACCGAGAGGTCCAAAATAAATAAACCATCTCAAATTAGTAGATTTATTTTATATATTAGCATCATGAAGAATCTAAATAAAAAGATAGGAATTAGTTCATCTTTAATTATTATTGTTGGATGTTTGTTAAAAGCATTTCACCTTCAAGGAGCAGCAATTGTATTGACATCAGGATTCTTATTTTTCTCTTTAATTTTCATGCCTTCTATTATTTTTTCTCAATTAAAAGAAAAAAAAATAATTCACGCAATAGCAGGTTTTTTTCTTAGTACATTAATACTCGGTGTTCTATTCAAAATAATGCATTGGCCTTATGCAAATTTTCTTATTTCTTGGAGTGTAACAATATCTCTTTTTGGTATAACACCCATATAATTTGTAAGTAACTATTACACCAAGATAAATGAGGATTTCAGTAAAGAGGATCGTATGAAAAATATTCTCATTGGGGTCTTTATTCTTACTCTTTTATCATTATGGTATGCAATGATAGATCTTTCTAAAATCCCAAGCCCTTACTCAATACCTTAAAAAAGTTCGAAATAAGGACCGAGAGGTCCACCAAAAAGAAACCCACTCGTTTGAGTGGGTTTTTGTTTATTCAAGAATTATTTTTTTCTCTACTGTTCCATCATCATAGATGTAAAACAGAGGCTGATTTGTTCCTTTTGTTTTTCTTCCTAAAATATCCGTTATTTTAATCAGCTCTCCTTTTGGAGTGTTAATAGGAATATTGTAAGTGGTTGTTGTCGTATTGTTTTCAATAGATATATTTTCATCTCCTAATTGATAAGGTAAAAACTGAAAAATAAAAATAAACATTTCATCTTCAGTATTAAGGCCAGATTGAACAGTAACAGGGTTAGGGTTAGTCGCACTAACGGTATTATCATAGTTTCCTTTTGCATATATCATGCTACCTGCTGGAATTTTAATAAAGGTTTGGTAAAAATAAAATCCTTGCCATTCAAAATCCCAATTATTGATTCTGATTAAATTAATAGTATCATTAGTTGGAGTTACCGCCATACATTCCATATCTTTACCTAAAAGATGCATGTGAGGAAAAACAGACATAAAAGAATAGTCTTGTGCTGTTGGTCCAAAAGAACCTGTAATCTCAGTAATCTGATTTGGTGGCAGAATAAACGGTGCTCCAAATAATCCTTCATTAATTACAAACTCAGTTGTTATTTCTCTAATCACTGTGCTTTGTGGATAAAAATAGAATCTGACTTTAGTGCTATCTACCTGACCAAAACTTCCCTCCGGATAGTGCATGGAAAGCGAAATACTACTATTTGCAGGTAATTCTACACCAAAAGAATTATTCGTATTTGCAGGATAAGTTAATGCTACTGATCCTGGAGCATAAGCATAAATCATATCTCCTGTCGGCCCCATACAATTAGTTGTAGTTACTATGGAGTTATTAGGAAATAAATCTATTGATACCAGTACATGATGTACGGTTTGTAAATTTCCAGGAATAACCTCAATAGCTCTTATTTTTCTGCTTTGCAACAAACCAGTTGGTATTGAAAAACAAACATAATCATCAGAATTTGATGTTGCAGTACTTGAATATGTTGGTATTTGTAACTCTAAATCAGGTGTGCCTAATTGTGAGGAGTTAGAGAACGTTGGCATTGGCGGAAGTAAAGAAGTATCTCCAAGAGGAACCCCAGCAGTAATCCAATCTGTAATTTTTGCAATTTCATCTAAAGTTAAAGTATTCTCATATGCGTAATTCTGAAAAAGTGTATCAGGAGGCCAAGGTGGCATCTCTCCGTTGGATGTAACGTGTTGTATCATTCCAGCATTAGATACTGCATTAGCATATGTTTCTAATGGTAAAGGAGATATCCCTCCACTATGATGACATTGTAAACATTTATTATAGATTATTGGAGCAATATCCTCTGAATAATTAGGATTTTGTCCAAACCCAATAAAGGAAAAGCATAGTAATATAATTATTAGTTTTTTCATTCGCTAAACTTACAAAAAAGTTTTAAATACTCGAAATAAGGACCGTAAGGCCCACTATAAAGAAACCCGCTCACTGAGTGGGTTTTATTGTTTTTACATTAAAAAGTAAAGTAAACCTTACATAATTAAATAATTTATGTACTTTTGTAAACTAAACCTTACAAAATATAATTATGAAAGAACAAAAAAAACAAACAAAAATTATGCTAGCTTGGTGCTTTGCTTGGGTAGCAAGTCTAGCTTTTTTATCAGGAGGAGTAAATTATCTGTGGGATAGTTTGCTAATTACTAAAATAGGATTATTAATAAATTTAGCTATTGGAATTGGCATGATAATCGCACATAAAAATTTATTTAAGACTTATGACGAGTTGCAAAAGAAAATTCAATTTGAAGCAATGGCCATTACATTAGGATTAGCTGTTGTTGTTGGTAACACATATGAAATTTCTTTTGATTTTGGAGTTATTAACTCAGAACCTGAATTTGAATATTTAATCATCTTTATTAGCTTTATATATATAACTTCGACTATCATTAACTCAAGAAAATATAAATGAAAAACAGAGTTAAAGAATTAAGAAAAAATCAAAAATTAACTCAGGAAGAACTGGCAGAGTTAATTGGAATCTCTCGTCAAGCTATAAACGCTATTGAAAAAGAAAAATTTGATCCAAGTTTACCCACAGCTTTTAAGATGGCAAAACTTTTTAAAACTTCAATAGAAGATTTGTTTATGTATGAGAATAAATAGATACAAAATGGACGAAAAAACAAAAATTAAGTTCGAAAAAAGTTCAAAATAAGGACCGAGAGGTCCTCCAATAATAAACCCACTCAAATGAGTGGGTTTTGTTTTATCTGAAACTAACTAATCTAATTCTTTTTCCATTAACAAATTTAAAGTTTCCTATAAAACCAATTTTATTATTTGTCTTTTTCCTAAAATATTCTAGAAACTTGTGAGGTATTTCAATCTCAACTTTATCCATATAAAGATAAGTACTATCATTTAACTGACTTAAAGTGTAATTAGAAATACCCTCTTCTTCTAATTTATGATAATACCTTAAAGGATCTATAAACATTCTAAATATTACCGTATCAGATACCTTTTCTTTAGAAATGACTTTTAACAAAGAATACTCATAACGGGTTCCGTCTGACAACTCCCCTATATCAAGTTCTTTAACTCTTAAAGTATAATAATACCCCCATTCAAAATTAAATCCATCAATAAACTCTGCTTCAGAATCAGGCGATTCAAACACTAGCCTTTTAAAATGCTCATAATTCTGAGTATACATATAAGGCTCAATTTTTATTTCTTTAACTACCGCTTGCTGACCAAAGACGAATATAGGTATGCAGAAAAATATAATGTATAATTTTTTCATTGTACAAACTTACAAAACAACACCAGAATAAATCTATTCAATTAGTTTTTCAGAAAATAATTATTAAGGAAATCCATACCCTTTTCTAAGCCAGCATGATAATCTTTTGTTAAGTCATCTACACTTGTACCCACTACACTTGATTTCAAAAAATCATCAGGACAAATCTGCATAATCTCTAAATTCTTGTGTTTTGCTGTTAAGAAATCTACCGCCTTATTATATCTAATATCTTCCTTAAAAAAGTTATCCCTTACTTTCGGATTATTTTTCCACCAGTATCCGGCAGCTAAACCTAAATAACTTAGCCCATTTAATTTAAACCCCAAAGGGTTTGGTCTGATAACAATGATTTTATTTGCTCCAAAATCTGCAGCAGCTTTTGCAGGTATAGAATCGGACCATGCCCCATCCATAAAATTTACACCATTAATTTTGCAAGAACCTTTTGTAAAAAAAGGCAATGATGAAGTAGCTTGTAAACACTTGTAATAATTTTTTTTATTTGGCTCTAAATAAACAGCCTCTCCATTTTCTAAATTAGTGGCAACTATGTAAAGCTCTTTATTTTCAGTAGACTCTTTAATGTTTTGTAAATCTAAAGGATTGTGCTCTTTAGCATATTTTGATAAAAAATTTAAATCCATATAGCCTTGTTCCGAAAGAGTATGTTTATAACTTAAAAACTTTTTATTAATTGACACTTCTTTGGATAAGGAGAAATAGGCTTTGTATTGATTAGCTACATAATAGGACAAGCACATTGCTCCACTTGAAACACCAATATAAATATCAAAAGGTTGAAATTTATTGATTAAAAACGCATCTAAAACGCCTGCAGAAAAAACTGATTTAAAACCACCTCCTTCAATTACTAATGCTATCTTCTCTTGTTTTTTCATATTGCGAATTTAAGAATATTAAACATAAATAGATTTAGACTCTTTCCCTGATTTTTCAAAAAGCAATTCTACAGCCTTTCTCCCTTTTTTCCCTAAAGAAATAGAATAGTTATTTACATACAAAGCAATGTGAGCATCAACAACTTCTTTTTTCATTTCTTGGGAATGGCACTTTATAAATTCTGAAGAGGATTCTTTATTTTTAAAAGCATACTCTACACTTTTACGCAAAAGTCTTTCAATTTTTTGCTGTGTAGCTAAAGGTAATCTTCTATTTGTTACAATCCCACCTAAAGGAATAGGAAGTCCTGTTTCTTCTTCCCAAAATTCACCTAAATCTTTTACCTTTTCCAAGCCTTTATCTTTATAAGTAAATCGGTTTTCATGTATAATAAGCCCTACATCAATACTTCCATTTATCACTTCATCTTCTATTTCAGAAAAAAGCATTTCTACTTTATTTTGATGATTGGGAAAAGCAATATTCAATAACATATTAGCAGTTGTGTATTTCCCTGGAATAGCAATTTTACTTTCCTTAGTTAAAATGGTATTTGGTTTTTTAATTAGCAATGGGCCGCAATTATTTCCTAAAGCCGAGCCACTATCTAATAACGCATAATCGTTTACACAATGTGTAAACGCATTATAACTAAGTTTTGTAATATCTAATTTTCTTTGAAATGCCCATTTATTTAACTGTTCTACATCTGCAAAAATAACTTCAAACTCCAATCCTTCTGTATCAATCTTATGATGCACGAGTGCATCAAAAATAAAAGTATCGTTTGGGCAAGGCGAAAAACCTAAGGTCAATTTCATAATTTATTTAGTATTTTTTCAACTTCAATATTCAAGTTTTTTATTGCCAAATTAACACCCCAATTTTCCTTATTCCTTCTTTCAACTTTGTTAGAAATTGACCTAATTTGCATACAAGGAATATCAAATTCCTTACAAATTTTAAAAATAACAGCCCCTTCCATACTTTCAATATCAGGCTTTAATCTGTTAATTATTTTTTCAATTGAGCCCTCATTTCCATGAACAGTATTTACAGTTATTCCTATAACTTTCTTTAATGAAGTTTTAGATTCGTTTTTATAGGAAGTTGGAATCTCAAAATCTTGAAACTGAGAGAAATCACTGCCATCTTCAAAACCAATTTCTGAAAAAATATCTTCAGCAACTTCAACTATATCCCCAACTTTTAAACTATCAGCAAATGAACCAGCAATACCCATATTTATAATTAAATCAAAAGTGGAATTAGATAATTTTCTTGTTAAGCCTATAGCTGTATTAACCATTCCAACTCCAGTTATTAGAACTGGAAAGGACATTACTTTATCAGATGTAATCTCAGATTTAGTAGCAGATACAATTAATACTTTCATATGGCAAATATATGGTATATTTGCAGCCTATTTATAAAAATATGAGTGATAATTACAATCAAGATATAGCAAGTAGCATTAAAACATTACTTTCTGAAATTGGAGAAAATCCAGAAAGAGAAGGTTTATTAAAAACTCCTGAAAGAGTTTCTAAATCAATGGAATTTCTAACAAATGGGTATGAAAAAAATCCATCTGAAATTTTAAAGTCTGCAATGTTTTCTGAAAGTTATAGTCAAATGGTTTTAGTTAAAGATATTGAGCTTTACTCTTTATGCGAGCATCATATGTTGCCATTTTTTGGCAAAGCACATATTGCCTACATACCTAACGGACATATTGTAGGGCTTAGTAAAATACCAAGAATAGTTGATGTTTTTTCAAGAAGACTACAAGTTCAAGAAAGATTAACAGATGAAATAAAAGACTGCATACAAGAAACTTTAAATCCAAAGGGAGTAGCTGTGGTAATAGAAGCACAACACCTTTGCATGCAAATGAGAGGAGTGCAAAAGCAACACTCTTCAACAACAACTTCTGCCTTTTCCGGAATATTTATGTCAGATGAAAAGACGAGAGCAGAGTTTATGAATTTAATTAAATAAAAAATGAAAGCATATGTATTTCCTGGGCAAGGAGCGCAATTTCCTGGAATGGGTAAAGATCTTTATGAAGCATCAGTAGATGCAAAACAAATGTTTGAAAAAGCAAATGAAATTTTAGGATTTTCAATAACTGATATTATGTTTGGTGAAGATGCTGAAGCACTAAAACAAACAAAAGTAACACAACCTGCCATCTTTTTACATTCTGTAATTTTAGCTAAAGTAAAGGGGGATTATTTTATACCAGAAATGGTAGCAGGGCATTCTCTTGGTGAATTTTCAGCATTAGTTTCAGCTGGTTATTTATCTTTTGAAGATGGACTAAAACTAGTATCTAAAAGAGCAATGGCTATGCAAAAAGCATGCGAGCAAAACCCATCTACCATGGCTGCTGTTTTAGGTTTAGACAATGAAGTTGTAGAAAATATCTGTTCAGAAATAGAAGAAGTTGTTGTCCCTGCTAACTACAATTGCCCAGGGCAATTAGTGATTTCAGGCTCTAATAACGGAATTGATATAGCATGCGAAAAACTTACAGAAGCTGGAGCAAGGAGAGTATTAAAACTTCCAGTCGGAGGTGCGTTTCATTCCCCACTAATGGAACCAGCAGGAGCTGAGCTTGAAACTGCTATTGATAATACAGAATTTAAGGAAGGAGTCTGCCCTATTTATCAAAATGTAACTGCAACAGCTATTACAAATCCTGAAGAAATTAAAGAAAACTTAAAAAAGCAACTTACTGCATCTGTAATGTGGACTCAAACTATGCAACAAATGATAGCAGATGGGTTATCATCAGTAACTGAAGTTGGGCCTGGAAAGGTTTTACAAGGTTTATTTAAAAAAGTAGATAGGAAAATGGAATCTTCTAGCGCTACTTTATAAAGTATTATTTAATAGTTTACAACTATTATTTAAATCATGCCAGGCTTTTTTAGTCTGGCATTTTTCATATAGTTCAGCATGATTCATATTATGACAATCACTACCGATAAAACTTACCATATCTGCTGCAATTAAATCTTTAGTTTTTTGTTCAATTTGAGGGGAATAATAGCCAATAATTGAAAGCCAATTTATCTGTAAAAGAACCCCCCTATTTACAAGTTCTTCATAATCATCCATAGTAAAAAAAGCATACCTTTCTGGATGCGCTAAGACTACATTATATCCTTCTAATCGCAGTTTAAAAATAATATCAAACAAGTTTTCTGGAGCTTCCATAAATGAAAGTTCAACCAAAATATAGTTATCACCAAAAGTTAAGAATTTTTCCTTGCCAATTTTTTGATCAAAATCATAATCAATATAGTATTCAGCAGCAGCTTCAATTTCCATATTAATATTTTGAACTTTAAGTTCTGATCGAATATCAGTAAGTCCTTTTAAAATTATATCAGATGAGTTTTTGTAAAAATCACTCATTACATGAGGGGTAGTTATAACCTTCTTAAATCCCAATCCCTGCATCTCTTTAATTAAGGAAATTGTAGTTTCCATATCAGGAGAACCATCATCAATTCCAGGAATAAAATGCGAATGAATGTCTGTTTTCAAAACTGAAAAATCAAGAGGGTCTAGCTCTACCTCTATTTTCTTTATAGAAAACCATTTTAACATTTAACTGTATTGTTCTTTATAATAATTCTGATAATCTCCTGATGTAATATTATCCATCCATTTTTCATTTTCTAAGTACCAAGCAATTGTTTTAGCAAGTCCTTCTTCAAACTGTAAAGATGGCTCCCAACCCAATTCATTTTTCAATTTATTTGCATCAATTGCATAGCGTTTATCATGTCCTGGTCTATCTTTTACATAAGTGATTAACTGTTCAGCAGTACCTTCTTCTTTACATAGATCTATATCCATTTGTTTACATAATATTTTAATCAGGTCAATATTTGTCCATTCATTAAAACCACCAATATTATAAGTCTCAGCATTTCTTCCTTCATGATAGATTTTATCAATCGCAATAGCATGATCCACTACATAAAGCCAATCACGAGTAAATTTTCCATCACCATAAACTGGTAATGATTTTCCGTTTCTAATGTTATTTATAAATAGTGGCAATAACTTTTCAGGGAACTGATTAGGTCCATAATTATTAGAACAATTTGAAATTACATATGGCATGCCATAAGTATTTCCGTAAGCACGAACAAAATGATCAGAACTCGCTTTTGATGATGAATATGGTGATTGAGGGTCATAAGAAGTAGTTTCTAAAAACAAGCCTGTATCCCCTAAACTCCCATAAACTTCATCAGTAGAAACATGATAAAACAACTTACCATCCTCATTTGCTTTCCATTGATTTTTAGCCGCATTTAATAAATTTACTGTCCCAACTACATTTGTCATTATAAATCCCATTGGATTTGTGATTGATCTATCAACATGACTCTCTGCAGCTAAGTTAATTACCCCATCAAATTTATACTTTGCAAATAAATCTTTAATATAGCTTTCATCAACTATATCGCCTTTCTCAAAAATATAATTATCAGTATTTTCAACATCTCTCAAATTTTCCAGGTTTCCAGCATAAGTCAATTTATCAAGGTTAACTATCTTATAATCTGGATATTTATTCACAAATAATCTTACAACATGAGAGCCAATAAAGCCAGCACCTCCTGTTATTAATATCGTTTTATTCATCTTACTTTTCGGGTTTTTATAAATGGACAGCAAATATAGACAATTATTACACAATGCTTTGCGTTAATTGTTGCACTTATAGTATTTTAGCCCTCAAATGAAAAAGCAACAAATGAGAAACATCCTTTTTATACTTTTATCAGTAGTATTT
>Ga0115558_1001842_pt1 | contig 12818 bp, 10 predicted proteins | sample COGITO_mtgs_1104_4_FD_87279 | JGI IMG/M metagenome (GOLD analysis project Ga0115558, IMG submission 87279) | Pelagic marine microbial communities from North Sea - COGITO_mtgs_110426 | ecosystem: Environmental > Aquatic > Marine > Epipelagic | place: Germany:Helgoland, sampling site Kabeltonne... | reverse complement strand
TCGTGGCCGCACCCGCCATCGTCGACGAGGTCAACAAGGTGCTCGTCCCATTCGCTGTGAATGGCATCGCTCAAGCGGCTGCGCTCGCGGCGTTGGCGGCGCTCGACGAGTATGAGCCATTTCTGGCTGGGTTGCGCAAGGAACGAGGCCGCGTCGTAGCGGCCCTGACCGCGGCCGGATGGCAGTTGCCCGATGCTCAGGCCAACTTCGTGTACCTACCGCTGGGTGAGCGAACGCAGGATGTCTACGTCGAAATCGAAAAGCGCGGTGTTGTCACTCGACCGTTCGCAGGCGAAGGCATTCGCGTCACCATCGGCACCCCCGAAGAAAACGACCGTTTCCTCGCAACACTCGCCGAGGTTACATCTCCATAGCGACGGCTGCGTCGTAGCGGATCTGACATCAGGCCAAATGTTACGTCCCCAGGGGACGTAACATTTCAGTCAGCTTTTCCATTGCTGGCGTCCCAAGCCAGGAACCGATCCTGGTCCCAGGTGTTGATGACCTGGTCCTTGGGGGCCCAGCCTCGTTGGGCGGTAAGCACGCCGTACTCCATCCGACCCAACTCGCTGGTGTGATGGCTGTCGGTGTTGATCACCAATTTGACGCCCCGGTCGACGGCACGTCGGACCACATCGGCGGCAGCGTCGAGCCGGTTGAGTGAACCATTGATCTCGAGCGCGACATCGAAGTGGATCAGTGCTTCGAGCACGATGTCCATCTCGAGTTCGATGCCTGGTCGATGACCGATCTTGCGGCCGGTGAGGTGCCCGATCGAGTCGACGGTTGGGTCGGCGATTGCCGCTACGAGCCGCTCGGTCTGCTTGAGAGTGGACTGGTCATAGTGCGAGTGCACCGAGGCGACGGTGTAATCGAACATGGCACGAAAGTCATCTTCGTAGTCGAGCCCGCCGGCAGCGCCGATGTTGAGCTCGCAACCCCACAGCAGCTTCATGTCGGGGTGATCGTCTTGGATCGTGTAGATCAGCTCGCGGTGGGCCAACATCTCTTCGGCGTTCGAGCCATTGATCGCCAGGTCTTCGCCATGGTCGGTGATGGCCAGGTAGGCGTGGCCAGCATCGGCAGCAACCTGGACCATGTCGGCGACCGACGAACGTCCATCGCCGGATTGTGCGGTGTGATAGTGCAGATCACCCTGGATGTCGCTCAGACGAACCAGATCGCTGAAGTCACCAGCTTCGGCGGCTTCGATCTCGCCGGTCGACTCGCGCATCGGCGCAGGGATGAACGCCAGTCCGAGGGCTTGGTAGATGCTCTCTTCGGTCTCGGCGGCAACAACCTCGGTTGGTGTCTGGTCCTCGGCATCTTCGTCGGGCTTGACCAGCAGGCCGTATTCGTTGAGCAGCCAGCCCTTCTTGATCGCCCGCATGCGGAGCGCAATGTTGTGCTGTTTTGAACCGGTGAAGTACAAGGTGGCAGCACCGAAATGTTCGGGGAGGACCGCTCGCACGTCGACCTGTAGGCCAGTGCTGGTAAGGAACGATGTCTTGGTGTCGCCGCTAACGACGATTTCGACGACCTCGTTGCGCTCACGGACAGCCTCCATAACCGACACGGGGTCGGTCGAGGCCACCGTGATATCGATGTCACCAATCGTCTCGGACATCCGACGCAGGCTTCCGCAGAAGGCCGCATCGGTGACTGTCGGCAGCTCCAGGAACGCCTCGACGAGCCGCTCGGCCAACGGCATGGCATCGGCAATAGGTGTGCGCCGATCCTTGCCGCTCATGCCAATGCGGTCGAGCGCCTTGGCGATCTTTTCTTCGCTCTTGGCTCCCATGCGAGGAAGCGTGCGAATCTGCTGAGCGTCGAGCGCTGCCTTGAGTTGCTCGACAGTGTTGATGTTGAGCTCGCGGCGCATGGCCTTGAGCGTTTTGGGTCCCACACCGGGGATGCGGGCCATCTCCGCGAACGCTGGTGGGTATTCGGCACGCAGTTCTTCGAGTTTGGTGACCTTGCCGTTATCGACCAACTCGCGGATCTTCGCCGCGGTGGCCTTGCCGAGCCCTTTGAGTTCAACCATCTCCTTTTCGGAGAGTTCGGTGATGTTGCCTGTATAGGACTCGACAGCAAGACGGGCGTTGTCGTACGCCCGGACCTTGAATGACTGTGCACTTTCCTCGTCGAGCGTGGTGAGCGAGATCAGCTCGCTGAGCATGGCAATGACATCGCGGCTGCTGGCCATAGTCAGCTGCCTGCCGTCATTTTTTCAAGCATGGCTTTCATCTGTTCATGCACGATGTTCACCGCTTGTAGCGGCCGCATCATGACCTTGAACTCAGTCACGAGTGAGTCATCGTCGCACGTCAATATGTCGACGCCGTTGACGTACTTGCCGTCCATCGTCGTCTCGAACTCGAGCATGGCCTGGTGGCCGCTTGCGATCGTCTTCGTATACGTGAACGACGTAGCCGGTGCGTCGCCGGTGCTCGATTCGCCACTGGCCGGTGCGTCGCCAGGAAGTGTGCTGCCAGCTGCGCTCAAGTACAGCTTGGTGATCTCCCGGCCCTGTTGAGGCGTGAAGACCACGGGTGAATAGAAGACGACATCAGGATGAAGCAGCGCGTCATACCCGCCTTCGAGTTCGCCTCGCAGATTGGCGTGGAAGCGCTCAAGGGTCAGATGGATTGGATCTGCAGCAGTCATACATCCACTCTGCCAAATTTCACACCGATACGGATACCAAGAGGTTCATCGGCATCCCGAGCAGGGCTGTGGTGGCTACCAGGTCAGGTCAAGGTCCTGGAGAGGAAACACCTTGCCAGCAGCGACAAACATGCTGCTCTCGGCACGAGCCGCCATCGACCGGTTGGCCCGGCCTAGAAGATCTCGGTACTCGCGCCCCATGGCTGACTCGGGGTGTATACCAAGCCCAACCTCATTGGTGATCACAACGGTGGGTGACTGCCGGGCCTCCAGCGACTGAGCGAGAGCGCTGATATGGGTGGTGATTTCGGCTTCGGCAAGGCCGTCGAACATCAGGTTGGCCACCAACAACGTGACGCAGTCCAGGATCACGAGTTCATCGGTAGGTAGCCGGTCGGCGTCGTCGACACCAAACAGCGGCGACTCGATAAGGTCCCACTCTGCTGGTCGCTCGTCCTGGTGGCGCTCGATTCGTTGCGCCATGTCGCTGTCGCCTGCGGTTGCCGTGGCCACGAAGGTGACGGGCCCTGGCCATGACTGGCCAAGGCGAACGGACAGGTCGCTCTTGCCGCTGCGGGCCCCGCCGATCAGCAGCGACATGCCCCGCCCGAGACGCATCAGTAGTCGATGCCCTTCTTGGCCAGGATGCCGCTGTCGAAGGCGTGTTTGATCTTGCGGACTTCGCTCACGGTGTCGGCAACGTCGATGAGCCCCTGGGGAGCGTCGCGGCCGGTTATGACCAGATTGACTTTCTCGGGTCGCGAACGAATGGCTTCGTACACGGGTTCGGCTTCGATCCATCCCCAGTTGATCAGGTAGGTGAGTTCATCCAGGATGATCAGCTCGTGTTCACCCGCAGCGATGAGTGCTGCGGCGCGATCCCAACCCCTCTGAGCGAGTGCCTTGTCGTGGTCGATGTTGTCGGAGTCCCAGGTGAAACCTTCGCCCTCGTTGAACCACTCGACACCGAGCTGTTCGCCGATCTTCTCCTCGCCAACGTTCCACTCGCCCGACTTGATGAACTGCAGCACGGCGATATTCCAGCCGCGTGCAACTCCGCGGATCATGACACCAAACGCCGACGTGGACTTGCCTTTGCCGTCGCCAGTGTTGACGACCACGACAGACTTGGCGAAGCCGGACTTGTCGGCGGCGGGGTTCTCTTCGATTGGTTCGGTAGCCATGGGTTACTCCTGGAGGTTCACGAGGGATTGGTTCGGGGGATACGGGGGGCGATGCGAGGCATGACGGTGACGGTGCCATTGTTATGGGTAACAGTCACGTCAGCGTTGTAATACTCAGCCATATTCTGCTCGGTCAACACATCGGCGGCAGAACCGTCGGCCATGACTCGCCCTGCGGCAAGCAAGACAAGCCGGTCGGCGAAGTGGCCTGCGAGCGACAGGTCGTGCATGGTCGAGATGATTGTCTGTCCATGGTTGCGCAGCCGGTCAAGCAACAGCAACACTTCTTGTTGATGACCGAGGTCGAGTGCCGTGGTCGGTTCATCCAGCAGCAGGATCGGCGCCTGCTGGGCTAGCGCTCGTGCGATGATGACCCGCTGCCGTTCACCGCCGGACAGTGATGCGACCTCGCGATCTGCAAAGTCGCCAAGATCAAGATCGATCAGAACGTCTTGGACTACGGCGAGATCTTCAGGGCGTTCGGCGGCGAGCGGATGACGGTGTGGCGTACGTCCGAGCAAGACGTAGTCGATCACCCGAAAGCCGGTCGGAATGACGGGTACTTGCGGCACCCAGGCAAGCGTGCGCGCCCGCTCGGTGCGTTTCATCGATGCCACGTCTACACCGTTGACCGTGACGGTGCCTTTGCTTCGAGCGGCCCCGACGAGCGCTCGCAGCAACGTCGACTTACCGGCACCGTTCGGTCCAATGATTGACAACCATGTTCCCGCCTCGACCGAGAGGTCGGTGGGGTGCAACAAGGTCGCCTTATCGATGGTGACAGCCAGCTGTTCTGCCCTGATCCCGGCTGTCATCGTGAACCGACCGAACGCAGGACGAAGACGAAGAACGGAGCACCAAAGAACGCGGTGACCACCCCGATGGGGATCTCGGCAGGGCTCAGAATGGTGCGAGCTGCCAGGTCACAGAGAACGAGAAACCCTGCGCCAGCGAAGATGGACAACGGCACGATGACTCGAAAGCTCGCTCCGAACAGCAGTCGAACGGCGTGGGGCACGATCAGGCCCACGAACGCAATCAGCCCGCTCACTGCGACCGCTGCGGCGGTGAGAAGTGATGCGGCCACCAGCAGACCGACGCGGACCTGGGGCACGGCCAAGCCAAGCAGCTTGGCTTCCTCGTCGCCCACTGCCATGATGTCGAGCGTCCGGCCAGACATGGCCAGCACGGCCAGCAGCACGACGGCCACAGGTACTAGCTGCGTGACCTCGCTCCAGCCGCTGGTGGTGAGGCCACCGAGGAGCCAGGTGTAGATCTCGCGAATGTTCTCGGTGTTTCGCTGCTGAAGATATGTCTGGAGTGCGGTGAAGAAGCTGGCCACAGCGACACCGGTCAGGATCAGTGTGGTGGTCCCGTGGGTCCGGTCTCCGGCGACACCCACGAGCCAGGTGAGGGCGACGGCTGACAACGCGCCGATGAAGGCTGCGATCTGTACCCCGTCGAACGCTCCGTTGCCATCGCCAAAGTCGTTGACGAAGGCGAGAGTTGCGCCGAGACCGCCACCCGCAGCGATGCCGAGCAGGTATGGATCTGCCAGCGGGTTACGAAAAACGCCTTGGTACGTACCGCCAGCGGTCGCGAGCGAGGCGCCGACCAGCAGGCCAAGTACGACCCGTGGCAACCGCAGATTCCACACGATCGCTTGTTGGGTTTCGCTAAGCCCAGAGTCGATAGTGAACGGGGTTAGCCGGTCGAGCGTCTCGAGAAGTGTGCCGCCGACAGGGATCGACGTCGGACCAACCAACAACGCCAGTGATGCCGCACCAATGACGAACGCGACCCCCGCGGCGAGCCAGAGTGGTCTGGCAGTCGTAGGGGTCGCGTTCATCGGTATACCAATCGGGTGTCAGCTGGCCTGGCGCTAATTAGCAGGTGCCGTTTCGAGTTCGTTTACGGCGATGCCGACAGCCTCGATGAAATCAACGATGCGAGGTCCCCAGCGGCTCACGATGTCATCGTTGAGCTCGACAACATTGCCGTTCTGTACCGCGCCGAGCTGATCCCAGCCGGGACGGGCAGCAGCGGTCTCGGCGGTTTGTCCGCAGCAGATGGTGTCGGCCAGGAAGACGATGTCGGGATTCGCGGTGATGATGAACTCTTCGTTCAGTTGGGGGTAGCCATAGGCACTTCCGTCGGCGTCTGCTGGGTCAGCAATGTTGACGAGCCCAAACAAGTCGTACACGTACCCGATGAAGGTTGACGAGGTCACGCTGAACAGTGTGTTGTCGAGTTCGTGGTAATACGTGAGCGGTGTCTCGCGAGCAGGAAGTGAAACAAGCACCGCGTCGATAGCGGTCTGCATCTGGAGCACAAGCTCAGCCGCTTCGCCGACATGGCCGGTGATAGCGCCGAGTTGTTCGATTTGGGCGTAGATCTCGTCGAGATTGGTCGCTGCTGGCACCGCGTGGTTCGAGAGGCCAATCACTTCGAGCCCTTCGAGGGCGAAGTCGGTGACAACGAGGTCGGGCTCGAAACCGGCGATTGCTTCGATGTTTGGGTCGAATCCGGACAAGTCGGTGACAGGTGCTTCGGCGGGGTAGTAGGAGAACTGGTCCACGGCGACGACCTGGTCACCTGCACCGATAGCGAACAACATCTCGGTCGCTGTTGGATTCAACGACACGATGCGCTGAGGTACGTCGGACACGTCCTCGTCTGCAGCGACCGGCTCATCGTCAGCCGTTGCATCAGTGGCTGAGTCGGCATCGTCTGCAGCGACCGGCTCGTCGTCTTCTGTTGCATCGTCGGCGCTGGCATCGGCCTCATCGTCAGAGGCAACGGGCGTTTCGACCACGGAGTCATTGGCCGCCTCGATAACGGGATCGTCGCTGCCACAGCTGGCGGCGACAACCGCAAATAGTGCAAGAATGCACACGAACAATCGGGACTTCATAGGGTTCTCCTGCTGGTCGGGCAGGAGAGAACCTGGTCCCGAACCAGCCCTTCCTCGAGGGGTTAGTGGTTCTCGTAGCGCAGGCTTCCGACCGGACTCGTCCTTGTGTTCAAGGCTTTACCGTTGCGGGACAGTGCCGGACTTTCACCGGACTTCCGAAGCAATGCCTGCTGAGTCTACGCGTGTCGCCTTCGAACGCTCCCGTTGCGGTCAACTGATCGTGAGTCTGTCTTGAGGTTGTCTCGGCACCACACGCCGTTGAGTCAGACGAACACTGGCCGTAGCTGCTGATTCGTGCAGCCAGTGGCAAGTTGGTTGCGCCTGAGAGTCGAGCGCTAACGAGCCCGCTCGCAGAAGTTCCGTCGGCCCGCTGCATCCAGGAACAACGCGTCACCTTGGGGCAGCCCTGCAACCGCTCCGGCAAGTTCCGCCGTGCCCTCTGCGCCTTCGGCAGTGATGAGCACTGCAGCAGCTGCGGTTGAAGTCCGTTCGATCTCTGCGATCACGGCGTCGGTCTGCGCAGATGTCTCCGCAAGCGCGAGCCGGCGACCGAGATCGAATGAAAACGCTCGCCAGTCAGCGATGAGCGTGACTGGATCGGGAGCTCCCTGCGCAGTTAGATCGGTATCGAGCAAGAATAGGTTGGGGTCGAACCGATCAGCTGCGTTGGCAAGCATGGGTGATTTCACTTCAGCGATCACATCGTTGACCCGCAAGTAGTCGTCGGGCTGCTCACGCAGGTTTGGGTCACTCGCTACCGCGGTGGCCACGATGTAGGCAAGGTCGCGACTGATGTGGGCGTTCATGCCCAAGATCAGATCGAGCGCCGCAGAGGATTGCTGTCGGTCGGCGGTAGCGAAAGCCATCTGCCATGCCGCTGGCACATCTTCGATCCGCCCCAGCTGCCAGTTGTCGAATGCGTCGAAATACTGCTGGGCGAAACGGGCGTCGACGACGGAGATCAGGGCTGCGTCATCGAACGAGGCGACTTCGTTCGCCACTCCACGAGTCATCTCAAGGTACGTGAACGCAAAAGGCGAGGTGTGCGCACACGGCCGGGCCTCAAGGCGGGCCTCCATTTCGGTGACGACGGCGGCGAGGCAACTTGGTTCGCCCCGATGACAGGGAGTGGCCGTCGTGTCAGTGATCGAAACGTTGAGCCCAGCGGCGATCTCCGCCCACTCGGCGGTGAGCGCCGTGCCCTGGGCAGGCGCGAGCCCAGGCGGTGTACGAGTGAGCTCGTCGGTTGCGCAGGCGGTGAGCACTGCCACGAGCACCATCACGCTGAGTCCCAACCTCGTCGCCAACCGACTCATGGGAGTGGTTCCTTGCGGCGCAGCACGATGACCGACGCTCCGAGCGGTGCGAGCGTCAGAACGATCAGAGCACCGATTGACGTGAACCAGGCTGACGGAGTGTGAGCCCAACGGGCTGGTGGGTCGAACGGTTCGGCGAGTGCTTCCAGTGCTGGCCCTGGATCCGCGGCGTCGACTTCTCGCAGTTCTCGAAGTTGGTCGGTGAATGCTTGCAGCCGGTTGAGGTCAGCCGTACTCGCGGAACCCGCGAAGCCCCATTGAGAACTCGACAGGTTGGCGACTTCGCGAAGTACGGGTTTGTCAACGATCTCTGGCAACACCCCACCGGCCGATAGTACGAACTGCAAGATGAGCACGATCGGAAGCAGTGTGGTTGCTCGATCTGGTGTACCAACGATCGCCGAGATCAATAACGACAGAGCCATCGACGCAACGCCAGCAAGCGCAACGACGGCGATCAGCTCACCGTGGGCATTGCCGAGCACAACCGCGTCGACGGGACCGTCTTGGGCGGCGATTGCGATTATGAGCAGGACCGCAGACTGAACTGCGGTGAAGACACCAAGCACCAGCGCCTTCGACGCGACGTAGGCGGTAGACGACAACCCCGCAGCTCGCTCGCGAAGAAACAACGCCCGTTCGTTCGCGATCTCTCGGATGGCGTTATTGGCACCAAGCCAAGTCGACCCCAACAGAACGACGAACAGCACCAGGCCAGCCGTGGAAACGAAGCGAATCTGCGTGGGTGCCGGCACCGACAGTTCGTTCGTGGGCATAGCGATCAGCATGAGGACGCCCAGGATCGGGGCCTGTGCGAGCAATAAGATCAGGTTGCGTTTGTCCGACGCGAGAACCGATACGAATCGATGACTGAGCGCACCCACTTGTGCGAACCATTCTCGGACGGCGCGCCTCTGGCCTCGTCCTGCCTTTAGAGATGGAGTAGTGGCAGCCCGTGGCCCTGGCCGGTCAGAAGCAGGCTCAGCTATCGGGATGCGAGGGTCACGCCAATCAGTATCGATGGTGGCGAGGTCGGTGAAGGTATCGACGAGGTCGTTGTGGCCAAAACGATCCGCGACGCCTGCTGGGTGGCCGATGTAGGCAGGCACACCGCCCGGTGCAAGCACGAGCAGCCTGTCGCAGAGATCAAGACTGTCGAGTGAGTGGGTGACCACGATGATGGTGCGGCCAGCATCTGCGAGGCTGCGCAAGAGGCGCATGAGCGTTCGTTCGAGTCCAGCATCGAGCCCAGACGCTGGTTCGTCAAGCAGCAGAAGTGACGGCTCCGTGAGTAGTTCGGTGGCGACGTTGACCCGTTTGCGTTCCCCGCCCGAGAGGCGATCGATACGGGATTCGGCTCGGTGACTCATGCCGAGTTGGGCCAGGACTTCGTCGATGCGTTGGTCTCGTTCGGTGTCGGTCGTATCGGGCGACAGGCGGAGTTGCTCGGTGTAACGAAGTGATGCTCGGACGGTCAGGCCGTCGTGAAGCAGGTCTGCTTGGGGGACGAAACCAATGCGGCGGGTGAGTTCCTCACCGTCGACATGCAGGTCACGACCCTGATAGAGCACTTGGCCAGCCGCGGGGTCTCGCAAGCCGCTCAGTACGCCGAGCAGGCTTGACTTACCGGCACCTGACGGCCCGACGATTGCCATGAGAGACCGCTCGGGCAGTTCGAAACTGACGTTGTCGACAAGGCGTAGGCCGTCGCCGACTTCGTAGGAGACGCCGGTGGCTCCAAACGTGACCGGCCCGTCGTCGTTGGTGCGCACGAGGTGGTCACCAACCAGCCGGAAACGGCTGCGGCCAACGGCGATCACGTCGTCCTCACCGATGTCGGCTGACCGGATGCGTTGTCCGTTCACGAACGTGCCATTACGGCTAAAGAGATCGCCCACGATCATGCCGTCGCTCGTCTGGCGCACGATGGCATGCTTGCGAGACACCATCAGATCGTCGACGACGACGTCGTTACTTTCGTCGCGGCCGATGGTGATGATCTTCTGGCCACTCCCGGTCCGCACGGTGATGGTTTCTTCGATCGTTGCAGCGGTTGTTATGGCTTTTGGATCTGTCGAATCAAGTAGCTGGGGTTCGAGCCGCAGCGTCACGCCACCGGGCGGAGCGATCTCTAGATCGAGCGCTCGGTTGATGACAACAACGGTGACCGGATGGCCCTCGATCAGGCTTCCGCCCGTGCTGTAGAGATCCCGGTAGACCCACTGACCCTGTTCGTGGCGCAGCTCGCCATGTGCCCGGCTGACATGCTGGTTGTCGATCACGATGGTGGCGGTCTCGTCGCGCCCGATCGTGATCGTCTGATCAACATCGAATGTCATCACCGTCTCGCCGACAGTGATGACCAGAGCCCCCGGACTCGCCACGATTACGACGTTACAAGGTGTGCATCGGCCAAGGCGAACGAATCCCTCGGGGCAGCCTGATTGTCGGCCACCTCCACGGCATTGCTGGAGGCGCAGTGTTTGCGGCCCTGGCACCTGCTGACTTCGAGAATGCCGACCCCTGGGCTACCCCGATGTGTGCGACCTACGCTGGTGAAGTGGTCACGCAGTCTGGGGCTTGACCCGAAAAAGCAGCGCTGTGCCGATGAGGCCCGACGCGACCGCGGTCCACTGGGCTGCAGTGTGGCCGGATGAGTCGATGATCTTGCCCATAACCGGCGGGCCGATGAGACCACCGACTCCCGCTGCGGTGTAGAGCGCCCCGAGTACGCCGCCCATCCCGAGCGTGCCGAACATCTCGGCAACCACCGCGGGTGAGAGCGCTATGAAACCGCCGTAAGAGACCCCGAGCACGATTGCAAAGATGATGAGAAGCGCGTAGTTCGTGTCGGCCACGATCCATAGGAGAAAGCTCAGCGCGAGCACCAAGAACGACAGGCGGTACAGCCCAAGTATCCCGATCCTCGCGGCAATTGCGCCGAACCCCAGCCGGCCAACAATCGATGACATACCGATGAGCCCGAGCAGTACCGCTGCTGACCCTGATGCTCCGATCGTGTCGATGTAGTCGGCCATGAACACGAACGGTGTAAATAATGCAATCGTGATGAAGAGCGATGCGGCGTAGACGAACCAGAAGTCGCTGCGTCCGCGGAGGACTTCGCGGATAGGTCGGGGAGTGACCGATGATCCGGGAGGACGGTGTGCGCCCAGCGCTGCGACAGCTAACAAGATTCCCGAGATCACCGCGAGGACTCGATATGCCTCGCGCCACCCGTTGGCTTCGATCACCTTCTCGATGATCGGCACGAGCACGAGCGTGCCAGTACCGATTCCGGCGACCGAGAGGCCGAGAGCGAGGGTCCGTTTCTCCTCGAACCAGCCGCCGACAGCTGCGACCATCGGCACATAACAACACGCGACTCCAATACCGACGCCTAGGCCATACGTGAGATATCCAAGTTGGATCGACGAAACCTCGGCGGTGAGCAGCAGGCCGATCACCATGGATACAGCACCGAAGACCACCACGCGGCGCGGTCCAAATCGATCCGCGATGCGGCCACTGAAGATGCCAAGTGCGAAGTAGGCAAAGGTGGTGATCGAGAAGAAGAACGCCGTTGCTGATCGGTTGGTTCCAAACTCGTCGGCCATGGGGCGAAAGAACTCACCAAAGCTGTACGCGACACCGAACACGGTGAACATCGCCAGGAACGCTGCGACCAACACCACCCACGACCGAGTGGAGTCGAGCCCATGTGCGGCTCCCGGCTCAGCAGCGGGGAGGTCCGTGGGAGTCGTCACTGCCACAAAGTAGCTTGTCCGAGTTCAGAGGGTGAATTGTTGAACAAACGTGTCCGTTCCGTGACGTTGTCGCGGACGTCACGGTTGACACGTCTGATGGTCGAGTTATCCGGCAAATGGTCGATCTTGGTCCACCGACGGCTCACGGGGAAGCCCGAGTACCCGCTCGCCGATGATGTTCCGCTGGATCTCGCTGGTCCCTCCTGAGATCGACATCGATGTCGCGAAGAGTGCCTCTCGCGCCCACGAGTCACCTGTGCCACAGGGCGTTGTTTCCCAAGCCACGGCCTCGGGACCTACGACACGCATGGCCAACTCACGATTCTGGGCTGCAATCAGTGCGCCGGCAAGTTTGGGCAGAGAACCACCCGGACCTGGGGGTTGACCGGCGGCAACAGCCGCTCGGGTGCGGAGAGCGACCAGACTCTTGCACACTTCGGCGGTATAGAGGCTGACCAGCTCTTGCCGATGCACCGGTTCTGAGTCAAGGTTGCGCTGCTCGAGTTCGGCGATCAGCCGGTCGGCGCCTTCGTGCTGTACCCCGTCGATTTGCCCGGTGCCCCGGGCAACTCGCTGGTACCTCAGCATGGCAGAAGCAAGTCGCCAGCCTTCGTTGGCCGGCGGGAGCAGAGCATCAGCATCGAGGATGACATTGTCGAAAAAGACCTCGTTGAAGTGCCTGCCGCCATCGATTTGATGGATCGGCCGAACATCGACACCGGGGAGACGGAGGTCGACGATGAACATGCTCAGCCCACGGTGTTTCGGCTGGGTGGAGTTGGTGCGGGCAAGGACGATGCCGAACTCAGCCACATGAGCAAAGGTCGTCCAAACCTTTTGGCCGCTCAAGACCCAACCGTCGCCGTCGCGGAGTGCTCTGGTGCGTACTGACGCGACATCGGATCCGGCTTCGGGTTCGGAGAACATCTGACAGAAGACGTGCTCGCCCGATAAAGCGGCTGCGATGTGA
>Ga0115558_1001835_pt1 | contig 12841 bp, 12 predicted proteins | sample COGITO_mtgs_1104_4_FD_87279 | JGI IMG/M metagenome (GOLD analysis project Ga0115558, IMG submission 87279) | Pelagic marine microbial communities from North Sea - COGITO_mtgs_110426 | ecosystem: Environmental > Aquatic > Marine > Epipelagic | place: Germany:Helgoland, sampling site Kabeltonne... | reverse complement strand
TTTTCCGAGTAAACCCCTAAATAGAGATATCAATCAAGAAAAACCTAGACCTGATTTCAACATTGGTACAGACTCTTTTCACACACCTGATTCGTTGATTGAAATCTCTAAAATCTTTTTTAGGGAAGTCTACAACATGGTCTAATCCTTATCCGTAAGTTTCATTTAAAAATTTTAAGTTTAAAGTATAATAATAATAAATAAACTAGAGAACTGAGTAAATCCGTTGCACTTCCTTTAAAATGAGGACAGAGAAATGGATGTCGTCAAAGGCGAGTGGATTGTCAAATGAAAAAAATGTGCTGCAATTTTGATTAATAGGGTGAGCATGATTACCAAAGGGTTAGAAAGATAAAATCTTCTTGCCCTTTGTTTTTTGCTTAGATAGTAAAAATGAGAGCTTTTAGAATAAGTAGATATTTCTACATAATAGATAGTTTAAAATTAATCTTTTTAAATAGGCTGATATTTAGGAAAGGTTACAATTCCTTTTCAGTGTTTTTCAATATCTTTAATCATGAATCAGGAGAATCTTAAAGAATTAACTTCCGAAGCTTTTGAAAGAATATGGAAATCAGATTCAGAAGTAATTAAGTATCAATTCGGTCTGCATTTATTTGAATATGCAGCTGGAAAATTCTTCGACTATAATTCAACTCTACTTCCAGCAGAGGCAGATGCGCGACAAGAGGTTATAGATTCTTATCGAAAGACAAAAAGATCATCTTCAATAGCAAAGCAGTTTCACAGACTTTCAATAGGATATTATGGAGTTCGAAATCTTTCACCAAAGAAATGTAATCTTATTAGTGAGAATGCTTTAAACTCTAATAACACTACCAATGACCATATTATCGGTGTAACTACATGCTCACAATATGTTTTAAAGATTTTTAAAGAGAAATTAATAAGTAACTTGAAAGTTCCGGAAAACGATGACCCATTTAAACATGTTAATAATCTGAAAGATGTTAAAAATTCAATTGATGAACTTTGTAACACTTGGCTGTTTGACCATTTGTGGCTTTGGGCTCAATGCAAGATTACAGTTAGAGAACATGACGTTCATAATCTTAAACGAGTATATATTGGCAAAGTAGACGGCATTAAAACTATAGAGGATGAGGTTAAATATAAATTCAATCTAGAGCATTATAAAAATGCCACAATAACCATAACATCTTTTAAAAATAATTAGCATGATATCTTAGTCATTCCTGTAAGGTGCTCCCATATCATCACCATTGCCAGGGTATCTAATTCACAATATTTTTTGAGTCCTGATATAAGTTCGGCTCTTTCCTTTTCAGACATATCTACATATTGAAACTTAGCATACGCTGTCATAGCCTCACCCCCATTAGAAATATCCTCTATCCCACTGATTAGAATTTCCCTTTCATTGCTATTCCAGTTGTTAAATAAAGGCGGTAGCATTTTGTAGGGGTTAACTAATTTTCCTTTCTCTTTTGTGATCCAAATATGATTGTGATCAAAGTTTAAACTACTTAAACCTAGATCGCCGATAGATTTCGAATATCGTATTTGAAGATTTTGATCCGTCTCAAGGACTGATGGCAGGAGCTCTTTAATTGAATTTGACCCTTTAGTTAATGGATTATAGTAGAAGTTAAGTATTACTTTACGAAGATCTATCATCTGACGATCACCTTCCCAAGAATCAGCACTATTGGCAGTAGATTTTGAAATAGATTTTAAAAAGGTGATTAATTCAATCTTATCTGGTTCATTACTCGATTTCAATTGATTAATAATAGCATTTAGAATCGAGTTCTCATGGGTTGCAAACATAAATATTGAACCGCTATCACTATCTAATGAAGCTTTTAATGCTCGAGCAAATTCAAAATTTGGAAATACGCCTGGCTCGGCACTTATAAATTCTGATTGGTGGGTAATTTTTCCATCTGAACTGATTGTATGATGAGAAAATTGAAAGGCAATTTGCTCATAGGGCTTCCCGCCCTTAAAAAAAGGAAGGGCCACTGCGCTTGTTTCGAAATCAATAAAATGAAGTGGATAGACCCACTGGTCCATTTCCTCTTTAAGTTCGGATTGTAAACAGTAAATTGAGTTATCTTTTGATCTTCTCTTTTCAACTTGGATCCACCTTCTTTCGCTAGCTGAGATCCAACCAGCTAAAGGCTCCACATTAAAATCTTCTTCAGTTAGGTCTTTCAGAAACAATCTATTTTCTTCAATCAGATTCTTTCCTTGGTAGTTCCATACTTCAAAGGCATTAGGCTCTTTCCAATAGTCATCAGTCCATTGATGTTGAGATTTAAAACATTTTAAAAATCCAGCATATTGACCTTCGGGAATCTCATGAGGCTCTGCTCTAAATTCGCATTTCTTGCAGGCTCCAAAACTTGTTGGCCAGTTCGGATACCTTTCCTCAAAATAAACATCCTTTAAAAGATCTAAAGCCTCATGAAAATTTAGGTTTTCATGGTATTTGTGTTTTCCAGAGAGAATATCATCGATGATGTATTGCACATTAACCTCAGTGAGTACACTATCTCCTACCTCATTTATCGAATGTACCTTTCTTTCGATATCAAATCGTTGATTTCCTTCGTCTTTATTAGGTATTCTAAAGAGCTGATTTAATCCGTCTATTTGAGCCTCTTTGCTTTTATCTGCCAACATAAGATAAGAAGTAACCTTATGGTCAGGATAAGAATTAGAAGCTACGTAGTACTGGTAGGCCAGATCAAATAAGTAAGGTTTCCAAGATGAAACAATATAACCTCGTTTACCGATGAATTCATACTCATCTCTTGGATCAAAGCTTTTCGCTTTTACCTCAACGAGCTTAATTTGCTTGTCCTTTTTAACTACTACATCTGAACGTACATAATACCCATCATATTCAAAGGCTGCCTCATATATGGCTATGGAATCTCTATTTTTTAAATACGGTAAAGTTTCATTGATTGAAGCCTCATAATCCCCTGGATGAGCTTCAATAAAAACTCCCTCTGGATAGTGAAGACGTGCGAGCTCTTCCACCTGAAAACCTCCCTGAGCTAAGGATTCCAGAAACGGGTCTTCTATTTTTTTATTGAAATAGGTACTTCCCTTAGATAGAAAATAAAGCTTGTTGGGGCACTCTAGACCGTTTCTAAACTTAGATTTAGATAGTTTTTTCATCTTTCAAAGGGTTAAGATAAATTGAAGTAATAATATTTAATAAGAGAGCATATATCCGATGAATTCTATCTACAGCATTCTCACTTCATCAAATATCACCCCAACCAGTTTATTTTAGTATTGAACACAAAGCAAATTAATTCCATCAATTTAGTACTTAATGAGAATATGCAAGCTTGTAATTCCTGAATGATAAAAACTTTTATCAATGTGGATATTTCCATAAATCAAGCCGCTCAGATCCTAGCAATCTGTAAAGATTTCCATTTTTAATGAAAAAAATCAAAGGGTTGTAAACCCGAATTGAGAGAAAGTTTTTCGATTTCACAATCTGTTAAATATTCCTTAAACGACTTCACCCATGCTCCCAATTCAACAAACTTATTTAGCTCCTCTTTGTAACGATCGTAACCAACATCCGATAAAGCGTATTTAATTTGAAGTGATGGTAATAAAAACCAATAAAAACTGGCGGGATTCCACTGCTAGTACCCATTCCGTTCAAAATACCATCACACTTAGTAAATAATAAATCAATTGTAAGCTCTATCTCACTCATCGGAATGAGAATTTCTTCATTTCTAAAACCACAAAACTCTATAAGCCAGAAGCTATTTGCTAAAGCAACCCTTTCAACCTTTTAAATCCTAATACTCTTTTCATCACTTACTAAAAATGATTTAAAATAAACCCTTCTGAATTATCTAGGCTCAGCCATTAAATCATTGTATTGGTGTTGAGAATAGTTACGATAATGGTGATGAGCGAAGAGGTCTGAATGGATGTAAATGTCTGGAAATAAAAAATCAAGCTGTGGTACCGTCTTTCCATTAGCAACTTGACTGTCGCTTCTATCGAGAAGAGAACTTGGGTAATAAACTAGTAGTCTTTCATCATTTTATTATTGATCATTGTCAATCTAACATCAATGATAGAATCCATTGTTTTTCTTGGGGTCCATTCACATTCAAACCAAACGTAATCAATTCCTGTTTGATTTTTTATTTTAATCATCTTAATAACATTTTTTTCTGTCGGCTGACACTCTCCGTTGACGAGGATGTACGGTGGATTTTTAAGTGGTGCACAGGACCCCACCAAAACCCCGATAATAATTAACAACAAAATATTTTTTATCAATCTACCTACCATTGGTTTCGAATTTTAACTTTAGTGCCTGATAGAAAAGTCCTGAATTGGAATAAGGAGCATCATCAAATTCGTGTTGAAACTCCTTATGATTTAAAACACTTTGAAAGACCTTTTTAAAATCAGTAATACAAATTGGATTTATAACCTCATGAATTACATCATAAGTAAATTGAGCATAACCATCAATGCCTTCTAGAACAACTCGAGAATAGTCAAGACTATATCTCTTATTCAGATTAGCGATGAGATTATCAAACCCCATTGAAAATTTATGCCTGTAAACATAAAACGTGTTGCCAAAAAATAAACTGTAACGGCAATACACACAATTTTCTGGAGAAAATCTGTAGATAGACTTTTTTATCAAGCTTAAAATAAGCGACTTAATTATGAAGTCAATTGTATATTGATTTTTAATCAACATTGATCTCACATCATACGTCCGGAAGTAAAAAAACCGTCCTTTCCCTATATTCCAATTTGAATTAGCTCGTTCAATTTGAAAATATTTATCTAAGAAATCTTGATCTAAAACAGATGGCCGGCGTGCTTTCATACAGTAAATAATTATTCTATAAAAAATCTAATTTGGCTGAAATAATTAGCCTTCAGGGGTAGTGAATGTAGCTTGCAATTGATCATAATTATGAAGAGATTCTTTCATGAATTTATCTTCCGCATCCTTCTGGATTTGCGGGTCATTATCAGAAGAATAGGAATCAAGCCTATTCAATATTCTAAAACTTCTTTTTGCATGAGTAAACTTCGGAAGGAACCCTGTGTAGTATGTCAAAGCAATATATGTATACCCGGTCGCTTTGTTCAAAGATGACGAAACTTTAAAGTTCATTTTAGAAATCAATGTTAGAGTGAACAACAATTCTAAACGTTTTTCATATGTCAGAACTGCATCTAAAAAAGATGTTTCTGAGCGCTTTAAGTCCCTCTCGGTTTCATCCAAAAGTTGAGCTAATCTCGAATAAATTCCATATTCATATAGCTTCTTCATTAGTCCAAAGTCAGAAGACTGACAATTTATGTTTATAAAAGAGATCAGTTCTCTGTAAAATAAGGAGGATCTCAGAAGTTTTTCAGTAACAATATTATGATTTATAATCTTATCAATGCAACTAAAGGCTTCCTTGAAGGATCCCTCATTTGGTATGTATAAGTACATAGCTTCTTGTTTTTTTAGAAATTACTTGGACCAAAAAATAATGTTGGCCAATTAGTTTGTTTTGACAAATTAATACATTTTTTTTGTATTAATTAAAAATAATGGAACAAATACCTCAATTTATCAAGGAGTACGCATTTGATATTGTTCTTGAACTTCACAAAAGCCGATGGTTTATTAAGAATAATATAACTGATCCAAGGTTTGCATTAGAGTTCCTTAGTAGAATATTAATGGGGAAATATAGTAATATTTCTTTCCTATATTCACGCCATGCTCCTAATCTTTCTAGTCATGAATTACATCTAATCAAGAAAAAAATTATTGAGAATAATCTTTTCAATACCTTGATAAGCAAAGGATTCTCCAAACAGTTTTCAGTCAAAAAGCCACTTCAGTTTTTATTAAACACCCAACTCTTAATTAATCTGCCTGTGTTTTCAAATAATAAGATTGCTTGGCACAATTAACCCCTTTTGACCATGGATATAAAGCTAGTTATACTCCTTGCACTTTTATTACTAAATCTTCTCTATAGAAGACTGGAAAAATTTTATTTGGAATCTCTGGAAATTAAAGACCTAGATATCCCAGCAACGGTATTTGTGAAGCATATTCTGTCATTAATAGAAACCGATTTGCCCTGCATAAAACCATATAATGTTGATTTAAAGTACTACAATACAAAGTCAGTATTAGGTAGGTATTATTTTTACAGCAATACCCTTGTGATTTATCTTTGTAAGTCTTCCAAATTAATTGAAGTTACAGACACAGTAATACATGAATACTGTCATCATCTTCAAAACCATCTTAAAAGAAATGAAATAAAAAAGGCATTAGAGCTTTACAATGAAGCGTATGAAAACCACCCTTGGGAGGTTCAAGCAAGAAATCTTGCTGAGATCAAGAGATTAACTATTCTAAAAAAATTAATATCTTAAACTAAAGACTCATTTAAAAATAAGCATTGTGAAAAATATAACCTGTCCTAATTGCAATACTGCATTCAAAATTGATGAAACGAGCTATGAATCCATAGCTAAGCAAATAAGAGATAATGAGTTTTATTCTGAAATTAGGCAGCGGCTAGATCTAGCCGCACAAGAAAAGGATGACGCCCTGCAGCTTCAAAAAGCAGAACTAAGGAATTTGCAACTTGAAGAGTTAGCAAAAGAACAAAGGGAAATTGAAGCCCTAAAAGCACAAGCCGAAAGAGCCGAATTAGATAAAAAATTGTCCATAACTAATGCGACTTCTACGCTAGAACAACAAGTTGGTGAACTTAAAAGCAAATTAGAACTTCAAACAAAAGAAGCGGAGTTAGAGAAAAAAAACCTCTCTGAAAAGTTTCAAAATGAGATTCGAACCAAAGAAGAAATGATTAAAATGAAGGAAGAGGAGATTGAAAGGCACAAAGATTTCAAAGCTCGTCTCTCGACTAAAATGATTGGAGAATCTCTCGAGAAACATTGTGAAAATGAATTTAATAGACTTCGTTCCACTGGATTTAGATCATCACAATTCGAAAAAGATAATGATTCATCCACCGGCAGCAAAGCAGATTATATTTTTAAAGAATATGATCCTGACGGAGTAGAACTTATCAGTATCATCTTCGAAATGAAAAATGAAAATGACACAACCGCCACAAAATCAAAAAATGAAGATTTCTTTAAGGAACTCGATAAAGATCGAAATGAAAAAAAATGTGAATATGCCATACTAGTCTCACTTCTGGAAGCGGATAGTGAATTATATAAAACAGGTATTGTTGACGTTTCGCATAGATACGAAAAGATGTATGTTATTAGACCCCAGTTCTTCATCCCTATCATTACGCTCCTAAGAAATGCGGCTTTTAGTTCATATGAAACAAAAAAAGCCCTAGCAAGAGAAAGAGAGTATAATCTTGATATCACCAATTTTGAAAGCAAACTTACTAGTTTCAAAGAAGGATTTGAATACAACGTTGCACAAGCAAGAAACAAATTTAATTTGGCCATTGACCAAATTGATAATTCAATTGCAAATTTGCAGAAAACCAAAGAAGCACTATTGGCTTCCGGAAATCAGCTCAGATTAGCAAACGATAAAGCTCAAAGCCAGCTAACAATTAGAAAACTTACCCATGGTAATCCAAGAATGGCTGATCGATTCAAGAATCAATCTGACAAAGTTTAATATCTTTTATTTAACTAAACACAAATAAAATGAAGTTTTGAAGGTTTAAGTCCTTCCTAGACAAAGTATATTTTAAACATATTCTAATGCCATCAATATGAAAAAAGCCTACGCCTATCTCATTGCTGAGCAATTTTATTTTAATTCTACAAACAGCACTTTATGCAATAGAAATTGGCTATTTGCTATTTACAAATCATTATTGATTTCAAATTCGAATGATAGCGGACAAATCGAATGGACAAAATACAACCAATGGAAAATTGACCATAATTGCAGAGCTGCGAAAGCAAACGCATTAAAAAATAAAATTCTCATTAACTCTTTTAGCCTTAACTTAATCAATGATAGTAGAGCTGAGTTAATAGTTAATTTTTCAATTAATAATTTAAAAACTGAAAGCATTAACTGTGTGTATGAACGCGATTCATTTATAAATTCACTTTGGGAGTATAAAAACCCAAAAGGAGAGACTATTCTCGTGAGTAGATATGAAAGAGATCAACTTTTCGAGACCAGCATTCACTCATTCAATGAATTAGAAGAAAGTGAGATTAAATCTTTATCAAATAAAACCCACAAGACTAAAAAAGTAACAAAGAAGGCAGGTCCGGAACATGTTAGAAATATGAAATTCATGGCATTAAATGCTCTATTAGATCAAATCCGAGAAGCCTATCAACAGACAGAAGAACCCAATCAGCGCTCCTATTTCGAAATAGTTGTTGGTGCTGCCATTTTTTATTTACCAAGCTTAAATTCACATTTTAATGGTTTCATTAGTTTAAATGCATTGAAAGGATATTTAAAAGGGGATAGACGTGTTAAGGATCATATTTATCCAAGAAAACTGGCTGCTAGGGAGCTTCTATTAAGAAAAATGACTCTTGAAGAATTATTTGAAAAATATCACAATCATTTAGCAACATATATGTACATAACAAGCTCTGAAAATAGTGACCTAGTAAATTTTTATGAGTCTTATGATAACCATGATGAAGCAATGATGGCATTGGGAATTGAAAAATTTCCTACAAACGAAAAAGAAAAATTTAAAACACACACGGAGCTTAATCAATTCATTGAGACAATCGATAGAAAAGCAGCTCAACAAATGAATTCAGAGGATTTGATGGAACTGTTAAGAGTGTTCAGAACCTATTAATAGTTTTACAAAATGTATCTATCAATTCAAAGATCAATACTTTAGCACGTAAATGTATTTTAAATCACAACTCAAGCAAGCTTAATAGCTAAAAACTAATTTCTAGTTTTTAGCTATATCTAATATAGTAAGGAGATCAAAATCAAAAAAAAGTCCATTTAAACCCCGTTTGAGAAAAGTGAGGGTTTATAACCTTTTCGGATAAACTTCAATAAAATGCTCTAATGTTTAATTGATAGGCTCTATACTAAAGCTATTATAAAGAAGTAACCTAGTAATACAGGAGCAAAAAACTGTTCATCTCTTTTCCTTTTTTAAAATTGATTCACATCTATCGGTTCATTTAATTATTGTAGTATTACCCAATTCGAAAAAGACGATTAATGCAATAGTAAATATCTGAAGAACCAATCTCAAACAACCATACTTGCCATTTGTAACTTTTTAAAGTCTTATAGTTCATGTTTTACTTAACATTATAATCAAGGGATCAAGTGAATCCATTTTTCAATTCTAAAATCTTCGTAAATAGACTTAGTGGAATAAACCTCACCATTTTCGCCGGCAAGCTCCTCCAAAGGATCTAAGTTGAAATTTGGAGAGTAATTCTCCAAAATTGGTGTTTGGCAATTATCATCAAGTCTCACATATCCATGTTTAACTCCATAGGCAAATTTGATGTAAGGAATTTGAAACATTAGGTCATGAAGTACATCTTCATGCGTCACTTCCACATCTCTAAAGCCTTGCACTAAGTGATGATTTGGACCTAAAAGATGTTCAAAGAGACTAACCAGCTTATCTTTAGGAAGTTGAGTCCATGGGTCAAAATTAATCACATTCTCTTTGTAATAGTACTCCTTATAATAATTAAGCTCAGTTGTAAACTTATCTTGATAAGTACTAAACACCTCCGAAGAAACCTGATGGAGAACATAGTCAACAAAGTGGCTTACTCTAGTCAAGACCCTTACTGATACTCCAATTAGATCTTCTTTAAATCGGATGTTTAAGGTATCAATTTGAATCAATCTTTCTAATCCTGCTAATTTCAAAATTAAGACATCTTCAGAGATTTTTACTTCTCCAGAGTCTCCTGCCTCAATACTAATCAGATACTTTTTATTTCGATATGTCTTTATAAAATCCCCTAAACTTCCTTCTACTTGATAGCGAGCTGATGTAGAGGCAAACCCAAAAAAATGAAAGACATCTTTCAAATAAAAACAAAAGACCTGGTCACCCAAAGTTCCTGAAATCAAGAGTCCTTCATTTATAAACTCCTCCGCGGTTTGATCTAGTGGGTGTTCTGATATTAATAGATAGCGAATCAAAAATTCTCTTAAACTATTACGACACATTATACTATTTACTCTCGTTTGTGTTAGTAAATACCAAAAGACATCTTGATGGAGGTCATCGTAATTTGAAAGGCTATCAGTGGCTAATTTGCAGTTTTTTTCAAGAACTACGTACATAAGGAAATGACATTAATGAAAATTAATTTTCTGTTCGAATAGGCCATATTTAGTCATAGATACTTTTATAAGATGTGTATTTTCAGTCTTGTGTCTAACCATTCAAAATTTTATACTGATTTGGAAATCTGAATAATTTCTTATTTAGCGTTCGGAATAAAAATCTTTTAAAATTTCTCCTTTACTGTCCATTAAGAAGCAGTCTATAAAGTCCGGGCCTGTAAGTTCTGAAATGGCAGGAGAGTATGTAACCTCTAATGGGGTTTTCTTGAAGAATAGACTCTCACTTTCTTGTAAGCAGTTCCAAAAACTTGGATCAAAACCTGTGAGATAGAAATCTTGAACTTCAACACCAACTGTTTTAAATTCAAAATCATTCTTTTTGGGCATCTCATCAACTTCAATTTCGTGCTCCCATAATATGCATCCCTCGCAATCATAATAATGTCTACAGATTAGACATGGTTTATCTTCTCCAAATTTTCTCCAAAAATATCGAACATGGTGTGTGATCTCATTCTCTGCCCAAGTTAGGGGTAAATGATTAAGATCATAGAGTTTAAACTCAGAGGCAATCAAGGAATTTTCATCAAGAATCTTAATATTAATATGCTGCGATTCTGCTGTGAAATGAAGACGTACTCCTTGACTGTCGTCATATCTTGGTATATCATTTATCCATGGTGCATGACCATGTAACTTAATAAATTCTTGTGCGGCTTGGTAATGATTTTCATCTAGTGGCCAAACATGGATTGCCAGGAAACTCGGTGCCTCTAACTGTATGTTACATTTCATGAAATAAATTAATTTTTAAAATGGTTATAATGAAATTTAATCAAAAATTTATTGAATGTTTCTACATAGAACTACCAAAATAAGACTGACAAACAATTGCAAAAAATACAGCTTGCTAAACAGACAATACTACTCCATCTCATTGCGCATGATACCACGGAGTTTCACCAAAAGAACACAATAAGGTTTACAGCTCTTCAAATGCCTTACTAAAGTTGAAACACGAAGTACCCCCTAATTTAGCAAAGGCACCCTCAATCTGAAAACGAGTTTTTCTTTAAGCATGAGGAGCTGATTTCATCTGAGACATCCCAACATTTTAGCGAAATTCATCAGGCACTTAGGCAGAAAATCTCAGGGTTTTTAGGGGGGCTAAGTTTTACAAATGATCTTAAATATATACCCTACATACATATCAAATTGATCATTGAATGATAAAGAATTCACATCAGTACTTCTTGATGAATTAGAACCGGTTTGTATAACTAGTTTTAAAAGATAATCTTTCGTGGGTTTTACATTATGAAGAATTTATGAGTGAGTTTTCGGAAAATGCTTTATCCTTTTCACATAAATTCTATAAAGATTAAAATCAAAAGTTAATTGAAATGACAGGCAAATTTCTTAAGAATATTTTAAATGCGGTAAAATACGATTGTTCAGATCAAATTGATTCTGTAATTAAGGAATTAAATGATTTGGGTAGTTGTTGTACATTATACTACCCAAGTTCTGGAAATGATTTGAGCGATATTTTATTTGGTAATGGATTAATTATACCAGAATTAGATTTTAAGTTTCCTAAGGTCTATATTCATTCGGACGCAATCAATTATCTCGAATCGCAATTTGGCTCATTTTACCCTTTATTAAACGGTCCCTCCTTTCGCTGTGTAGTTTCCTTAAAAATTGAAGTAAACGGTGATAAATGTATCAGAATAGGGAAATTTAACAGAAATGGTCTGCAATCCGAGTTTTGGTTAATTGAATTCTATGGCATGACTAATGAAGATATTATTAAGCAAATGATTTCTAGTAACTTCAGTATTGACTTATTATTCAATAAGTGTGACACAATGTTCGGTGGAATGGGTTTCATCTCTGGGAGTGTTCCACCCTTATTTTACTGGTTTTTATTCCCAGAATTGAGAATTAAATATTCCATTTCAGAGTACACAATCGACAGGTTAAAGAGTGAAATTTTAATCTTTAATGAAAAATGGAGAAATGAAATTATAGTCAATTTTCCAAAAATAGACACAGACAACTTGAACTTTGACCAAATAATCGAATCAATAATCTATCAAAATGACGCTTTAATTCGGCGAAACGATTATTCTGATCTTCGAATGGGGTTATACACTTACTAAAAGTTCAAGCTGTAAGCTTCCCCATAAATGTAGACTTCCCTAAAAATGTAGACTTACCCTTTTTCAGACAGGTAATTAATTGATTCTATAAATCCCCTCTTTACAACACATGGGGTCTCCTTTACATTAAATTTGAGAGCTCTATTCAATCCATTAATGAGTTCTACTTTTGTGGGCGGCCTTTCTAGCTCAAGTTCAAGTTTCAGAAGAACAGATTCTGCAGTTTCATGGATCGACCTTAGTGTTGCGTTTAGAAGCTTTGCCTGTGGAAACTCTTTAATGCTCCTTGCACTCTGATTTACTTTGTTCCAGTATTTAGGGTTTATTCTTTTTGAGGTAGGAT
>Ga0115558_1001825_pt1 | contig 12854 bp, 9 predicted proteins | sample COGITO_mtgs_1104_4_FD_87279 | JGI IMG/M metagenome (GOLD analysis project Ga0115558, IMG submission 87279) | Pelagic marine microbial communities from North Sea - COGITO_mtgs_110426 | ecosystem: Environmental > Aquatic > Marine > Epipelagic | place: Germany:Helgoland, sampling site Kabeltonne... | reverse complement strand
TTCCTCCTGTAATTTCTCCTGTTGTAGTATTTATTGTCTCTCCTCCAGTTGGAATTGGATTAAATGAAAATGATCCACCTGAAGTAAGAATTGCAGAAGCAGAATTTGCTGTGCCTGCACAATAATCTGTTAAAGTAAAAGTAGCATCATCAAGTATGTTTAAAGTAACATCTACTGTTTTTGGCAAACCTACACACCCATTTACATCTGTTTCAGTTACAGTTAATGTATGTGGTCCACCAACCACCATATTCCAATCAATAGTAATTGCATCAGAACCTTGACCTGAAGTAATTGTACCTCCAGAACTCAATACCCATTGATAATTTGAGGTTGAATTTGATGGATTTAATAAATAGGGTTCAGTTGATCCAATACAAACCAATTGAGTTGGTGAAGTACTTGTTTGTGCAATAATTGTATTGCTCACTAAAAACAACAGACTTAGTGTAATTATTTTTAAAAATTTGCTTTTTGTTTTCATGATATTTTATGTTTAGTTATGACTTATTGGTTGAGTTGTGATTAAAGGGTAAATTATAATATCTACAGTATCTGTTGCTAAACAGCCATTATTATCTGTAAAATTTACAGAATAGGAAGTAGAGTTTGTTAAACCATTAGCAAAGACTGGGTTTTGAACATTTGAATTTATAAAATCAGATGAAGGAGTCCAATAATAAGTTCCTGAAACACTTCCATTTGCCGATAGATTATTTGGTAAATCTCCATTACATATAGTTTGATTAGGACTAGCAATTACAGAAATCTGAGAATTAGATGGAATTGTAAAATTTTCAATTGTTAAACACCCATTATCATCAGTAATACTTACTGTATAATTTCCAGCAGATAATGCATAAATACTATCTGTAATTTGGCCTGTAGACCATAAATAAGTGGCATTGACATTGGGGTTATTTAAAACTATAGAATAATCCTCTGTTGCTCCGAACCAAGGATTTACCCAACTTCCCACAACAGGAGATTCACAAGGCCCTATATCATTAGGAGTATTGAAATCATAAGTACTTTGACAAACAACTCTCATTCTAGTAGGGCCATAAGCTCCAGTTGTTGGTACAGTAAATGAAAGCGGAACTAATATACCAGCTGATGTCTGAACGGGTATTACTCCAATATCTTCACCAGGATCATTAAAATCACCATCAATATTAAAATCTATAAAAACTTTAGCACCCCCTAGGTAAGAGTTTGTCCCAGATAAATCACCTAATGAAACATTTATTGTATAAGATTGGCTTTCAGTAATGTCGGCATACATTGATGCTGTATAATCTTCATAAAAATCATTAACTCCTCCAGAATTATTAGTGATAGAATTATTATCGCCAATTAATTGAACTTCTTCAATAATTGTTGCAGGCTGTGTAGAATTAGATGGATTAGATGCACAGTAAGTTAGCATAGAGACAGTTCCTGTTGGTGTTGGAGAAGCTTGAAGTTCAATACTTGCATTTCCATCTAAAGATCCAAAACAAGTTGCATCATTAGTATTAAGCACATAAACTAAAGTAGATGCCTCATTAATAATATTATTTAAAGTAGCTATACAACCTGTAGCATCAGTAACAATAACATCATATGAACCAGCAATTAAATTATTTATAGAAGCTGTAGTTGCACCATTAGACCAAGAATAAGTATACGGACTAATACCTGAAGTAATATTTAAAGATATACTCCCATCAGCAGAACCATAGCAACTGACAGCTGAAATGTTACTAGAAGTCTGTATTTCTAAAGGCTCATTAATAATTATGTTATTTAAAGTACTAGTACAACCTGAAGCATCAGTAACAATAACATCATATGAACCAGCACTTAAATTATTTATAGAAGCTGTATTTGCTCCATTAGACCATGAATAATTATATGGACTAATACCACCAGAAATATTCAAAGATATACTACCATCAGAATCACCATAACAACTTATATCTGAAGAATTATCAAGTATTGAAATATTATTACTTGTTGGAATTGAATTACCAGTGTATATTGAATAAGAAGGATCAGTACAGCAACTTCCATTATTCCAACCTCCTGTCTGACAGTCACCAAAGACATTTAAGTCAATTGATAAATCTTCAGCAGTACAAGAATTTCCTACTACTAACTGAAAACTTAATGTAAAGGGTCCAGTTGAAGAAGTGCCCCAATTAACATTCCCATTATTTTGAAATCGATACCCAGGCCCAAAATTCAATCCACTTGGGTAAGTGTTTTGGGTATCCCATATCCATGAACCTCCAGAACCTCCAGGATTACCAGGTGCTGAAACTGGAGAGATTGATGACCAACCAACACCATAGTCAATATCAAAAGCAATTATCCAGTTAATATTAAGTTGAGTGAAACTACTTAACGTATAAGTAACCGTAACAACTTGCCCTGCAGAATAAGGACCGGCAGGAGACATTGATGCAGTTTGTGAACCAACACATTGACTTCTTACTTGAAAAAATAGAAGAACTAACAATAATATAATAAGAATTCTTTTCAATAATTTTTTGTTTTTTTTATTTACGGATAATAAATATTTTAGTTACAAGTAAGTATTAGTTTATACCTTATAAAGAAAAAATGATATCTTTTCTACTAAGGTTTTGTTCAAAACTACAAAAAAACTAAACTAATTCACAGGAATTAACTCATAATCAGAATAATGAAAAATAGGAGTTAAGGTATTTTGTTTAAAACCAAATGAATTTTGTTTGAATTCATAAACATTAGAATTACCACAAAAATGCATAATAATATCATAAGCTACTTTAGTGAATTTTCGTTCATTAGTCTTATATTCTCGTTCAAAAATTTCAAGAAAACGTAAATCATAATGCTTTGAATAATCAACACTTCTAGAATTTAGAATATGAACATCAAGTTCCATTAAATTTGTAATATCTAAGTTATCAAAACCTTTAACTGATTCAAAAGTAAAAACTGTAGAGATTGAATCAATACCACCAATAGATCCTAGCATTTTACTAATAAATGCTTTATTTGAAGAAAGCAACATGATATTTTGTTGTTCAGTAAAAAACTTTCTAATAGAATCTACTTTAGTATTCTTAACTTGGAAAACTGAAACTTCCTTTCCAGCAGTATTAAACAAGTGTTTAACATATGCTGAAAGTCCTTTCTCCTTTTTATCATGCAATAGAACAATTCGTTCATCTTTCTTGTTCTCTAATAAATAATCAGTTAGAATTTCAGTTTGCAATTTATTTGAAGGTGCAATTTGATAAACAGCAGGATATTTATTAATCGCTTTAGTATTTATTGACAAAGGAGCTATCAGCACTTTAGAAGTATCTTTTCCATATTTTTTACATAGCATCTGAAAAAACTTAGAATACAAAGGACCAATAATAACATCCATATTATTTAATCTATTAGAATAGATAATCTTACGAACTTCTAAAGGATCTTTGTTGGTATCAAAAGTATGTAAAACTATATTTCTTCCAGCCCGCCTTAAAGAATCTAGAGCAAGTTCAACTCCTATATGAAAAGATAAAGCTGATTTTGACTTCTCATATAAAATATTAGGAATTTCTAAAGTAGCCTTATAGTTATTAAACATGGTATCATTCTTAACTAAATAGTAAGGCATTAAAAGTGCAATATTTGTAACTGAAGAATCATTAATAATTGCAACCTCATCAACTATTAACTCATTTACTGAAACAGCTTTCTCATCAACCTTATTTAAATAAATTGGGATATATAAAAGTTGATTGTAAAACAAACGCTTATTCAATTCATTCGCACCTTTTATCTCAGAAGTTTTTACATTATGAAGCTTTGCAATTTTTTTAAGAGACTCTCCTCCTTTTACAAAATGCTCAGCAAACTTTTTACCAGAAAAAATAATAGTATCATAGGTTTGTGCAGAAGTTTGCACAGTCAAAAAAATAAAAAATATGAATACTATTTTCTTAATTATTCCCATTCAATAGTTGCTGGTGGTTTTGATGAAATATCATAAACTACACGGTTAATTCCTTTGACTTTATTAATAATATCAATAGATACTTTTGCTAAAAAATCGTAAGGTAAATGTACCCAATCAGCAGTCATTCCATCAGTTGATTCTACTGCCCTAAGAGCAACTGCATTTTCATAAGTTCTTTCATCACCCATTACACCAACTGATTGAACAGGCAAGAATATTGCACCTGCTTGCCATACTTTATCATACAAACCAGATGATTTTAATGAGGATATGAAAATATGATCCACTTCTTGTAAAATTCTTACTTTTTCTTTTGTAATATCGCCTAAAATACGAATTGCCAATCCAGGACCAGGGAAAGGGTGTCTTCCTAAAAGCTCCCCATCAATACCCATTGATTTACCAATTCTTCTTACCTCATCTTTAAATAAAGTCTTTAAAGGCTCTACAATTTGCAACTTCATATAGTCAGGTAATCCACCAACATTGTGGTGCGATTTTATAGTTTGGGAAGGACCTCCAGTTGCAGAAATCGACTCAATTACATCAGGATAAATAGTGCCTTGAGCCAACCATTTTACATCTTTAATTTGGTTTGCTTCATCATCAAACACATCAATGAACATAGCCCCAATTGCTTTACGCTTTTTCTCAGGGTCAGATAATCCAGCTAATACATCATAGAAACGATCTTTTGCATTCACTCCTTTTACATTCAATCCCATTCCTTTATATTGCTCTAACACACTTTCAAATTCGTCCTTTCTTAAAAGTCCATTATCAACAAAAATGCAATATAAATTTTCGCCAATTGCTTTATGTAAAAGCACAGCAGCAACAGTAGAATCTACTCCACCAGATAAACCAAGAACAACTTTATCATTTCTAATTTTAGCTTTTAAATCAGCAATAGTTTCATGAACAAAAGTTGCAGGAGTCCAATCTTGTGAGAATCCACAAATACCAACTAAGAAATTCTTAAGAATAGTAGCACCATCTTTAGAATGATAAACCTCAGGATGAAATTGCAACGCATAAGTTTGCTCACCTTCAATCTCATAAGCAGCAACTTTTACATCATTTGTTGATGCAACTACTTTATAATTAAAAGGGATAGTAGCAATAGTATCTCCATGGCTCATCCAAACTTGAGAATCAGTAGGAACATCCTTCATTAACTTACTCTGAGTATCAACAAAAGAAAGATTAGCACGACCATACTCCCTAGTAATTGAAGGCAAAACTTCACCACCAAACTCATGAGCCAAATGCTGAGCACCATAACAAACACCAAGCAAAGGCAACTTGCCTTTTATAGCGCTTAAATCAGGAATTGGAGCTTTTTCTTCACGAACAGAGTGCGGAGAACCAGATAAAATAACAGCTTTCCAACTCCCATCTATCTCAGGTATTTTATTGTAAGGATGTATCTCAGAATAAATATTTAACTCTCTTACTCTCCTAGCAATAAGTTGAGTGTATTGCGATCCAAAATCTAAAATTAGTATTTTTTCGTGTTGCATTTAGCTGTTATTTTTTAGTATGACAAAACTACAAAATTTGTATCCAGAGGGTCAAGATTATCTTTTAACATTTCAATAAAGTTTTTCCCCTCTTTTAAATAGAAAGGAATAAAATTATCAAAGCGTTCCTGTAAAGAGTTTTGAGGAAACAATTGCGCATTAATTTTACTTATTTGATGGATAGCATTTTCATGCTTTTGTTTTTCTATCCTTATTAGTTTTTGCTCAAATTGAGTCAATTTCTTGAGCTGATTGGCGTAAAACGAATTGATGCTATTTTGCATACCTACATCAGTAGTTTTAGCTAATATATTTTTAAACAACTTTTCCAAATCAGACTTTTCACTTGCCAAGGAAATTGAACTGTTAGCTTGATTTAAAACAAAGTTTTTTTGCAATTGATGTTCATTCAAAAACAAATCCTCAAGTTTAAATCCAAAAGAACTGAATTTTTGTTTTTGTTTATCAGAAATTAGCATTGCAGAATTTCGTAAAACAAGCAGTGGCATAGGTATGTTCTCATTAGTAAAAACATCCCTTAATTGCATCCAGTAAGCTACTTCACCACCACCACCAATATAAGCTATATTAGGCAAAATACTCTCCTGATAAAGCGGACGCATCAAAACATTAGGGCTGAATAATTCAGGATGATTCTCAATCTCACTTTCAGGAATCTCAGTAGTTATCAGCTCTCTTTTTCCTTCTGATAACTTGAAGAAATTAATATCACGGAAAAATGCTTGTGCTTTATAGTTTTCGGACAAACGACCAGAAGTTCCTTCAATTCTACTTTTGTAAGAGTTATTTAAAATATCATTTTTCATGATAAGAACAAACTCCCTTTTCAGCTTTTTATCATCACCATCTAAAATGACAATACCGTACTTTCCGAATAGTTCATTTACCAAATACCTAGTAGCATCAGCAAGAGTAGCATGATTTAAATAAGCATTTTTAAATAGCTCAATTAAATTATTGGCATGCTCATTATTTCCTAATTTCCCTTCTAGCTCCTGAATAGTTTTAGCAATCCCATTAAGTTTAATTTTTCCAACAGCACCTTCTTGCTCAGATTCCCAAATAACTTTTTTACCGAATAAATTAATGCTCTTTATTTCTTCAAAATCATGATCCTCAGTAGCCATCCAAAAGATAGGAACAAAGTGATTTTTAGGGTATTTTGTTTTTACTTTTTCAGCAAGATTAATAGTAGAAATAATCTTATACATAAAATACACAGGCCCAGTAAACAAGCAAAGTTGATGCCCAGTAGTGATAGTAAAAGTATCTTCAGAAAGTAATAAATCAATATTGTTATTACTTATTTCAGTGAGGTTAAATTCTTTGTTTTGCTCTTTTAAAACGGAAACTAACACCTCCCTATTTACAGGATAATTTTGCTTTTCAGTAATTTGCTTTTCAAAACCATCAATAGTAGGAAAATCAGAAATAAAAGGTTTTAACTTTTCATCATTAGCTAAATAATCAATTACTAAATTAGAGAATTGCTTAGTTTTAGAATATGGGATTTTGTAAGATTGCACTTTTTACTTTTTCATTATAAACCCACCAGCAATCAAATCATCACCCTCATAAATTGCAGCCGATTGCCCTGGAGCTATTCCTTCTACTTTTTTATGGAAAAGCACTTTTAGGTTTTCGCCTTCATTAGTAATAGTAGCCATCTCTCCTTTATGTTTATACCTCACTTTTACTACATATTCCTTACCATCTTCAATCTTATCATATTTAAGGTAATTTACATTTCTGATGTGCATTTCTTGCTTTTGTAAATCTTCTTTAGTACCAATAGTTACTATGTTATCCTCTGGGTTAATTCCAATAACAAAAGTAGGGTTTTTACCTAATGAAATCCCAATTTTTCTTTGCCCGATAGTGTAAAAAGGATAACCATCATGCGTACCAACCACCTCACCAGAAATAGTAATAAAGTTTCCTCCCTTCACTTTTTCCTCCAAGCCCTCTACCCTTCTTTTCAAAAATCCTCTGTAATCATTATCAGGAATAAAGCAGATATCATAACTCTCGTTTTTCTCAGCTAATGCTTTATATCCTCTATCCAAAGCCATTTGCTTTATATCCTTTTTATGATATTCTCCCATAGGGAAAATGGTTCTTTTAAGGCACTCCTGTGTTACCCCCCAAAGTACATAAGATTGATCTTTACTTTCATCCAATCCTTTGGACACAACAAACCTACCTTCCACCTCACGAACTTGTGCGTAATGCCCAGTTGCTATAAACTCACAGTTAAGCATATCTGCCCTTTTTAACAGAGCCTCCCACTTAATGTGAGTATTACAAAGAACACAAGGGTTAGGCGTTCTTCCAGCCATATATTCCTCTACAAAATTATCAATAATAAAACCTTTAAACTCATCACGAATATCCAAAATAGTATGAGGAAAACCACAATCCACAGCTAATTGTCTTGCATCATTTATAGAATCCAAACTACAACAACCCGTTTCTTTTTTACTTCCTCCTGAGCTTTCATAATCCCAAGTTTTCATAGTTAAACCAATTACTTCATAACCTTCCTCATGTAGTAATAGTGAGGCCATTGTACTATCAATACCTCCACTCATTGCCATTAAAACTTTACCTTTACTCATTGTAATTAATTATTGTATCCGTAACTCCTTCCTCATTAAAATATTCCCAAACTCCAACTTTTAAATCATCAGTGTATTTTCCTTTATAATACACCTTTCCATTCGGATGATAATAAGTTTGTTTTCCATCTCTTTTTCCCTGATTATAAGCACTCTGCATTTTTAATGTTCCATCCATAAAAAACTGCTTCCACTCGCCATCTAAAACATCTTTGTTCCAACTTTTAACCTCATAAAGTGAGCCTTCATAATAGTAAGTTTTAGTTGTTCCATTCAATTTTCCTTGCTGATATTCTTCACTCATAATTAAAACACTATCCCTGTTATAATAATTCCAAGTACTATCTTTTAATTCATTTACATATAAACCTGCAGCTTGCAATTCTCCACCTTTATAAAAGATATGAGTTGCAGCAGCTGTTCCATTATGAAAGAACTTTTTTTCAGCTTGCAACTCTCCTGATATTTGATAATAGTAAAATAAACCAAAGGGCTTGTCATTTTTAAACTGCCCCTTATATCTCACTTTTCCATTTTTGTAAGATTTAGTCCAAACACCTTGTTTATCACCATCTACATCAGTTTGATTTACTTCTTGTGTAAAAGAGAGAAAAGGAATACAAAATAAAAATAAAAGAAGTTTTTTCATTAGTTTAATTTTTGGCAAAGATAGGTTAAAAAGTAAAGATTACTTATTTACTGAAATCATTAATTCATCCACTCCATCAACAAAGGATTTCCAAGAGAACTTTTCTTTTTCTTTTATAGTATTTAAAGAAAATTCTTCCTCTCTATTATTCTTATAAAAATCTATAATAGAATCTGCTATAGCTATTGGATTTTGAGAAGTGACATAACCCACCTTATTATGCGGAACAATTTCTGCCAATCCTCCTACATCAGTAACTAACATTGGCCTATTAAAAGAATAAGCAATTTGAGTAACACCACTTTGAGTTGCAGTATGATAGGTTTGAGTAATCATATCAGCAGCACAAAAATAATATTTCACTTTATCAGCAGGAATAAAATCACTTTTCATGATGATGTTTTTTGCAATTCCTAAATCAGAAATCATATCGGTATATTCAGTTTTATCATCATAAAACTCACCTGCAATAATCAATTTTATTCCTAACTCTTTAATGCGATTATCAGCCATTGCTTTTAACATTAAACCCAAGCCTTTGTATTTACGAACAAAGCCAAAAAACAACAAGTGTTTATCATTAACATTAAGTCCTAAATTTTTTAAAGCTGTTTTTTTATCAATCTTTTCTCCAAAAATATCATAAATAGGATGAGGAATAAACTTTTTATAAGTAGAGGAAGTAAACTTGTTTAAGTCATCCAAAACAGAAGCCGAAAGCGATAAAAAAGCATCACAACTCTTTACAAAATAGCGAGTGAATAAAATATCTCCAATCCTTTTTTCATGAGGAATTACATTATCAGTAATTGCAAGAATCTTAATTTTAGAATTCAACAAACGAGCAATAGAACCCAAACAAGGAGCCATAAAAGGCAGCCAATATCTTATAATAACCAAATCGGGTTTTTCAGCATTAATCTTACGAGCAACTTTTACCCAATTAAAAGGATTTACAGAATTGATTAGTGTTTTTATTTTCAATCCTTTTGGCGTTTCCCCACTTTCGTACTGTGTAGTGCCTGGAAATAAAAAACCTGGATATTGAAGGGTAAAAGAATAAAGCGTTACATCCTCTCCTCTTTTGTAATATTCTTGCGCTAAAGCATTATTAAAATTGGCTATTCCCCCTCTAAACGGAAAAGCAGGTCCAATAATAATGACTTTTTGTTTTGGCAAAATCTAAACTTCTTTTTCTACTTGATAATTATTTCTATCATAAGCATTTCGTGATATCATTTCAGCAATAAAACCTGCTAGAAAAAGCTGAACACCAATAATTTGTGATGTAAGTGCAATGTAAAAACCTGACATATTAGCAATGTTTTTTGCAGGAATATCAGAGAACATAGCATATAATTTTGCACCTCCAATATAAATAAACAAACCAAAACCAAGCAAAAACATTAAGCTCCCCAACACCCCAAAAAAGTGCATTGGTTTTTTACCAAATCGGCTAACAAATGTAATGGTCATTAAATCCAAAAAACCATTAACAAAACGCTCTAATCCAAATTTAGTTACCCCATATTTTCTGCTTTGATGCTCTACAACTTGTTCCGTGATGTTTGAAAACCCAACCCATTTTGCTAGTACAGGAATATACCTGTGCATTTCCCCATGAACCTCAACTGATTTTACAACCGTATTTTTATAGGATTTAAGTCCGCAATTGAAATCATGCAAATAAATACCAGATGCTTTACGAGCTGCCCAATTGAATAGTTTAGTAGGTATAGTTTTAGTTAAAGGATCATAGCGTTTGGCTTTCCAGCCTGAAACCAAATCAAAACCTTCAACAGCAATTTTGTTATACAATGCCGGAATTTCATCAGGACTATCTTGCAAATCAGCATCCATAGTAATTACTACATCGCCTGCAGCTTTTGCAAAACCAACATTAAGTGCTGCTGATTTTCCGTAATTTCTTCTGAATTTTATTCCTTTAACATTTGAATTCTCAGCTGAAATTTGCTCAATAACTTTCCATGATTTATCTTTACTACCATCATCAATTAGAAGCACTTCATAAGTAAAGTTATTCTTTTGCATTACTGTATCAATCCAAGCACATAATTCTAGCAAAGATTCTTCTTCATTAAATAAAGGGACTACTACACTAATATTCATAGACTATGCGATTAAAGTTGGGTCATCTTTTTTAACAAAAATAGAAATAATTAAAGAATAAAGGAAACCCATGAAAGTGCCTCCTAGCATTCCCATTATCATCATCCAATGTGGTTGCATAAATTTACCAGTCATCTCTAAAGCCATATCTAATTCTTCATCTGAAATTTCAGGATTTGATTCCAACATAGCTTGCTCAGTAATTTTCATGATCTCACTTAAAGCATTTGGATCAAGGTAAGAAATATAGAGAAACTGATAGAAAGCCAAGATAATTGAAGAGAAAAAAGCGACAGTAGTTCCTAACTTTAAAGATTCTGAATAAGAGATAAAACCATTATTATTAATCTCTCGATACTGAATAATGGCATAAGCAATAAACACAATAGTTATACCATTATTTAACAAAGCAGGAATAACTGATTGTTTATCATCAGCACCTACTGACCACATAATAACTGCAATAGCAACTAAAAATAAGCCCAAAACAGCACCATAATTCATTGCAAACTTCCTAGTATCCATCTAGTATATTTTAAAATTAATTTGGGCAAATATAAATAAAAATAGAAGACTAAAAATTGTTTGCCTCTTTTAAGAATAATCTTATTTTTGCTGCCAAGGGTAAGTCTTGTACGACCAGCTCCCTATGAACTCCCCCAGGGCAGGAATGCAGCAAGGGTAATAGGTTGTAGCGGTGCGATATAAGTAGCTTACCCTTATTTATTTTAAGAAATTCTACTCCAACCCATACGCTCCCTTGCATACGGACGATAAGCACGAGCAATATTGATATTCTCCGCTTTTTCCAAATCTTCATCATCTTTTAACAACAAGTCCGCTTCATTTCTTGCAAAGTGTAGTATTTTATTATCCACAATAATATCAGCAATTTTAAAATCGAGCACCCCACTTTGTTTCGTGCCCATCATATCACCAGGACCTCTTAACTTTAAATCTACCTCAGAAATTTCAAAACCATCATTAGTGTCCACCATAGTTTGCAAACGGGTTTTACCCTCTACACTTACTTTATTACCACTCACCAAAATACAATAGGATTGCTCAGCACCCCTACCTACTCTACCTCTTAACTGATGAAGCTGAGAAAGCCCAAAACGCTCCGCACTTTCAATAATCATAACAGAAGCATTGGGCACATTTACCCCTACTTCAATTACTGTAGTGGCCACCATAATATTAGTTACACCATCCACAAAGCGTTTCATTTCATATTCTTTATCCTCTGCTTTCATTTGCCCATGCACCACACTTACTTGAAATTCTGGCATAGGAAACTCTCTATCAATCGCATTATAGCCTTCCATTAAATTTTTATAATCCAGTTTTTCTGATTCTTCAATTAAAGGAAACACAACATAGATTTGCCTTTGCAAAGCAATTTGTTCTCGCATAAAATTGATAATCTGCAAACGAGAAGAATCTGTTTTCCACATGGTTTTAACTTCCTTTCTTCCTGAAGGAAGTTCATCAATAATGGAAACATCCAAATCGCCATAAAGGGTCATGGATAAAGTTCTTGGAATAGGAGTTGCCGTCATCACCAACATATGTGGTGGAAATTTATTTTTCTTCCAGAGTTTGGCTCTTTGTGCCACCCCAAACCTGTGTTGTTCATCAATCACAACAAAAGCAAGATTTTGAAATTTTACTTTATCCTCAATCAGAGCGTGTGTACCTATCAAGATATCAATTTCTCCATTTTCCAATTGTTCGTGTAGCACACGCCTATCCTTAGTTTTAGTTGAACCAGTAAGAATGGCCACTTTTATATTTTGCTCTTTCAGATATTCTGAAATTGTTGTAAAATGCTGGCGAGCCAAAATTTCGGTTGGTGCCATAAGGCAAGCCTGATAACCATTGTCCACCGCCATAAGCATACTCAGTAGTGCCACCAAAGTTTTTCCACT
>Ga0115558_1001824_pt1 | contig 12855 bp, 7 predicted proteins | sample COGITO_mtgs_1104_4_FD_87279 | JGI IMG/M metagenome (GOLD analysis project Ga0115558, IMG submission 87279) | Pelagic marine microbial communities from North Sea - COGITO_mtgs_110426 | ecosystem: Environmental > Aquatic > Marine > Epipelagic | place: Germany:Helgoland, sampling site Kabeltonne... | reverse complement strand
CTTGATGAGCTGCGCTTAAAATTACTTCGTTGAAACGTTGTATTTCTTCGGGAGGGAGTTCCGTAAACGAATTTGCTCCTACCAACATAAAACAAGGCCAGGGGCTAAGACATGTACCAATCCTATTTATTTGACTACTGTCTACATATGGCTGAGTCATGAATTTTTCCCAGAGTAAAATGTCAGCACTGTTTTCTCTTAGCGCTTCTACGGCATTATCTACGTTTCCCACGGTCACGAAGTTCTCTTCGGATAAGCGATAGTCATGCTGCTCTGCGTGCACATACGCCATAAGGTGACTTCCGCTACCTATTCGGCTCCGTGCTATTCGGGCATTGCTTAAATTAGATTCGTTTAATGTTTTATGCAAAGTAGCATGTACTCCCCAAATAATTGGAGACTTTACATACTGCTGAATGATGCGAGCAGTCCCTCCTTTATGGATGTGTTGCACAATCCCTTCTGTAAGTACTAGAGCCACATCAGTCTCACTGTTCTCAAGCATTTTACACATAGCGCCGCTGCCTTCTTTCACATCCCTCCACTGCACATTAAATCCAGCTTCAGCAAATAGTCCATTCTCCATAGCATAGTGCCATGGATAGTTAAAATGCTCCGGAACCCCACTGACCCGCACAGTTTTCATTAGTAGTCCAATAGTTCCTGTATGGCGTGCGCTACCTTATTTGCATTTGGTAGCATTTCTTTTTCTAGGTCAACGTTAAGTGGCACCGCCGGTAGATTGAGTGAGCCGATACATTTCACCGGTGCGTCAAGATACTGAAAGCAGTGTTCTTGTATTCTGCCAGCTAAAGCCTGTGCGAATGAATTGTTAAGTGTTTCTTCAGTAAGTACGATAACTTTTCCATGCTTCTTCACACTAGCATATATTGCTTCATCATCACAAGGACTGAGTGTGCGCAGGTCTACTATCTCCAACTTGCCAGGGAATTGTTTAGCTGCGTTATCTGCCCACCATACTCCCATACCATAGGTTATGATAGTTAGTGATTCACCATTGTCCAGTGCTTCATCAGTTGCTTCCAAATGTGTTCTGGCTTGACCAAGTGGAATCATGTAATCACGACTTGGCTCTAGAGACTTTGCTCCCTCTGTACCAGCTACTTTACTCCAATAAATCCCTTTATGTTCAAACATAACCACTGGGTTTGGATCATAAAAAGCGGCTTTCATCAGCCCTTTCATATCTGCAGCATTACTGGGATAAACTATTTTTATTCCTTTAATAGGAAGGATAGATGACTCATTCGTACCACTGTGATAGGGTCCACCACCACCGTAAGCGCCTGTAGGTACGCGTATCACGGATTGTATCGGAAACTTACCTCCACTTAAGTAGCTACTTTTGCTCAACTCTGTCACCAGTTGATTTACACCTGGCCAGATATAGTCTGCAAATTGTACTTCTACTATTGGTTTACATCCTACCGCACTCATTCCGGCAGTAGAGCCTATAATGTAAGCTTCTTGTATAGGTGTATTAAATACTCGGTTTTTTCCGTGCTTCTGTGCCAATGTAGCGGCCTCTCTAAACACACCTCCAAGTCTATGTCCTACGTCTTGTCCATAAAGTAAAGCTTCTGGATGGTCTGCAAGTATTTCGTCTATGGCGTGTAATGCAGCATCTACCATTATTATTTTTTCTGCTCCTTCAGGGCTTCTCTCCCCTGTCTCAGTGGTGATAGGAGTAGGGGCTAGAACATAATTTTCTACAGTATCGAGTGCTGGAGCATCTGCGTTTTTTGCTTTCTCGAATGCTTCTGCTACAGCTACTTTTGCCTCTTGTTTTAGTCGGTCTATTTTAGACTGTTTTATGCCTTTAGCAAGTGCTTGTTCTACTAAAAATATAAGAGGGTCTTCTTTTTGGTCTTCTGCTAAATCGTCTCGATACCACTCACTGCGTACACCGCTAGTATGATGACCGAGTAAAGGTACTTTGGCGTGAAGCAGCATAGGTTTTTGATTTTTTCTTACCCACTTTATGGCTTTACCTACTTCATTATAGCTCTCTGTAAAATCACTTCCGTCTACTTTGCCCCTTCTTAAACCTTTAAAACCAGCAGCAAATTCATAGGCATTCATTGCACGCATTTCGTCACCACTTGCAGAAATACCCCAGTCGTTATCTTGTACCAGGTAAAGTATGGGAAGCTGATGTAGTACCGCCATTTGCAGTGCCTCTGAGACTTCCCCTTCAGTCATAGAGCCATCACCTATGGAGCATACTACTATAGAACCATTCGTCCCTAGTTCATTTAGATTATTATTTTTTAAATATTGAAGTCCATGCGCTATCCCAGTGGTGGGTATGGCCTGCATTCCAGTCGCACTGCTTTGATGTGCCATCTTAGGCTTGTCGTCATGCAGTAGAGACGGGTGAGAGTAATACGTCCGTCCTCCTGAGAATGGGTCGTCTGCCTTAGCTAGCAGCTGAAGCATTAACTCATAAGGAGTCAATCCTAGACCGAGCAAGATAGACTCATCTCTGTAGTATGGCGCTACCCAGTCTATCTCTTTTAAGTGATATGCTGTAGCTAACTGTATCGCTTCATGCCCCTTAGAGGTAGAGTGTACATAGCTAGTTACGGTTCTATTTTCATCATATATATCTGCCATGGCTCTGGCAGTATAAAGATGCGTTAAGGCGGTTTCGAAGATGGATTTTTTAATATGCATTTAGGCTAGCGACCAATTCATTTTACAAGTTGCAAGTTTAGGCCTAAATTTACTAAGACGGAAACTCCTATGCAGTGAATCAATAGACAAGTGCACCTTTTTTGACAAAAAGGCTATCTTTGAAAGAAATAAACTCTAAGGTTTAATGTACGCACTAAATTCACCGCAAAAGAGACGCAATTGGCGCAGCAGGTTAGCTGCACTTTTGTTGGGTGACAAGGTGGATTCTAAGCCACATTCTGAAGGCGTATTCACCTACAAAGACGTAGTAAATAAGCTTGCACAGCTGGTGTATGTGAAGGATGCTGCAGGTACTTACCTAATGGTAAATCAGGCGTTTTGTGACATGACTGGTTATGCCAACGATGAGATTTTGGGTAAAAACGATTTAGAGTTAGGGCTATTCCTCAATCCGGAGCAGATAATGAGTGCGGATAAAGAAGTGATAGATAGTGGCCAAAAAAAGTACATTCCTGTTGAGCCCTTTACAGATAAGTATGGATCTCTTTACTGGTTTCAGACGAGCAAAACGCCAATTAAAAACGAGCTAGGAGAGGTCTGTCAGGTACTTGTAATATCCAGTGATATAACGAATCGTATTCAAGTAGAACAGCGACTGTATGCTAGCGAGTTACGGTACAAGTCTATTTTCGAGAATAACTATTCTGGTATCATATTGGTAAATAAAGAATTAGATATCTTGAATAAAAACAAGGCATTTAATAGGCTCATAAATAGTGCAGAAACGGTTCTGGAAGCAGATGATTTAAAAAAGTATATAACACAAGAGGACCAAAGTGATCTTGAAGATTTAATGACGGGTTTAGTATCTCGAAATTATGAGTACTTCGATCTTACACTTGACTTAAAGACCAATTCGGAGGATGTTATAAATGCGTTATGCTTTGTCATCGGGTTGTATGATGATGATGGAATATTTAAGGAAGCGATAGTTACTTTTCAGGATATAACTGAAGATCTGAAAAATAGACTAGCACTCGAAGAAAGTGAAACCAGATTTAGAGTAATGGTAGAGAACGCTACCGAAGCTTTAATGCTAATGGATTATGATTCTGGGAAATATATAGATGTAAATAGAAGTGCAGAAGACTTATTTGGTTTCACTAGGGAAGAATTATTAAAGTTAAAACTGGGAGACCTTAGTCCTATGCTTCAGTCAAATGGAGATTATAGTGATAGTTCATTTGCAGATAAGATAAAAAAAGCGATACAAGGGGATAGTGTAATCTATGAATGGACCGTAAAGCGAAAGGATAATAAGTTAATTCCATGTGAGGTTAGGCTCGTGAAGCTGCCTTTTGAAGGGAATAGAATAGTACGTGTAAGTGTAGTGGATATTTCGGATCGTAAGCGTTCAGAGAAAATGCTGAAGCTAGAAAAGCTCAAATTGGAAAAAAAGAATGAAGAGCTCGGTACTTTAAATCAGGCATTGGAAAATCAGACGAACCAGTTAAAAGAATTTGCATATATTTCATCACATAATCTGAGATCCCCTGCAGGAAATATCAAAGCATTGCTAAATTTCTATCGTTATGAGCCGACCAAAGAAAACTTTAACATACTACTTGAAAAACTAGAAATAGTGTCAACTGACCTACTCGATACTATCAATGATTTAGCGGAAGCAGTAAAAATCAAAAATGAGATAGCTAATGATTTCACTAAAGTTTCCTTGAGTAGACTGATTGATAAAACAAAGGATAGCTTAAGCCAGCAGATTATTGATAGTGCGGCTGTTGTAGAGGTAGACTTAAATGGGATAGATGAAATAAAAGCTTCCAAATCTTACATGGAGAGTATCCTTTTAAATCTTACTTCTAATGCGCTTAAATACAGCAGAAAGGACGTGCCCCCACGTATACGTATATCTGCTTCGCAAAGAGAGGATTCCTTAATTTTAAACATAGAAGACAACGGGCTTGGAATAGATTTAACGCGCCATGGCAACAAGCTATTTGGCCTCAGAAATACATTCCATAAGAATAAAGACAGCAGAGGCGTTGGACTATTCATCACCAAGGCGCAAGTAGAGGCAATGCAGGGCTCTATCTTGGTTGAAAGTGAACCAAATAACGGCTCTACTTTTTCTATAAAACTGCCTAAAGAAATAATCGTATGAGAAAGAAAATAGCAATTGTAGATGATGACGATATTTTTCAATTTACAGTTAAAATGCAGCTTGAAAAATTAGGGCTAGCAGAAGAAGTAATGGTTTTTAGCGAAGGACAAGAGGCTATAGATTTCATACAATCTGCAGACATGAATGAATTGCCAGCGCTGTTACTTTTAGATATCAATATGCCGATAGTTGATGGTTGGGACTTTTTAGAGCTCTTCAAAAATGTGCCAGAGGAGAAGCAACAGGTAGTTGAGATTCTTATGTTGAGTTCATCTATTAATCCAGATGATGTGAAGCGTGCAGAAGCTAATCCCTTCGTGGTGGATTATGTTACCAAACCGATCTCAGATGCGGAGATAACGAAGATTTTTAGTAAATAAAAAAAAGCGCAAATCGCCTTGAGCCTTTTATTACTGATCATCGGTTTATGTAATTCGTATGTGTGATAGAGCTGTTCTAATAGAATATCCCATGCTTTTAAAATCATTGTACCCATCATACCTTTAACTGTTTGTCTCTATTTTTTTTGGACAGAATGGGGTATTTGAGAATACAGTTTTACGGAAATAAAAACGTCCCAATGTAGTCTACATTAGGACGTTATATCTTTTGAGAATTACGGTGACACTTTGTGCCAAGTGAATACAAAGTATATTCTATTCCACCGTAACGGACTTTGCTAAATTTCTAGGCTGATCAACGTTACATCCTCTCATTACAGCTATATAATAGCTAAGTAACTGTAGCGGTATAGTAGCTAGTATAGGAGTAAGGCAGTCTTCAGTATCGGGTATTGTTATATAGTGGTCTGCCATCTCAGCTACCTTCTCATCACCTTCTGTAACTATGGCTATTATTTTACCTTTTCTGGCTTTGACCTCTTGTATATTGGAAACTACCTTTTCATAGTAATTACGTTTAGTAGCTATCACCACAACTGGCATCTCTTCATCTATAAGTGCAATAGGTCCATGCTTCATTTCTGCCGCAGGATACCCCTCAGCGTGGATGTATGAGATTTCTTTTAACTTTAATGCACCTTCTAATGCTACTGGGAAGTTATAGCCCCTGCCCAGGTAAAGACAATTTGGTGAATCTTTATATATAGCGGCTATTTCTTTACATTTTGCATTACAGCTTTCTAGCAGCTCTTCCACCTTTTGAGGAATGGTATCCAATTCAGCAAACATCTCACGTAGTCTTTCTTGTGATATTTTACCACGTATATCAGCTATCCCAAGAGCGAGTAGTGTAAGAACAGTCACTTGTGCAGTAAATGCTTTTGTAGATGCTACCCCTATCTCTGGTCCAGCGTGCGTATATGCTCCTGCATGTGTCATTCTAGGAATACTACTTCCTACCACATTACAGATACCATATATAGTAGCTCCTTTTTCTTTAGCCAGTTCTAATGCTGCCAATGTATCTGCAGTCTCTCCACTTTGAGAAATTGCTATTACTAGGTCATCCTCTGTGATGACAGGGTTTCTATATCTGAATTCTGATGCGTATTCTACTTCTACAGGTATTCTTCCAAATTCTTCGATGAGGTATTCCCCTACTAACCCAGCATGCCACGAAGTACCGCATGCGACGATTATGATTCTATCTAGATTCTTTATTTTGCTTGCATATTCTTCTAAACTGCGCATAGCAAAGGTTAAATTTTTAGGATCAAAACGACCACGCATGGAGTCATAGATAGATTTAGGCTGCTCAAATATTTCTTTAAGCATGAAGTGTTCATACCCTCCCTTTTCAAGAGCCCCTAGGCTTATTTCAAGTTCTTGGATGTACGGAGACTTGACCACGTTATCAATGGTCTTTATTGTCATCTCTCCATCTTGAATGGATACTATTTCATTATCATTCAGATACGTCACAGTTTTGGTATACTCTACGATGGGAGTAGCATCACTAGCTAGGAAGTATTCTCCTTTATTCGGACTTATTCCGACTACCAGAGGGCTGCCTTTTCTTGCTGCTATGAGTGTGTTGGGATCATTTTTACTTAAAATTACTATTGCATAGGCTCCAATTACCTCATTTAATGCCAGGCGCACTGCTTCTAACAGGCTTACATTTTCATTATCCTTTATCTCTTCTATAAGATGCGTTAGGACTTCAGTGTCTGTATCGCTTTTAAATTCATGACCACGTGCCATGAGCACTTTTTTGAGTGTAGCATAGTTCTCTATGATGCCGTTATGAATCAGAGCAATATCTCCGCTTTGAGAAAGATGGGGATGAGCATTTACAGTGTTAGGCTCTCCGTGAGTGGCCCATCGGGTATGACCTATACCTCTATTTCCACTTATATTATTACCCTTAGCTACAGATTCGAGTTCAGAAACTTTGCCTCGGTTTTTATAGATTCTGAGGTCGTCGTTATTTAGAAGCGCAATTCCTGCGCTGTCATAACCTCTGTACTCTAAGCGTTGTAACCCCTTTATTAGGAAGTCATAAGCCTCATTGGGGCCGTAGTATGCTACTATTCCACACATATTGTTTTTTATTTTTTACAAATTTATACAGTATTCTACACTTAGTTCACACATTTCATGTAGTGTTCTCCTCACTGTATTCATTTTTGATGTTTTAATTAATTCAGTTTAAAAACCTTTTTAAGGTCTTTCACTCCGTCCAGTTCTTCCCAAGGGAAGAGCTTCACTTTTACTTTCTTGGTTTTGCCACTACCATCTGTAAACTCTTTGGTCACTGTCTCACTCTTACGACCCATATGCCCATAAGCAGCTGTTTCTGAATAGATAGGGGTTCGGAGTTTAAATCTAGTTTCTATGAAGTATGGTCTCATATCAAAACGGGGCATTTGTAAGATGATATCTGCTATTTCTCCATCAGTTAAATCCACTTTTGAAGTGCCGTAGGTATTTACATAAAGTCCCATTGGCTTAGCCACACCTATAGCATAGGCCACTTGTACGAGTACCTCATCAGCTATCCCAGCAGCTACTATATTCTTAGCGATGTGACGTGTAGCGTATGCCGCACTTCTATCTACTTTACTTGGATCTTTCCCTGAGAATGCACCACCACCGTGGGCACCTTTGCCACCGTAGGTGTCCACTATAATCTTGCGACCTGTAAGTCCAGTGTCACCGTGAGGACCACCGATTACGAAAATACCTGTAGGGTTTACGTGATAAGTGATTTTATCTGTAAATAGTTTTTGCGTTTCTTTTGGCAAGAGTTTCTTAACTCTAGGTATCAATATATTTACGACATCTTCTTTTATTTTCTTAAGCATTTTGGGTGCTGTGTCAAAGTCGTCGTGTTGCGTAGATATTACGATAGAGTCAATGGCTATTGGCTTATTGTTATCATCGTACTTGATAGTTACCTGTGACTTGCTATCCGGTCTAAGGTATTTTATTTTTTTACCTTCTCTTCTGAGTTCTGCCAGTTCTTTTAATAAAAGATGACTCAATTCGAGTGGAAGTGGCATGTAGCTTTCAGTCTCATTAGTCGCATAGCCAAACATCATACCTTGGTCACCTGCACCTTGGTCTTCCGGATTTTTGCGTTCTACTCCTTGATTAATATCGGGTGACTGCTCGTGAATAGCACTGAATACACCACATGAGTTGCCATCAAACATATACTCACTTTTCGTATACCCAATTTTATTAATAGTCTCTCTTGCTATTTTCTGAACATCTAAGTAGGTATTAGACTTTACTTCTCCCGCGAGTACTACTTGACCAGTAGTCACTAGGGTCTCACAAGCTACCTTGCTGCTAGCATCAAATGCTAAGAAATTATCTATAAGTGCGTCAGATATCTGATCTGCTACTTTATCGGGGTGTCCTTCTGATACTGATTCTGAGGTGAAAAAATATGCCATATGTCGTTAAATTTTAAAGATCGCAAATGTAACCATCTTCGCGTAATTATTTTAGGACTGTGCTTATCTCTTAATACTCCCAAAGATCATGTTCCATCACGAAGAGATCATTCTTTATTTTATCTGCTTCTAATAGGGCTTCTACACCGTTGTCGCTAAATGCTTCCAAATGGGCAATATCAGCGTCGTAAACGTTGCTTTCCTTTACAATATGGCTGGCAAATAGCCTCATTTCAAACCAGTGATCATAACTTAATCGAGCGGCATCGTTGAACTTATTAAAGATTTCTTGCTGTGCGAGAATCGGCCTCAGTTCATCCATTTTCACCCAGAAGAGTGCTGCTTCACCAAGGGGGATTCCACTTTGACTTACCATATTGTATAAGGGAGCTATGGCTATGATTCGGGGTCTCAAATCACTGTGTTGTGCGTCAAAAATCCAATCTTCCATAATTCTGAATTTTTGAATGTTCTCAGGATTGAAGGGCTCAAAAATTGGAATTTGGATGAGATCATTGGGATCCGTAGGATTAGCAGGATTTGGCACCCATACCCACACAGTATCTTCTACTTTGCTTTTAATGGCAGATAGTGAAAGCGTAGAGGCCAGGGAGTCAGAGGCATAGGCTTCAGGTTGACCTAGTTCTGGGTACCCTTGAGTCACAGCCTGCCATATCACTTTATTTAGTGGATTTCGAGGCCAAGAAATGTCCTTGTTTTGTTTCATACGAGAATCTATGACTCTGTGTATTCGTTTGGAGTACTTGACTCGTTGCTCACCCATATATTTATGGGCAACGGACGTTCCTTCATTTGGAATACTTCTCGGGTAAGGGGAGTACTCATACGATGGTAATTGGGAAAATGATTGAATGGTTAAGCTAGTAAGAATAATTAAAATGTACTTTTTCATAACTTTTAGCTTTTAGGTAGATGGAGAACGGCCGTGTATGGTTTTTTATTGCTTTTGAGTTTTTTAAGCAAGACAAAGTGCCTATGTCAGTATATTTATTTGTCAAGCTTAACTGTTTCAAATAAATGAGCTTTACAATACAGAAGAGGATAGGTAATCTGGCATTTAATTTTGAGTAGGGTAAAAAGATTCAGAACAACGTGGTTTCAAGTGTGAAAGGAATGAAACGACCGGTGGTCATTGAACTGAAATAGTGCAATTAAGTGGGTGCTGTTCAATCACGATTTGCCTAAATTAAATTAACCTACCAACCGTTTGGTTTTACAAATTATTATAATTACATTTGGAAACCGCTTTATGGCAAAACCAAAAATAGATCGAAAAACACTTCTCAAAAATTCCCTTTCTGTTTTTAAGACTAAGGGGTATACCGCTACCTCTATGAGTGACCTGGCGCATGCTAGTGGACTACTCAAGGGGAGCATGTATCACTACATAGACAGTAAAGAGCAGCTAATGCTTGAAGTGCTGAACTCGCTTATGGATCACTACGTGAATAAAGTTTTTATAACAGCGTATGATGAAGAGCTAAGTCCGTATGATCGACTATTTTTACTGTCCAAGCGGGCCGAGGAGATATTTATCTTTGAGGACGCGGGTAATTTCTTTGCTAATATTGGTTTGGAGACGAAAAATTTAAGCCTGGGATTTGAAAAAGTAATACAAGATTTTTTTGAGAAATGGATAGCTACTATCGAGCATATATATACATATGTACTCAGTAAAAAAGAGGCTTATGTAAAAGCAGAAAGTGTAGTGGCTCAGATAGAAGGAGCAGTACTTCTGATGAAAGTAATGGATGATGCAGGGCACCTTAGAAGGGTAATTTCTGGATTGTTGGAGGAATACAAAGAATTGGAAATAGAGAACGCAGTGAAATAAGAAATAGAATGGTGAATCATAGAAAAATAAAAAAAGTAGCCGTATTGGGCTCAGGGGTAATGGGTAGTCGTATCGCTTGCCACTTTGCCAATATCGGATTAGATGTCCTTTTATTAGATCTAAAAAACTTCCCTAAAAGTGCAGAGAGTGAAGCGGGTAAGGATGCTAAGGTAGCTCAACAAGCTTTGACCGCTGCACTTAAAAGTAATCCGTCACCTATTTATGCCAAAGATTTTGCGAAGCGAATCAAAACAGGAAACTTAGAGGATGATCTTCATCGGATAAAAGACTGTGACTGGGTTATAGAGGTGATCATTGAGAGGCTTGATCTTAAGATTGAACTCTTTGATAAGGTAGAGGAGTACCGTACGCCAGGCACTTTGATTACGAGTAACACTTCGGGTATACCCATAGAAATGATGCTCAAAGGTAGAAGTGAAGATTTTGCGGCTCACTTCTGTGGTACGCACTTTTTCAATCCTCCGAGATATTTAAAGTTATTAGAGATTATACCGTCCACCAAGACCAAGTCAGAAGTAGTGGATTTTTTCTTACACTATGGAGATCTTTTCTTAGGAAAAACTACGGTCAAGGCTAAAGATACTCCAGCATTTATTGCTAACAGAATTGGTGTTTTTAGCATTATGGCCATATTTAAAATGATGCAAAAGCACAGTTTGACTATCGAGGCCGTAGATTCTATAACTGGACCGGTATCTGGCCGACCAAAGTCTGCGACGTTCCGAACATCAGACTTGGTGGGATTGGATACCTTGGTAAAAGTAGCTAATGGTGTTGGGCAAAATTGTCCTAAGGACGAAATGAAAGAATGGTTTGCCATTCCGAGTTTCTTAGAAAAAATGCTTGAAAACAAATGGCTCGGAGATAAAACGGGTCAAGGGTTTTATAAAAAAGGGAAAGCAGCAGATGGCAGTAGAGTTATTGAAGCGTTAAATCTTGAGACTTTAGAATACGGACCAAAAGAGAGCCCAAGATACGATAGCATCGGGAAAGCGCGAAAGGCTAACCGACTAAAAAGTAAGTTAGGAATATTGTACGATGGAGGAGATGCTGCTGCAGACTTTTATAATGATGTTATCACAGCTATTGCAGCCTATTCTAGTAATCGAATTCCTGAGATAGCAGACGAGCTGTATCAAATAGATGATGCGCTTAAAGCGGGGTTCGGCTGGGATGTCGGGCCATTCGAAACTTGGGATCTAATAGGTTTTGATAAAGTACTTGGTGCTATAGAAAAAGCAGGCTACTCTGTTCCTCAGTGGATTACAGATTTCAAAGCAAAAGGGAATTCTTCTTTCTATAAATCGGAAGGGGGTAAGCGTAAGTACTATAATATTGCTAAAGGCGAATACGAAGTAATACCAGGCACAGAAGCATTTATCGTTTTAGATAACTTTAGAAGTGCAGCACCTGTTTATACGAATAAAGAGGCTACCCTTCACGATATAGGAGACGGCGTACTTTGTCTAGAATTTCATTCGAAGATGAATGCAATCGGTAGTGGGACTTTATCTGCCATTAACAAGTCGATAGAAATAGCAGAAACTGAAGGATGGAAAGGATTAGTTATAGGAAATGATGCACCGAATTTCTCTGCAGGAGCAAACTTAGCTATGATGCTAATGTTGGCCATAGAGCAGGAATTTGATGAACTGAATATGGTCATCAGCTATTTCCAAAAAACAGTAATGCGATTGCGCTATTCTAGTGTACCAGTGGTGATAGCGCCTCACGGACTTACGCTAGGCGGTGGATGTGAAATGACCTTGCATTCAGACGGTGCAGTAGCTTCAGCAGAGACGTATATTGGTCTAGTAGAAGCAGGAGTAGGACTTATACCTGGGGGTGGAGGTACCAAAGAATTTGTGGTTAGAACGAGTGATAGTTTTTACACCGGCGATCCTCAGTTGCCTACGTTGATAGAGCGTTTTCAGACTATAGCTACCGCAAAAGTGGCTACATCTGCACACGAAGCTTTTGAAATAGGTGTAATGCATCACGATAAGGATGAGGTAGTAGTAAACGGAGCCAGAGTAATCACAGAAGCAAAACGAAAAGTACTAGAACTACACCACGATGGCTACGTTCAAAAACCACAACGAGATGATATTTTGGTGCTAGGCAGAACGGCACTTGGAGCATTATATTCTGGTGTAGAAGCCTTTGGAATTAGCGGTTATGCTAGTCAGCACGACATGCTCATAGGTAAAAAATTAGCCTATGTTATGGCCGGAGGAGATTTAACTCAGGCTACCAAAGTGACCGAGCAATACCTAT
>Ga0115558_1001822_pt1 | contig 12866 bp, 10 predicted proteins | sample COGITO_mtgs_1104_4_FD_87279 | JGI IMG/M metagenome (GOLD analysis project Ga0115558, IMG submission 87279) | Pelagic marine microbial communities from North Sea - COGITO_mtgs_110426 | ecosystem: Environmental > Aquatic > Marine > Epipelagic | place: Germany:Helgoland, sampling site Kabeltonne... | reverse complement strand
CAGATAGGAATATCCTTTAACCAGCATAATTCTTTTGCCTTTGACAATATGTACGACTCTTCTATGTTTGACATAGATGAGACCGATATGTATTGGCAATTCCCAAATGATGATAATAAATACATCATTGCTGGAGTACAAGAAATTTCAGATGATTTACAAATACCTTTGGTTGTTAAAATGGGCTATTCTGGTGATATTTCTTTTACTATTGATGAATGGCAAGCAATTAACCGAATCGTTTACATAAAAGATAATTATACCGGTGTATTATATCCACTTAACGATGGGAAAATAAGTTTATATGCTGAAAAAGGTTTATATGAAGATCGATTTGTTTTAAGTTTTTCACCTGAAGGAGTTTTGGATATTATTGATCCAGATCCTATGGAAAACCTGCTTGTCTATTTTAATATAAACACCAACGGAATTGTTGTCAAAAACAACAAGCAACAGATCACCGAAGCTGCATTATTTGATGTATTAGGAAATGAAATCCACACTTGGAGTGATTTTTCAGAAATTGAAAATGACACTTTAAAAACACCCTATTTAAAAACTGGAGTTTATATTATTCAGCTAAAAATAGATGGAAAAATAATTTCTAAAAAAATTATGGCTTCAAATTATTGATATCTTTAGCTCATGAAAAGAGAAGACTTATTGATAAAAGAATTGAATCTGCAGGCACATCCCGAAGGAGGTTTTTACAAAGAAACTTATAGAAGCGAAGGTGTTATACTAGAAAAGCATCTGCCTGAGAATTTTGAAGGCAGTAGAAATTATTGCACCTCCATTTATTTTCTTCTTAAAACAAATGAATTCTCCGCTTTTCATAGAATAAACCAAGATGAAAATTGGTACTTCCATGAAGGATCAAGTTTAACAATTCACCAAATTTCTCCTGATGGGGTTTATACCAAAACAGCCTTAGGGTCAACTATTTTAGAAGGTGAAGTTTTCCAACATACTGTTCCGAAAAACTATTGGTTTGGAGCTACGGTCAATCAACCTGATTCTTATAGTCTTGTGGGATGTACCGTGTCACCAGGTTTTGATTTTAAAGATTTTGAATTGGCAAATTCAAAACAACTTCAAAAAAAATTCCCCGATCATAAAAAAATAATCGAGGAACTTACACGTTAAGCCTTAAGGTTTATATTTTAAGGGTAAATGCACCACTTTTTTCGTTTCGAAAAAATCTTCATCAAAGAAATCCGAAAGATCATAAAGAGTTGTTGTTTGAAATACAGATAATTCTTCTGTTAAATCGCCACCTTTCAAATATAAAATTCCATTTCGTAAATCGTGATTCGACTTTTTGGCAATTTTCTTTCGTACCCATTTTACAAAATCAGGCATCGTAGTCACCGCCCTACTTACTATAAAATCGAATTCTCCTTTTACCTTTTCAGCACGTATGTGATACGCTTTTAAATTTTTTAAATCTAAAGCTTCTGCCACCCCTTTCACAACTTTTATTTTTTTCCCAATAGAATCTACTAATTGAAATTGTGTCTCAGGGAAAAGAATTGCCAATGGAATTCCCGGAAATCCACCCCCAGTTCCAACATCCAAAACTTTAGAACCGGATTTAAACTCCTGCACTTTGGCTATTCCTAAAGAATGCAACACATGTCGCATGTATAATTCGTCTATATCTTTACGTGATATAACATTTATTTTTGCATTCCAATGCTTATATAATTCCTCTAATTTCTCAAATTGACTGACCTGTAACTCAGTAAGATTTGGGAAATACTTTTTTATTATTTTCATAATTCCATTAATTATGGCTCAAAAGTAACATCTTTTAACTATTTAATGGGTTATTATTATGAAATAATGAATTCTTTTGAGCTAAAAAAAGTTTATTTTTGCAAACTGATCTGTATATATATGAAAAAAATAAACTTCTCTAGAATAGACAAAGCAAAGTTTTTCAGAACTTTAAACAAGCGCGTAAATGGCTATTTTAAGGAGAATGGAATTGCAAAAACTGGAAATTGGAAATTGTACTCCAAGGCGATTTTAATGTTTGTTTTATTATTCGTCCCTTTTATTTTAATCCTTACAATATCACTACCTCAATCGGCCATGTTATTACTTATGATAATTAGCGGTATTGGTATGGCGGGAGTTGGTATGAATGTTATGCATGATAGCAATCATGGATCTTTTTCTAGTAAAAAATGGGTCAATACCTTAATGGGTAGCAGCATGTATGTACTTGCAGGGAATGTTTACAACTGGAAGGTACAACATAATGTATTGCACCATACTTTTACAAATATCAAAGGACATGATGAAGATATAGATGCCGGAAGAATCATCCGTTTTTCAAAACACTCTAAATGGTTAAAAATTCATCATTTGCAAAGATACTATTCTATTTTTGTCTATGGTCTTTTGACCATCAACTGGGCTATTACAACAGATTTCAAACAAACGAGTCGTTATTTAAAAAGAGGACTCTCTTATGGTGATTTTCCAAATCCAACAAGTCAATGGATCACACTAGTCATAACAAAAGTATTATACTATACTTTTTGGGTTGCTTTACCGATGCTTGTTTTAGACATTGCATGGTGGAAAGTATTGATTGGATTTATTGCCATGCATTATACGGCTGGGTTGATCTTAAGTTTAGTTTTTCAATTGGCACACGTGGTACCAAACACAAATATGCCTTTACCTGATAAAGACGGAAACTTAGAGCACACATGGGCTATACATCAATTGTACACAACCTCTAATTTTGCCCCAGACAACAAATTTGTATCCTTCTGTACAGGTGGTTTAAATCACCAAGTAGAACACCATATTTTCCCTAATATATCTCATATACATTACGGAAAACTTGCTACAATTGTAAAGGAAACTGCCAAGGAATTTAATTTGCCTTATCATGAATACAAAACCATGACAAAGGCTTTGAAAGAACATTTTCATCAATTAAAAACATTGGGTGTAAATCCTGCATATCATTAATTATATAAAAAAATAAAAGTCGTATCAGACTTTTAAAATCAAATAATCAACATTTATCAAAAATGAAACAATTATCAAACAGAATTAACAGCTTACCAACTTCTGCAACTTTAGCAATGGCTGCTAAGGCAAGAGAATTGAAAGAACAAGGAAAAGACATTATCAGTTTAAGTTTAGGAGAACCTGACTTCAACACGCCTGAGTTTATTAAAGACGCTGCTATCCAAGCTGTAAATGACAATTATAACTCATACAGCCCTGTTAACGGATACTTAGATTTACGTGAGTCAATTTGTAAAAAATTCAAAAGAGACAATAACTTATCTTACAACCCAAATCAAATTGTAGTTTCTACAGGAGCAAAACAATCTATTGCAAATGTAGCACAAGTATTATTAAATCCTGGTGACGAAGTATTATTACCTGCTCCATATTGGGTAAGTTACTCAGCTATCTCAACTTTAGCAGAAGCTAGTTTTGTTGAGATTCCTTCTTCAATACATACAGATTTTAAAATTACTCCTAAGCAATTAGAAGCAGCGATTACGCCAAAATCAAAATTAATTTTCTTCAATTCTCCTAACAACCCAAGTGGGACTATTTATTCTGAAGAGGAATATAGAGCATTGGCTAAAGTTTTAGAAAAACACCCTAATATCTATGTAGTATCTGATGAAATCTATGAACATATCAACTATGGTGCTGGAAACTTTAGTTTTGCTGCTATAGAAAGTATGTATGACAGAACTATTACTGTTAATGGTGTTGCAAAAGCATTTGCAATGACTGGTTGGAGAATTGGATACATTGGTGCTCCTGAATGGATCGCCAAAGCATGTAACAAATTACAAGGTCAAGTTACTTCTGGTGCAAACTGTATTGCTCAACGAGCTACAATCACTGCCTTAGATGCCCCTGTAACAAAAATTGGTTACATGGTAGATGAATTTCATAAAAGAAGAGACATCGTCTTAGATTTGTTAGGAAAAATCAAAGGATTTAAGTTAAACATCCCTGAAGGTGCTTTCTATGTATTTCCAGATATTTCATACTTCTTCGGAAAAACAATCAAAGGAAACAAAATTGAGAATGCATCTGACTTTTCAATGTTCTTATTAGAAAATGCAAATATCGCTACAGTTACAGGTGAAGCTTTTGGAGCTCCAGATTGTATTCGTATGTCTTATGCGGCTTCTGAAGAACAATTAAGAGAAGCAATAGACAGAATTAAGAAAGCCTTGGCTTAATCTTTTTTTAATATAAATTTAAAACTCACTACTGCTAGTAGTGAGTTTTTTTTGCTATAAACATTTGTTTAGGACTTCACTCCTCATTACTATTGTCTTAATATTTTTATATATTTTTAAACACTACCCTTAATGATTGTGTTCATTTATATCAAATTAACAGTCATGGAAAAGTTTAAAAATGTTATTGAATTTGAAAATGCAATTACCAAAAACAAAAGGATAATTGCAAAGAAGAAAAAGTCCGTTCCATTTATATTGCTATGTTTAACCATGTTATATGTGGTTTTATTCAATCTAATTGGACACAATTTTGATACCTTCTTTGATAATCAGATAGACTTCATCAAGACGTTGTCCTATAGTTTTATTGGAGTCATATTTGTTTATGGCATTTACATATACTACAGTATTCAGAAACTTACCAGTCAATCAAAGAAGTGGAATAAATCTTTATACAATCTTTCTAAATTAGATGAAAGAATTATCCACAACCACCAACACCCCCTATAAACAGTGAGTACAATTATTCCATTTCTTTAGGGATTGATTACCCCATAGGGTGATTGTATATTTGTCCGTATTCAATAGCGTATAAGCAAAAGAAAACGACATATATGAAACAATTCTACCCCCTAGTATTGATTGCATTGATTTTTAGTTTGGTATCCATGAAACCAAGTAACACGGATAGACTACAAAAAAACAGCGACAAACCTTCAAAAGTATTTGTCAGCACCACCAACACACCCGAGATAACAATTTCTCCGAACCCTGTTCAAAAAGAATTAAGGCTGCACACATCTAGTTCACTACTGATTTCATCTCTTGAAATCCACAACATCTCTGGGAAATTGATAAAAAAATGCGTTGTAAAAGATTCTAAAATTGATGTTCACAACCTACCTACAGGAATCTACTACTTAAAGATAGGCACCCTTAACACAATTATTAGTAGTAGATTTATCAAAAAGTAACACTTACACCAATTAAACCTCGCTTAAAACTTATTTTTCTACACTAAAGGAATCCTCCATTTTTTTTCAAACCGTCTATGATATTTTTGTCTAAAACAATTAAAAAAAACATTATGGAAGACGCTTTTTTAGGACAAATTATCATGTTTGCAGGAAACTACGCCCCCAGAAACTGGGCTTTATGCAATGGGCAAATTTTAGCAATATCGGAGTATACTGCTCTATTCTCTATTCTAGGACCAACCTACGGAGGAAATGGGAGAACCACTTTTGGGCTACCAGATTTAAGAGGTAGAGTGCCTATGGGGAGTGGTGTTGGAATAGGATTATCACCTCGGGTAACAGGTCAGCGATATGGCAGCGAAAATGTCACTTTGTCTGTAGCTCAAATGCCAGCCCATAGTCATTCCGCCGAGACAACTATTTCAGGTTCTTCTGTTGCAGCAAAGCTAAATGCATCTAGCGCTGAGGGAACATCAAATGTACCCTTAAATAATTATCTCGCTATGCCAACGAATATTGCTAGAAGTTCGGTTAACATGTATGGCTCCAGTGCCGATGTTGAAATGGCAAATGATGCTATTGAAATAGATGTTTCTGGTTTATCTGGAGAAACAACTGTGAACCAAACTGGCGGGAATTCCGCACATGACAACATTCAGCCATCACTAGCTATGAATTATATTATTTGTGTAAATGGTGTATATCCACCTAGAAATTAATGAAGTTAATTTAAAATATGTAAAAATTAATTTTATGGTATAAATTAATTTTTTACATATTTACATTCAAATAAATAGTCATCATTAAATTAAAATTGCCTTTAGTCATTGGTAAATCTTTATCGAAGCTAATGACTCTCTAAAAACCTAATTTTTATTTTATCATTTAGTACGCCTAATATTATGAAAAAAATTACCTTTCTAATAGGTCTTCTATTTGGCCTATTTCTATCTTTATCCATCAACGCACAAACAACCATAAACTTTAATTCAGGAACAGCATTGGTTGACAATACTGATTATGGTTCTAATGTAATAACTGTTGGTAACTTCAAATTTACTTACAACGATGCTACTTGGTTTGGCTCTACTCTTGGTAATGGAAATACAATGGCTTTAGAGGCTTTAACTATCTCTACTACACCAGGACAGTCACAATCAATTACGGTTGAAACTAATGATGGAAGTGAATTTGATTTCCAAAGTTTTTGGCTAGATATACTTAGCTTCACCGGAAATGAAAACTGGACCCTAGAAGGGTTCAAAGACGGCGTGAGTATTGGTACTCAAGTTATTTCAGTAACAGGCAACTCTAGTTCTGGATATATACAAATTGTAAGTCCTAATTCAACTTTTGATAATGTTGATAAAGTTACCATAACTGCTGGTGCTACTGGATTTTTTTATTTTGATATTTTTGATGATTTTGTGTTTGGCAGTGCTCTAACTAACACAGCCCCAACTGCTGCTACAAATACAGGTTCCTCATTAAGCGAGGGAGGTACAGATATCGTTTCTAGTTCAGAACTTGAGTTTGACGATGCAGAAGAGCCCGATACGGATATTACCTATACACTAGATGATCTACCAGATAACGGTACACTTAGAAAAAATACTGTAGCCTTAACCTTGGGTGGTACTTTTACACAAGACGATCTTAACAACAACCGTATTGATTATGTGCATGATGGAAGTGACACTACCTCAGATAGTTTTAGGGTCAATGTAAGTGACGGGCAAGGAGGCACTATAGAGAACCAAACGTTTAATTTTACCATTGCTGCTGTAGACGATACTGCACCATCCTTTGAGACTAGCACACCTTCCTATTCCTCTGTCACCCAAACAGGTTTTACCCTAACCACAGACATTGACGAAGCGGGAGATATTTTCTATGTTGTTCTTGCCGATGGAGCTACAGCACCAACATCTACAGAAGTAGTGAACGGAACAGGAAATGCAGGGGCAGCTCCTGTGACTTCAGACGATGTCAGTGTCACCACAGGAGGCTTTTCAAATGCTTTTAGTGTTACAGGTTTAACAGCAGGCACAGACTATGACGTGTATGTAGTTGCTAGAGATGATGAAGGCTCACCAAACCTACAGGTAAGTCCTAGCAAAATAGATATTACCACTTTAGCTAATCTAGCAACAATTTCCACAACAGCAGCGAGTAGCATTACAACTAGCTCCGCTACGCTAGCAGGAAATGCAACAGCAAATGGTGGAGCATCAATTACTGAAAGAGGAGTCGTTTATTCCATTACGAGTACTAATAGCAATCCATTGATCAATGGTACTGGTGTTACAAAAGACACCAATGGTACGGGGACAGGAGTGTTTTCTGAATCAATTGCTAGTTTGAGTCCAAGTACACAATATTCTTTTAAAGCGTATGCTACAAACTCTGCAGGAACTTCTTATGGAACAGTTCAAACATTTACAACTGCAACACCAGTTGTTTTGGCAACCATCACTACTGCTACTCAGGCCAATATCACTACAACATCTGCAGATTTAGGGGGTAACATTACTAATAACGGAGGAGCTCCTGTTACTGAAAGGGGAATAGTTTGGGCTACAACTTCTAACCCTACAATAGCAAACAATAAAGTTTCTAATGGAAGTTCTGATGGATCTTTTTCAAAAATGATCGGGTCTTTACCTTCAAACACTACGATTCATGTGAGGGCTTATGCAACAAACTCAGCAGGAACAGCTTATGGAAGTAACATTAGTTTTACAACACACCAATTAGGGACTTCTAATTTTGCTAATCTAGGAGCAAATGATTCTGGTGCTACTGGTTTTAAAACAAATACAAGCAATACCAACTATGTGATAAGTAATATAATGACGAATGCTGGAACCGAAATGTATATCGATGACCCTGAAGCTGGAGCTGCAAAAACCTATAGCATAAAAGCAGATGGAGTCAATGCCGAATCTTTTTCTGTAGATGTCCTAAATGTTAGTTCCTACTCGGGTGCTGCCATTCCAGAAGGTAGAACATTTGATCAAGCAACCAATGTTGTTTTTAAAGACAAAACAGGAGCTATTATTAGAACAATGACATTAAATTCTGATAAATATTTACCTCCAACTATTGGGTCTTCTATATTTTCATTTTTTGACAACAACAATGCATCTCCTGTGCATTCAGTCGCAGAAATTATATTTAACATTGTTCCAGGTCGACCAGAAGAGGGAGCTGAGGATTGGACCTCTACAGATATTACAATTTCAAATGTAGTGGCACCCTCAGTTACACCAATAATCACATTTTCTGATATCGGTAAAACCTATAAGGATGCCAATTTTAACTTAGGAGCTACTTCTAACTCAGCAGGAACTATTAATTACTCAGTCTTAGCAGGTGGAACAGGAACAGCAAGTCTATCGGGTACGAACAATGAAATTGTGACTCTAGGAAATGCGGGTACCGTAACTATCCGTGCTTCTCAGGCTGCAAATGGAATATATGGTTCGAGCTCAAAGGACATTACATTAACGATAGGAAAAAAACCTTTGACCGTTACTGCAGAAGCAAAATCTAAAGTATATGGTTCTAGTGATCCTACACTTACTTATACTGCAACTTTAGAAGGTTCTGATGTGCTTACTGGAAGCTTGTCAAGAGCGGCAGGAACAGATGTAGGAACTTATGCGATTAGTTCAACATTAGTAAATAGCAACTACGATATTACTTTTGTACCAGCCAACTTGACCATTACGAAAAAAGCGTTGACTATTACAGCAGAGGCAAAATCTAAGGTATATGGTTCTATTGATCCTACACTTACATATTCAGCAACTTTAGAAGGTGCTGATGTGCTTACTGGAAGTTTGTCTAGAGCAGCAGGAACAGATGTGGGAACTTATGCGATTAGTTCTAGCTTAAGAAATAGTAATTATGATATTACTTTTGTACCAGCGAATCTATCGATTACCAAAAGAGCGATTACAATTACTGCTGATGAAAAGTCAAAAGTATCTGGAGAAAATGATCCAGAATTCACATACCAAATCTCTTCAGGAAGTTTGGTTAGTGGAGATACCTTTTCTGGGAAATTAACTAGAAACTCTGGAGACTCTGTAGGTATTTACGATATCCTCATCGGAGATCTAACTTTAGGTGGGAATTATGCCCTTTCTTTTGTGAGTAATAGATTTAATGTCTCATTGGTATTAACAACAGGTTCTTTGGGTCGTTCTTCAAAAGCAGTAATCATAGAAGGTCAGATTTCAAGTGAAGCAAATGTCATAGAAAGAGGAGTTGTATATTCATCTACAAACACAGACCCTCAAATTGGAGGTACTAATGTAATTCAACTAGCAGATACTTCTGTAAGCGGTCCTTTTCAAATGACCATCACTGGTTTGAACTCTTTTACCAAGTACTATTTTCAAACCTATATCATTGTTGAAACTCCTTCAGGGAAGATTAGAACATTTACATCTCATAAATCTTTAGCCTTATCAGAATTATATGGAGGTGCAAAAGAGTTCACTACTCTATTAGAGGAACCGGCATTGGCACTTACTGAAAATACGAATCCAACAACTGGAACTGAAAGAGTAGATCCTGAGATAAATTTAGAGATTGACTTTAACGCTGATATTCAAAAAGGTACTGGAGATATTTTAATTAAAAAAGCTAGTGACGACACATTACTTGAAACAATTGCTGTATCAAGCGCAAATGTTATTGTAACAGGGCAAAAAGTGACAATCACACCAACCTTAGAATTACCACAGACAACGCAAGTTTATGTAATAGTACCCGTTGGAGCTATAGAAGATCTATCAGGAAATGGATGGACTGGTTTTAACGACAAAACAGATTGGAACTTTACTAGTGACGATACAGTACTTCCAACAATAGTAGCAATAACACCAAATCATACATCTACTAATATTGCACCGCACAGCAATTTGGAAATTTCATTTTCTGAAGAAATTGTTAAAGGAACTGGTAACATATTAGTAAAAGATCATCTTTACAATAACACTATAGCTACTATAGATGTAACTAGCGCACAAGTAAGTGTTGCTTCAAATGTTGTTACTATTAATCCTACAACGGATCTCCCAAGTGAAACATCATTTTATGTTGAGATTGAGGGCACGGCCTTTAAAGATAGTTATGACAATAATTTCAGTGGAGTTAACACCAAAGACATTTGGAGTTTTGCAACAGCAGATATTACAGCTCCAAATAGTCCTGTAATTGTAGAAGTTGCCGACTACACTTGTTCCGAGACAACTCTTGCAACAGCAGACAACACATTTGTAATAACAGGTACCGCTGAAAATGAAAGCACAGTAAATGTTTTTATCAACGATACAAACGTTGGAACTGTAAGTACGGATAGCAATGGTAGTTGGACCTTAGATTTAAGTTCTACTGTTCAAATAGATGGTGAGTACAACATAACCGCAACAGCAACGGATAGTTCTAACAACACAAGTAGCGCATCAGATGAATTTGAAATTATCGTTTCTACCACAAATAGTGATCTAGACAACATACCGGACTTTTGTGATTCTGATGTCGAAAACGACGGTTATGCAGACGCAACTCAGATCACAGAAAAAACCAAATATGGATTCTCACCTAATGGGGATGGCATAAATGATACTTGGACAATTAGAGACATTGAAAACTTTGACAACAACTCAGTAAAAGTCTATAACAGATCAGGGAGGTTAGTATATGCTAAAGACAATTATGATAATACTTGGGACGGAACTTCGTCTGCTGCAATAGGAAATGGAAAGCTACCTGTAGGAGCTTACTATTTCACAATCGATTTAAAAGTTGATGGAGTGAAGATGGTTTCGGGATGGATTTACATCAATTATTAATCAATATATCATTCAAATAAAAAATAAAAAAAATGAAATATTTTAAAATTTTAAGTCTGATATTCACTGTTTTATACATCTCAAAAACAGAAGCTCAACAAGACCCTAACTTTACGATGTATAATTTTAACATGAATATTATAAACCCTGCTTATGCAGGAGCCAACGAGTTCACTGAAATTAGCTTAGCCTACAGAAGTCAATGGATAGGGGTGCCAAATGCCCCTGAAACTCAAACATTGACCTATTCTCAGCCCCTTAAAAATAATATGGGAATTGGTGTATCAATAATCAATGACAAGGTCTTTGTTTTGGCTGAAACGGATGTAGCCGTGGATTTTTCTTATAAAGTTCAATTGACAAAGAATGAATCATTAACTTTTGGAATCAAGGCAGGTGGAGCTTTCACAAATATAGATTTAACGAATGCAGGTGCACCTGAGTTAGATCCTTTATTTGGCTCTAACGAAAGTGCTTTTAACCCGCAGATTGGAGCCGGTTTTCATTTAAAAAGTCAAAACTATTATATTAGCATATCTACTCCCAATTTCCTAAACGGGAAGCGATATGAAAAAGATGGGAATGTTCCAATCGCTGCCTTAAACGCCTTCCATGCTTATCTTGGAGGAGGATATATATTTACTCTCAATAAATCAACAACTTTAACTCCTGGTATTATGGCTAGAGTAGTTGAAGGAGCTCCAACTTCTTATGATGTATTTACTACATTTGATTTTAATCAAAGGGCCACAGCTGGTGTTAATTACAGAGTTGATGAATCTGTTTCATTGTACGCATTAATGAGCACTAAAAATAACTTTAGATTTGGATTAGGCTATGATATCAGCACATCAAAACTATATGATTCTAACAGCGCATCATCTATAGAGTTAATTCTTAAATACAAATGGAATTAAAATATATTAACACAAATAAAAAAACTCGCTATTTCTAGCGAGTTTTTTTATTAATTATCTGGCATCAATTTACAATTAGCTGCACTGCATCAAAGTTTTTAGTATCAGTCGTTACTTTTAAATAATAAATTCCAGCACTCAAACCTTCTTTTGTAATTTGCATTTGATTATAACCAAGAGATGTGTCTGGCTGCATCGTTTTTATCAGAGATCCAGTAATATTAAAAATCTCGATCTTACATTGGGATAAACTTTCTGTATAAAAACTAATTTGAGCATCCGAAATAATTGGGTTTGGAAACACAACCGCTTTGTCTTTGGTAAATATATAGTCTTCCACATCTTTAGTCTCAAAGGAAATATTTTTCATATCTACCTTTTTCTCAACTTCAGTAACTCCATCAGAAGCCATAGTAATGACTATAGAAACCGCATCATCCAACACCAAATATTTTGATGCTTTTGATGTAAAGTAAGACAATGGCAATTGATAATGTTTAAACGTTCCATCCAAAGGAATAATCGTTCTATATTGGTCAGCCCAATCCTCTATACTTTCCTTCACGATCGTTATCTCAACTTCTCCTGTTCCATTCGCATCAAACTCCAACACATTGAAATCAGATAAATTTACAGAATTGAAGCGCGGTGTAAAAGCTTTATAAGCTGAAACATAAGAAGTTACTTTCGCTCGAAAGTTTAAATCTCTTTCCACGCGCAAACCATTCCCTTCGTAGCTAGATTTGGTATACCCACAAAAAATGTTACAATTTTAGGCAGCTCGTTTATTTTTAGGATTTTTTAATTTTGTCTCCATTTCTAAAGGAGTTAAATAATTTAAATATTGATGTATTCTTTTGTTAT
>Ga0115558_1001802_pt1 | contig 12904 bp, 10 predicted proteins | sample COGITO_mtgs_1104_4_FD_87279 | JGI IMG/M metagenome (GOLD analysis project Ga0115558, IMG submission 87279) | Pelagic marine microbial communities from North Sea - COGITO_mtgs_110426 | ecosystem: Environmental > Aquatic > Marine > Epipelagic | place: Germany:Helgoland, sampling site Kabeltonne... | reverse complement strand
TCTTTATTAAATGAACCCATATTAGGTTTTAAATCATCAGATAAAGTTGCAGCTATTTCAAACTCTAGTCCTAACCCATGGAAAGTACTTAGTTCAAATGTTGAAGGACTATTCTTTATTTCATTGGCAAAAATTCCACCAGCTATAGGATGATCTATTCCACATAATTCCTGTTGAATTTTGGAAGCCAAAGCTATTTTAAAGCCACCTAATTCCCCTCGACCAGATTTTTTTTGAAATATCTGTTGTGCTTTATAGGCCTCATCAAAATCTGAAGGCATTAAGGCTTCAGGTAAGTTTTGAAAGTTCATTTTTGCATTATGTTGATCCAACATAAATTGAGCTGTTTGTTCTAATCTATCCATAATAAAAACCCTCATAATCAACTTATTTTATTTATAATAATATACTATAAAAATTTTCTATTCTTAGAAAGTTTTGTTTGATATTATAACTATATGTTTTTTTGGAGCTTTTGTTGTTAGACAGTCATATCGTAAACATTAGAAATGAAGTAGATAATTGGCTTTTAAGTTTTAACGAAGCTATATCCGATAAAAATAGCAAAACAGATTCTATAGAAAATCTTAATAAATTATTTTTTGAGAACTCTCATTGGAGAGATATATTAGCGCTCACTTGGCAGATCCAAACAACATCTGGCAAACAAAATATAATTCCAAAACTTTATGATACGGTTTTAAATGTTATTGCTAAAGACTTTGTTATCGATCCACAAAGAACTCAACCTAGGGAAGTTATCAGAGCGGGTAAGAATGTTGTAGAAGTCATTTTAAAATTTAAAACAAAGTTTGGTTATTGTGAGGGCGTAGTTAGATTATATGAAGACAGTGAGGTCTCAGGGACTTTTAAAGCATGGAATTTTCTTACAGCTTTAAGTGATCTTAATTCTTCATTTAATAAAAAAGAAGATCAATATGAAAATACTTTGGAAGGTCCTAATTGGTTAGATGTTAGAAAAGAAGACAGATTATATAAAGACAGAGACCCTGAAGTTTTAGTTGTTGGGAGTGGGCAAGCCGGCCTATCAATTGCGGCAAGATTGAAACAACAAAATATTGATACTCTTGTTGTAGATAAAAATGAAAGAGTTGGGGATAATTGGAGAAATAGATATCACTCTTTAAAATTACATAATCAGACCCATGTAAATCATCTGCCCTACATGCCATTCCCTCCTACTTGGCCAACGTATATTCCCAAAGACAAATTAGCCGGTTGGTTTGAGTATTATGCTGAGAGTATGGAGTTAAATGTTTGGACAAAAACAACCTTTATTAGTGCAGAATACGATAAAACTGAAAAAAATTGGAATGTTAAGCTTAAATTATCCGATGGTAATGAAAGGATAATGAAGCCCAAGCATATAGTAATGGCCGTTGGTGTGAGCTCAGTTCCTAATCGTACTAAAATCCCAGGAATGGATGGTTATAAGGGTAAGGTAATTCACTCAACAGATTACAGTAATGGCAGAGATTACAAAGGTAAAAATGTATTGGTATTTGGCACCGGTACAAGCGCGCATGACGTTGCACAAGATTTGTACGTTCACGGTGCAAATGTTAAAATTGTCCAGCGATCACCATCTATGGTTGTAAATGTTGAGCCTAGCGCTCAGCTTCCCTATCAACTATACAGGGAAGGACCAAACACTGATGATTGTGATTTAATTACGATTTCAAGTCCTCTTAAAGTTCTAAAAAAAACACATCAACTACTTACAGAAAAGACAAAAGAAATTGATAAGTCTTTATTGGACAAATTAGAAGAGGTTGGGTTTAGATTAGAATACGGAGAAGAAAATACCGGGTGGCAATTTAAATATTTAACTAGAGGCGGTGGTTATTATTTTAATGTGGGAGCGTCTGATTTAATAGCCGATAGAAAAATTAAAGTAATACAATTTTCTGATATTATTAATTTTAATCCTTCAGGAATAGAGATGAAATCAGGTGATAACTTTGATATTGATTTGATGGTTACTGCAACCGGTTACAAAGGCCAAGAATATGTAGTTGAAGAGTTTTTTGGTAAAGCAGTTGTTGAAAAGCTTGGACCTATTTGGGGATTTGATAATGATAGACAAGAATTAAGAAATATGTGGATACAGACTAACCAACCTGGTCTATGGTTTCATGCAGGAAGCTTAGCTCAATGCAGAATTTTTTCAAAATTTCTAGCTTTGCAAATTAGGGCAATACAAGAAGGAACACTTATTTAAGGCCTAATTTTTACTCCTGATTTTTTTTCGTATGTAAGAGCGACATTGCTCATATCAGCATCTTCACCAAATTCATCTATAGTAGATTTTAAAAGCTCTTGAGACAATTTTCCAAGTGGAATTTCAACCTGATTAGTATCAGCAATTCTGGTTGCAACGCCAGCGTCCTTTTTCATCAAACCAGTGCTGAAACCTTGTACCATTTTTCCGGAAAGAATATTGTCCGGAAGTGTGATTTCGGTTGCATAGTTTCTCCCTGAGCTTTTCTGGATAATATTTACAGCTTTTTCAGGATCAACACCGTCTTTTACAAGCATGGAGATAACTTCGAAAGTAGCCATTCTACATATTAAATTGAGTAAGTTGTTACCTGCCTTGATTGAATGTCCTGATCCGATCTCTCCTGCATAGAATATATTTGAACTAATATCGTCCATTATAGGCTTAATGGTAGAAAATTGATTTTTAGTTCCACCTACCATTATAGCTATATTACCCTGATTAGCTCCTTTTGGACCGCCACTTACTGGAGCATCAATAAAATTTATACCTTTTTGTTTAAGAGCATTAGAAATTTTTCTGGTAATTTCTGGCTCTCCAGTTGTCATGTCAATAATATATGTATCTTTTTTAGCAGTTTTTAATAATCCGTGATCTCCATTTACAACTTTCTCTACAATAGCACTCGTTGGTAAACATAAAAAGATTCGTGAAGTTTTTGAGGCTAATTCAGCAGGAGTAGAGCAAGCCAAAGCTCCTTTATCAGTGAAGTATTTAATATTATTTTCGTCAAGGTCATAAATAATAAGCTGATATTTTTTTAATAATCTCTCAGCAAGGGGAGTCCCCATATTACCTAAGCCAATAAAACCTATTTTTTCCATAAGCATCTCCTGACGCAGGTACTAATAAATTTAGGAAAAAGTACCTAAAATATTTTTCTTAAAACAATTACGGTTACTAATTTTTTTATACCAATTTTGTAAATTAACTAAATTAGGTCGTTCAATTGGTAAAGAATTATACCTATAAGTAGCAACACCCATAATAATATCTGACATACCAAAACTATTATTTAAAATGTATTCATGACCCTCTAAAAAATTATCAAAAATTTCAAATTTTTTATTCAATAAAATAATATTTTTATCAATCAGGTCTTGATCGCGATCTTCAGGAGGATTTCTTACTAATCCCCAGAAGATTGGTGTCATATTTAATTGTAAGTCAGTTGCTTGAAATTCCATCCACTGCTCAGCAATTGCGATATCTTCTGCTTTTGAAGTTTCGTAAACATCAGTGTGTTTTCTATAAAGATATCTCACAATGCTATTTGATTGATTAATTATAGTACCATTATAATCTAAGGTAGGAACAATCAGTTGAGGATTTAACTTCTCATAGTTTTCTACATTAACAGTTCCAAACTTTCCATGCTCGTCATGCCACTTAAATTCAATATTTAATTCGCAAAGGGCCCATGAAACTTTTTGAACATTAATAGAGTTTCGTCTTCCATATAATTGTATCAATGGTGATCTCTTTATTTCATAATTGATAAAGCAGTAGAACTTAAGTTATGTACTAGTATTGAATTTCTATCCACTAAGTTTGCAACTGTTGGGGCTATATTATCTACCCATTCTTTGCTTTCGTATACGGCTTTATATAACTTTACTTTTTCTTCTTGGCTTTCAAATCTTCTAATCCAAACATACGTGTTCCCTTTTTTTTCAGAGTTCATTACTCTCTCACCATTTTCAAGGGCAAACTGGTCAGAACTATCCATCACAAAACTGCCATGTATTACCATTCCCTGCTCTATTTGAAATGGCATTATTGTTTTTTCCATGAAAGATAGCCATTCACCCATTTTACCAGGAAAAATTTGATATATTCTTAATTCAAAAAAAGCACTCATTTAAATATCCCTTTATAATCAATTTAATTTTTTAACATTATATAATTAAATTTGATTATTCAAATTTTCATTTATATTAATCATTAGGCTAAGTTGCATTTAAAGAAGATCTTATTAGGAGACAGAAATGAATTATGCAGAAGGGTGTTTTGTTGGTAGAATTTGGGATCAGACTAAGGGTGGTCCATGTTTAGTTAAAATAAAGGATGGCTTTGTCTTCGATATAACATCTAAAGAAATTCCTACTATGAGAGACTTGCTTGAATTAAAGAACGTTCAAGAATATTTAGACCGTTATGTTGGTGAAAAAGTTATCTCCATAAAAGAATTATTTGAATTAAGCTTAATAAAAACATCCAACATTTCACTTCTTGCGCCATGTGATTTCCAAGCTGTTAAGGCGTGCGGTGTTACATTTGCTAAATCAATGGTTGAGAGGGTCATAGAAGAAAGGGCAGCTGGTGATCCTAAGAAAGCAGAAAGCCTTAGAAATCACATTGGTGGATTGATTGGTGATAGTTTGCAAGACATTGTCCCTGGTTCAGAAAAAGCTTCGGAAGTTAAAAAAGCTCTCATTAATGAAGGATTGTGGTCTCAATATCTAGAAGTTGGCATAGGAAAAGATGCTGAAGTTTTTACTAAAGCACAAACTTTATCATCAGTTGGTTTTGGGTCTGAAGTAGGATTAAACCCAATTTCAAATTGGAACAACCCTGAACCTGAAATTGTTTTGGCAGTTAATAGTAAAGGCATAATACAGGGAGCGACATTAGGTAATGATGTAAACCTCAGAGATGTTGAAGGACGTTCAGCCTTGCTTTTGGGTAAGGCTAAAGATAATAACGCGTCTTGTTCTATTGGGCCTTTTATAAGAATTTTTGACGATAGTTACACCCTTGAAGATATGAAATCAGCCTATATTTCACTAAAGGTAGAAGGTAAAGAAGGATATATATTAAATGGATCTAGTTCAATGTCAGAGATTAGTAGAGATCCAGAAGATCTTGTAAATCAAACTATTGGAAAACACCATCAATATCCAGATGGATTTATGTTGTTTTTAGGAACTTTGTTTGCTCCAACTGAAGACAGAGATATTCCTGGAGAAGGCTTTACTCACAAAATTGGAGATAAAGTAACAATTTCTGAATCGAACTTAGGAGAATTAATTAATTTTGTTAATTTATCCACAGCTTGTCCACAATGGGAATTTGGAATAGCGTCTATGATTAAAAATTTAAGTCGAAGAGATCTCTTATAATTTATTAGGGAACTAAGTATGGATGAAATAATAAAAGGCTCCTTATCAGGTATAAAAGTTTTAGATTTTTCAACGCTTTTACCTGGGCCTCTTGCTAGTTTATTCCTTGCTGAAACTGGGGCAGAAGTGATTAAAATTGAAAGACCTGAAGTTGGTGATGAGATAAGAACATCTTATCCAAAATGGGGTGGTCAAAGCGCTTCTTTTTCAATGCTTAACCGAGGAAAAAAAAGTTTAGCGCTGGATTTAAAAGATCCAGATAGTTTCAAGATCCTTAAACCATTGATAAAAAAAGCGGATATAATTATTGAACAATTCAGGCCAGGTGTAATGAAAAGACTTGGGTTGGACTATGAAACTCTAAGTAAAATTAATAAAAAATTAATTTATGTGTCTATTACTGGGTATGGACAAACTGGCCCTAAAAGTATGGATGCTGGTCATGATTTAAATTATATTGGTAATACAGGTTTGTTAAGTTTAAGTATGGGAAATGACAATAATACCGTTGTTCCACCAGCCCTTGTTGCGGATATAGCTGGCGGGTCCTACCCAGCCGTAATTAATATTTTATTGGCTTTAAGAAAAAGAGACATCAATGAGATGGGATCTTTTATAGACATATCGATGACAGATAATCTTTTTCCTTTTATGTTTTGGGGCCTAGGTTCTGGGTTTTCAAAAAATGTTTGGCCAGGTAATTCAGATTCAGTTCTATCGGGAGGGTCACCAAGATATAATATTTATAAAACTAGAGATGGGGGTTATGTTGCTGCGGCTCCTCTAGAAGATCGTTTTTGGAATAAGTTTTGTGAAGCTATAGATTTGCCAGAAAAGTATATTAAAATGAATGATAATCAAAATGAAGTTATTCAAAAAGTAAGAGAACTTATTGTCTTAAAAGACAAGAATCAATGGTTTGAAATCTTTGCTGAAGCAGATTGTTGTTGTTCAATAGTCAAGTCTATGGAAGAAGCAATTAGTGATAATCATTTCAAAATAAGAGATATTTTTTCTAAGAAAATTAAGAATGAAAATGGTTCTGAAATTCCTGCATTACCTTTGCCTATAGATAATCAGTTTAGGGACAATAAAGCAGTTAAAAAACCTCCAGCACTTGGTGCTCATAACCACTTATTTAATAGTTAACAAAACCTATAACTTGACCTTATCAAATCATGTTGTCAGAGTAATATATAAGAAAATTTTCTTTCTTCTAGTTTAGCTTGTGGAGGTTAATTATGAAAAGATTAAATGACTTAGAATCTTATTGGATGCCTTTTACGGCTAATAGGGATTTTAAAAAAGATCCCAGAATGGTTGTATCAGCTGATGGCATGTATTACAAAAGTGAAACTGGCAAAGATATTCTTGATAGCGCCGCAGGATTATGGTGTGTAAATGCTGGACATAACAGGCCCGAAATCACTTCAGCTATTTCTCAACAAGCAGCTACCTTAGACTTCGCACCTAGTTTCCAATATGGGCATCCTAAGGCTTTTGAACTTGCAAGTCGTGTTGCTGATTTATTTCCCAAAGGTTTAGACCATGTGTTTTTTACAAACTCCGGATCTGAGGCGGTCGATAGTACTCTCAAAATAGCTTTGGCTTATCATAGAGCAAGAGGTAAGGGAACAAAAACACGTTTGATTGGTCGTGAAAGAGGCTATCATGGCGTCGGCTTTGGAGGTATTTCTGTAGGAGGTATGCCAAGAAATAGACAATATTTTGGAACACTTCTTTCTGGAGTTGATCATATATCTCATACTCATTTGCCGGATAAAAATAAATTCTCTAAAGGTTCTCCTGAACATGGTGATTATTTAGCTGATACATTGGAAAATATAGTTGCCCTTCATGATGCCTCTACAATTGCTTCGGTTATTGTTGAGCCTATTGCAGGTTCTACTGGGGTTTTGCCACCTCCGAAAAATTACTTAAAAAGATTAAGAGAAATTTGTGACAAGCATGACATTTTATTAATATTTGATGAAGTTATAACAGGTTTTGGCCGATTAGGAACGGCTACTGCATCAGAATATTTTGGAGTTACCCCTGATATTATTTCATGTGCAAAAGCAATCACTAACGGGATTATTCCTATGGGAGCCGCAGTTGTTTCAAAAAAAATATATGACACTATGATGGATGAAGCAGATATGCCTATAGAGCTTTTTCATGGTTACACATATTCTGGACATCCGATTGCATCTGCAGCTGGACTTGCAGCCTTAGATATTTACAGAGATGAAGATTTATTTAATAAAGCTGGTAAAACAGCAAAATACTTGGAAAGTGTTATCCATCAACTTAAAAATGACAAAAATGTTATAGATATAAGAAATTTAGGACTTGTAGCAGCAATAGAGATTGCCCCACGATCTGGAGCAGTTGGAGCAAGAGGCTATGAAGCGATGAAAAAAGCCTGGCACAAAGGTTTAATGTTAAGAGTTACGGCAGATACGCTAGCTTTTTCTCCACCTCTTATTGCAGAAAAGCATGATATCGACAAAATTTTTGAAATTGTCCAATCAATACTTAAAGAACTAGATTAGATTTTTCATACTATTAATTGGTACTTTTATGTAAATATTCCCATCTTCTTCAGGCGGTGGAAGATGTCCTGCTCTCATATTAACTTGAATGGATGGGATAATAAGTTTTGGCATATTTAATGTTTTATCTCTTTCTTCTCGTATTTTCACGAACTCATCTTCACTGATTGATGTTTTAACATGAATATTATTTTTCTTCTGTTCTCCAACAGTTGTCGACCATTTGACTCCTCTATTTGAGGGAGGATAATCGTGACAAACTAAAATTTCTGTTTCGTCTGGGAAACTTAATATTTTCTGAATTGATTTATAAAGTTGTCGAGCATCGCCACCTGGAAAATCAGCCCTTGCACTTCCTAGATCTGGCATAAATAAAGTGTCTCCAACAAAAATAGAGTTGCCTATCACATGAGCGTTGCAGGCGGGTGTATGACCAGGTGTATGAATTACCTTGCACTGAATTCTACCAATTTTATACTGATCACCTTCTCTAAATAGTTTATCAAACTGGCTTCCATCTCTTTGAAACTCTGTTCCAGCATTAAATGTCTTGCCAAAAATATTTTGGATGTCCGAGATATTTTCAGAAATACCAATCTTACCTCCAAGTTTATTTTGAATATAAGGAGATGCTGAGAGGTGATCTGCATGTACGTGAGTTTCAATAAGCCATTCTAGGTTCAGTTTTTTGTCATTTATAAAAGATATTATTTTGTCAGCGTTTACATAATCTATATCCCCAGACGAATAATCAAAATCCAGAACACTGTCAATAACCGCACATTTTTTTTCTAGCTCATCATAAACTACATAACTTAGTGTAGATGTCGTCTTATCAAAAAAAACCTTAATTTCATGTAATTTTTCAGAATTAATATCGTTCACCCTATTAACCTTGTTAAGTTATTTTATCTCTGGTAATGGCCTTTTAGTTAATTGATTAGCCATTAGAACAGATTCTAGACTTTTTGCAATTTCTGATAATTGAACATCTTTTCCAGCAGGCGCAATCAATTGAATCCCAAAAGGCATCTTTTTATGATCTAATCCACAAGGTAGCGCCCAAACACATGGAATAGCCATAGTAGACGCATAACTTAGTGCTAACCATCTCATATAAGTCGGCATTTTTTCACCATTAATGGTATCTACAAATAATTGTTCGTGAGGGTAAGGTGAAACAGCAGCTGCTGGACAGATTAAAACATCATATTCATTAAAAAAATTACGAAAACTCTTATAAATTTTTGTTTGCATTACATGTGCCCAAGAAACATCTGCAAGGTTGTATTTTAATCCTCGTTCAACGTTATCTATTACGTTTGGTCCTAGTAAATCTTTGTGAAGATCAAACTTCTCTTTATGAGATGCAACAAAATTAAAGCCTCTAATTATTTCAAAGCATTCGTGAATATCTAAAAAATCTGGATGATCTTCTTTTGAAAGAAGAAAATTACTTTTAAATGTATTTATTTTTTCTAAAAGAGTAGCCTTTATATTGTTGTCTACAGGGGCGCAGCCTAAGTCAGGCGAATATGCCATTTTAACACCTGATAAGTCTGCTCCAATTAATTCGTCAGGCATTGATAAACTATTTAGACTAGAAAAAGGGTCCGCCCTATTTAAGTTAACTTGAGCTTGTAATAATAGGTAAGTGTCTGAAACATCTCTTCCCATTGGTCCTTGAACTGAAAAAGGGTTTAGTGAAACAGATGCCTCTGTTGCTGGAACTAGGCCAGGAGAAGGTCTAAATCCTGTTACTCCACAATAACCAGCAGGAGTTCTTAAGCTACCACCATAATCACTTCCATTTGCGAGTGGCATCATGTTGGTAGCTAACGCTGCAGCGCTGCCACCCGACGAACCTGCAGGAGTTTTCGTTAAATCAAACGGGTTGCATGTTGCGCCGTAAACCTTGTTTTTTGTGTTTGCTCCAGCTCCAAATTCTGGGGTGTTAGTTTTACAAAAAACTATCCCGCCTTCAGCTCTTATATCTGCTACAACACTATCGTCATAATCAGGAATTCTGTTTTCAAATAACTTTGAACCTGAAGTTGACCGTAAGTCTTTGACAGGGTTTAAGTCTTTAATTCCAACAGGAAGGCCATGAAGCAAACCTAGTTCTTTTCCTGCCATCACGTCATCTTCTGCTTTTTTAGCTTCTTTTAAAACATCTTCATGATTTATAGCAACAACAGCGTTTATTGATGGATTATATCTTTCAATTTGATCAATGCAGCTTTTCGTTAATTCTAAAGGAGAAAGTTGCTTGTTTCCTATTAACTTTCTGGCTTCAGTCGCGCTGAGATCATTAGGCCTAGTCATGTTTTTCTCCTTTATTCACATATGATCTCATTTTGTATAGATTTCGTAAAGATAGAATCTATTAACTTGACAATATTTGTGTATAATTTTAATTGATTTAATTTAAGTTACATTTCAATGATTAAGTAATAAGTTATGCAAAGTAAAATAAAATTAAGAAATGCAGGGTTACGACCAACTAATCAAAGGATAATAATAGCTGATTTACTCTTTAATGGTTCAAATAGACATTTTACAGCGGAAAATCTCCTGGATGAGATAAACTTATCTGGAAATAAAATGTCAATAGCAACAGTATATAACTGCCTTAAAAAATTTAAAAATGTTGGCCTTATTAATCAAGTTGAAAGTGTAAATGACACTGCAATTTTTGATACTAATATGGATTTTCATCATCACTTTTTAGATGAAGAAACTGGCGAGTTAACAGACATTAAAAATAATCAGATACGTCTTCTAAAGCTTCCTGAAATTCCAAAAGGTTACATCAACAGCGGTGTTGATATTATTATAAAAATTAAGAAAAATAATTGATTTAATTTACTTTAAAATAGTTCTAAACTACTTGACATATATAAATACAATTCATATTTTCATTACTTATAAACAACATATATTTTGAAAGGATTCTTCATGGATGATATTGGAAAATGTCCAGTAATGCATGGTTCAGCTACAACTAACAGTGGTATAAGTACATCTAATCGTGATTGGTGGCCAAACCAGTTAAATTTAAATATACTTCATCAAGGCGACAAAAGATCTAATCCAATGGATTTAGACTTTGATTATCGTGAAGAATTCAAAAAATTAGATTACCAAGCTCTTAAAAAAGATCTCAATGATTTGATGACAGATACTAAAGATTGGTGGCCAGCTGATTATGGTCATTACGGTCCTTTTTTTATTCGTATGACATGGCATGCAGCTGGGACATACAGGACGAGTGATGGTCGTGGTGGCGGCGGAACAGGTGATCAGCGATTTGCTCCTCTGAACAGTTGGCCTGATAATGGTAATTTAGACAAAGCAAGAAGATTATTATGGCCGATTAAACAAAAATACGGAAATAAAATTAGCTGGGCAGATTTATTTATATTAACTGGTAATGTGGCGATTGAATCAATGGGTGGAAAAACTTTTGGATTTAGTGGTGGGCGTGCTGATATATGGTCTCCTCCAGAGGATATATATTGGGGTAAAGAAAATGAGTGGCTTGAAAACAAGCGTTACTCAGGAGATCGTGAATTAGAAATGCCACTAGGGGCAGTTCAGATGGGTTTGATTTATGTTAACCCTCAAGGTCCTGACGGAAATCCTGATCCATTAGCAAGTGCTAGAGATATTCGCGAGACATTTGCAAGAATGGCAATGAATGATGAAGAAACTGTAGCTCTTACGGCGGGAGGGCATACTTTCGGAAAAGCACATGGTGCATCAGATCCTGATAAATATGTAGGCGCAGAACCAGAAGGCGCTCCAATAGAGCAAATGGGACTTGGATGGCAAAATTCATATGGTTCTGGAGTTGGAAGAGACACAATAACAAGTGGAATTGAAGGAGCATGGACTGCAAATCCAACAAAATGGGATAATGGTTATTTTGATTTACTTTTCGGTTATGAATGGGAATTAGTTAAAAGTCCTGCAGGAGCTCATCAATGGCATCCTATTAATCCAAAAGATGAAGACTTAGCTCCAGATGCTCAAGATGGTTCAATTAAAGTAACCACTATGATGACAACAGCTGACATGGCAATGAGAGAAGATCCTTCTTATAAAGTTATTTCTAAGCGCTTTCATGAAAACCCGGATCAGTTTCAAGATGCCTTTGCAAGAGCATGGTTTAAACTTTTGCATCGTGATATGGGACCAAAGACACGTTATCTTGGACCAGAAGTTCCAGAAGAAGAACTTATATGGCAGGACCCTGTTCCAACTGGAAATAAAAACTATGATGTTAAGCAAGTAAAGTCTCTTATAAGTTCAAGTGGATTGTCAACTCAACAGATGGTAGAAACAGCTTGGGCGAGTGCATCTACCTACAGGGGAACAGATATGCGAGGAGGTGCAAACGGAGCACGTATTCGTTTAGAACCTCAAAAGAACTGGGAAGTTAACAAGCCAAGTGAACTATCTAAAATTTTAGATATTTATTCGGATATTTCAGAAAAAACGAGTGCTTCTATTGCGGATATTATAGTACTTGCTGGTAATATAGGTGTTGAAGAAGCTTCAGGTAAGTCACTTGAATTCATTCCTGGAAGGGGTGATGCTACTCAAGAAAATACAGATGTAGCTTCATTTGAAGTTCTAGAACCGGTTGTGGATGGTTTTAGAAATTTTCAGAAACAAGATTATGGTGTTAGTCCAGAAGAAATGCTTTTAGATAAAGCTCAAATAATGGGTTTAACTGCACCAGAAATGACAGTGCTTATTGGTGGCATGAGATCGCTTGGTATAAGTTCAAATGGTTATGGTATATTTACTGAGCCATCTGGCAAATTAACAAATGATTTCTTCGTAAAACTTCTGGATATGGGAATTGAGTGGAAGCCTGCAGGTAAAAATTCTTATGATGGTTTTGATAGAGCAAGTTC
>Ga0115558_1001800_pt1 | contig 12909 bp, 11 predicted proteins | sample COGITO_mtgs_1104_4_FD_87279 | JGI IMG/M metagenome (GOLD analysis project Ga0115558, IMG submission 87279) | Pelagic marine microbial communities from North Sea - COGITO_mtgs_110426 | ecosystem: Environmental > Aquatic > Marine > Epipelagic | place: Germany:Helgoland, sampling site Kabeltonne... | reverse complement strand
TTTAATCTTTAGCCATATACAAAGCCAGCAGTTGTTCTTGGCTGTATTTGTGTCACTTAGTTTCATATTAGATGGACTTTCACTCATACGAATATACGCTCGGCTATTTCTCGGTCCACATCATAAATCGGATCACGAAATTGCCTATAGAGCAAGTTAGAACAACAGAATTTTAGAACAATTGAATAACAACATCCAAAAAGAATAAAATAATGAACAATCCAATATTTAGTAAAGGAATTTCCAGTATCCAAGCATTCTGGAAAGAAGACCTGAAAGCAGGTTTCAATGTGTCCCTTATAGCTCTTCCGCTATGCTTAGGTATAGCTATAGCTAGTGGGTTTCCGCCTATAGCAGGACTTTTTGCAGCTGTAGTAGGCGGTATTTTTGTATCCAGGTTCAATGGCTCTTGGCTTACCATTGCTGGCCCAGCTGCAGGACTTATAGTTGTCAATTTAGCTGCCATAGAAACATTAGGAGAGGGAGATAAAGTAGTAGGCTATCCATACGCTCTGGCAGCTATTGTTGTGTCTGGCTTGTTTATCGCCCTATTTGGTTTTTTAAAACTGGGAAAGTTTGGCGACTTTTTTCCGAATGCAGCCGTACACGGGATGCTGGCTGCCATTGGTATTATTATCATAATCAAGCAGTTCTTCGTGGCAGCGGGGGTGTCGGTTCACGGGCACGAATTTTTTGAAGTGCTTACGGAAGTGCCAGGTGCTTTTTTGCACAGTAATCCCGAGGTGATATTCATAGCTATCGTTTCTCTTCTGATTTTAGTCTTTTATCCAAAAATAAAGACCAAATGGATAAAAATGCTGCCAGCTCCGATCTGGGTACTAGTCATTGCTATCCCATTGGAGTTTGTGCTGGATTTCGAGCACGAGCATATGGTTAATTTCTTAGGCTCAGAACACAAAGTAGGACCGCAGTTACTGGTTCATTTACCAGATAGCATTATGGATGCAGTGCAGTTCCCAGATTTCGGTAAAATAGGTACTGGAGCATTTTGGGTAGCTGTAGTTAGTATTACGCTGGTGACTACCATAGAGTCTCTGCTTAGTGCTATCGCAGTAGACGGGATGGATAAAGATCACCGCAAGACGAACTTGAATAAAGATTTGAAAGCTTTGGGTTTTGGGGCTTCATTCTCTGGTATGATAGGTGGTTTACCTATGATAAGTGAGATAGTACGAAGCACAGCAAACGCAGATAGCGGTGCTAAAACACAGTGGTCCAACTTCTTTCACGGCATTTTTTTACTTCTTTTCATGTTTGTAGGGAGCATAGTTATAGATCATATACCCTTGGCGGCACTTGCGGCTATGCTAATTTACACGGGCTTTAGATTGGCATCCCCTGAAGAGTTTAAGCACATGTGGGAAATTGGGAAAACGGAATTTGCTGTGTTCTTGGTTACCATTATCGTGGTATTAATGACAGATTTATTGATAGGAATAGCTGCGGGTATAATGCTAAACATTATAATACTAGTGTTTAAAAAGGTTGCCATTGAGAACCTTTTTAAAGTGAGATTTAGTACCACGATAAAGGATAACACTGTAATTATAGTACTTCAGGATAGTGTGGTATTCACAAATTACTTAGGATTAAAAAAGGAGATTACAAAGCACGTAAAGAAGAACATTGTGTTAGATTTTGCAGAAGTAACCTACATAGACCATAGTGTAAAGCACCATTTAGCGGGATTAAAACGGGAATTTGAAATAAAAAGCCTAAACTTTGAACGTATAAATACGGATAAGCTGGTACCACAAAACGGTGGTCCATTGGCTGAGGAAAGTGTAAAGTAAAATGAAGAATATAGTAATCATAGGCGCAGGTTTTGGCGGTTTAAATATGGCCAAGAAGTTGGAGAAGTCAGTATATCAAGTCACACTGCTGGATAGAAATAATTTTCACACTTTTCAGCCGCTTCTTTATCAAGTCGCTACCGGAGGATTAGAACCCGGCAATATTGCTTATCCTGTGAGACGTACGTTTCGGAAGGTGCCTAATTTTAGCTTTCGAATGTGCAATGTGGAACGGATTAATCACAAGGAGAAGAAAGTAATTACGAGTATAGGGGATATACACTATGATTATCTTGTGCTAGCCCAAGGGAGTCATACTAATTTTTTTGGCAACGATGAGATTGAAGCCAATTCGTTGACTTTAAAAACAGTGTCAGATGCTCTTGACTTTAGGAGTAATCTGATGCAAAATCTAGAACGAGCTATCAATGCCATTAGTAAGGATGAACAGGAGGAGATCGTAAATGTGGCAATCGTAGGAGGTGGTCCTGCCGGGTTAGAAATGGCAGGTGCTATAGCGGAGATGAAGAACTACGTATTGCCGAAGGATTATCCTGAAATAGATTTTAAATTGATGCACGTGGTTCTGTTTGAAGCTGGAGATAAACTACTGGGGAATATGTCGGCTTATGCATCTGAAAAAGCGTTGGAGTATTTGACTAAACTAGGAGTAGAAATTAGACTAAATACCCACGTCAAAAACTACGACGGTAAAAAAGTAGTATTGGCGGATGGCTCTACTTTTAATACGGATACGCTGATGTGGACGGCTGGAGTAAAAGGAAATGTGATACAAGGACTAGAAGACGTTGTAGCGCTCAAAGGGGGTAGGTATACCGTAGATGAGTATAATCACATTACACCATTAAAAGATGTATTTGCGATAGGGGATATCGCTATTCAGGTAGAAGAAGACTATCCTCACGGAGTACCTATGCTAGCTACTACAGCTATTCAGCAAGGGGAGCATTTAGCTCAGAACTTCATTAAAGTAGCACAGGAAGTGAAGCCAATAGCCTATAAATATCACAATAAAGGAGTGATGGCGACTATTGGAAGAAATAAAGCTGTTGCTGACATCGGTAAATTTCATTTCGGTGGAATAGGTGCTTGGTTTTTATGGATGGGAGTACATATTTATTCCTTAGTGGGTTTCAGAAACAAGGTGGCTTCGCTGCTGAATTGGACGCTGAGTTATTTCAATTACGATCGTCCATTAGGTTTAATTATCCGAAAATATTCTAAACGAAAATTAAAAGAATGAAAAGTATTGGAATTGTATTAATTACGGTATTGCTATTTTCAAGTGGACAAATGCGAGCTCAAAAACAGATAAATAACCAGAGCAATACGTGGCTTATGTATGTCGGTAACCATAAATTGAACGACAAGTGGAGTTTGCATACGTTGTATCATTTTAGAAGGAGTAATGATGATCATTTTGGTTGGCAGCAGAGCTTACTCCGCGGTGGGGTGAACTACAGAATTAATAATGATTTGATACTCTCGGGCGGTGCGGACTGGGTGGTTTCATTCCCCTATGGAGCGCAGCGGGCTGGGTATCAAAATAATGAATACACTGCTTGGCAAGCGGCCTTGGTGAAGCAGCATGTAGGCAGGCTAAATTTGGTGCATCGATACAGATTAGAACAGCGATTTATTGAGCGATATAGATGGAATACTGTTGAGCTAGCATACGCACAAGATGGTTTTAAGTATGCTAATAGGTTCAGGTATTGGCTTAATGCAAACGTTCCCATCAATCACAAAACGATGACGGATAAAACGTGGTACGTAAATGTTTGGGATGAGATATTTGTAGACTTGGAGCCCGGACCTATATACAATCTACTGAATCAAAATAGGTTAGGAGTAAATTTAGGCTACCAATGGCACAAAGGACTAAATCTTCAAGTTGGCTATATGGATCAGTTGATAGTAAAATCTGATGCACTTCGTGCAGAGCGAAACTATACTATAATGGTCCAAGTACAAAGTAACCTTGATTTGAGGAATAACAATTGACGTAAGAAACCATGGGCAGTTGGCTACTTTTAGCCTAGATCATAGATCTCTTGGATATTCTTAAGTATTTCAGGAAAGTCTAGTTTTAGATCTATCAATTTCCCGCTCTGGATATCAAATACCCAGCCATGGACCTGAAGGCCTCTTTCTTTGTATGCCGTTTGTATAGCAGCAGTTTTAGTGAGGTTAACGCACTGTTCTTGTACATTAAGTTCTACCAGTCTATTGTACCTTTCGTCACCCTCAGGGAGGGCATTAAGCTCATCTTTATGGATTCTGTATACATCTCGTATATTTCTCAGCCAAGGATTCAAAATCCCTAAATCTTGAGCAGTCATGGCTGCTTTTACTCCGCCACAAAAGTAGTGACCACACACCACCACGTGCTTTACTTTAAGTTGATTTACCGCATAGTTGAGCACAGACATGACATTGAGGTCTATACTTATTACCATGTTGGCAATGTTTCTATGCACGAATACTTCCCCGGGTTCAGCTCCCATTATCTCTTCTGCGGTAGCTCTACTGTCGGAACATCCGATGTATAATATTTCAGGAGATTGACCTTTTGATAGCTTTTCAAAATAGTTTGTATCTAACGCTAGTTTCCCTTTTATCCAATTTTGATTGTTCTCAAATACTTTGTCTAAATCCATGGTGTAATGATGCCGCTAATATACGTAAAAAGCCCACTCCAAGTCATTGGAGTGGGCTTCTAATAGACATATTCGTCTTTTATTCTTTGATCAGCTTCGTAGAAATCATTCCTTGATCTGTTTGTACATTTACGAAGTAGTATCCTGACTGTAGCCCGTTGAGGTCTAGTACAGCAGTGTTGCTAGCTGTAGCAGTCAGTACTGCTCTGCCAGCGATATCGATAATGCTGATATTTGTAACCTTGTATCTTGCATCTACACGTACTGTTATTTCAGTTGTCGCTGGATTAGGATAAACACTAGCAGCAGTAGAAGATAAAGTTTCATTTACAGATAGAGACTCTATGGTGATGTCTCCATTGATAAGCGCTATTCTAGGACACATATATCCCATTATCGTATCGATGTATGTTCTTCCTTTTTCTGGAGACATGTCTGGATTAGACTGCAGGCTATTCATATGCGCCGTGAATCCAGAACCTGCTGGACCAACCTCAAGAGTTGCCAATGCAGATGTAGGACTCCACCATTGCCAAGGACTTGCTTGGTTATTTAGCACCTCATTAGCTACGGGAAGAAGTACAGGAAACAATCCCTTTACCTCTGTATTAATAGTGATTTCATCTGCAGGTGCGTCGTATATGTATGCTACAGTTTTTCCGTAGTTAGCTTCTGCAGCTACGGTATAAGGGTCGTTTGCTTTTATATCTTTAATGGCATCATTATTCCCTACTGTATTGGCTTTTTGTATGTACAAGTTTGCACCTTGCACGTCTACTACAGGTTGATTTGTAGTCGGTACGATTACTGTTCCTTCTGCAAATGGTGCAAAAGCATCTCTTACCGTATGAAAAGATATCATAGGAGCGTCACCAGCTTCTAGCCAAGAGGTGTCTGCAAGTGCACCACCAGCAGTTACTACAGCAGCTACTTCTGTAGATGTTGTAGAAGGGCCATACAGGTTAAAAATACCTCCACTTCCGTTTATTTCTCCTACTTGTGCTCTATTAATGTATGATGGACCTGTACCGCCTACTCTAAATTTAGGCAATTCCATTTCCTCATTTTTATCTAGCGTTTCGTATGCCAATGCTACGTATGCACCAGTACCTTCTCCGTACAATACTACCTTGTCAGGATCTATACCGTAAGTAGCAGCATCATCTTTTAGTGTTCTTACAGCTTTCTTTGCGTCATGTATCGCTCTGTATACTGCATTTAATAACTGACCTCTTCTTATTTCTACGTTTGTAGCAAGAGGGTTCCAGCCAAGTCTGTAGTTCATAGACACAGCTACATATCCTCTTTTTGCCCATTCTGTACAAAGTACGATAGCAGAACTATCCACTTTGTGGCCATTAGGTGAACCGTTAATTCCTGGAGGTAAGAAGTTTCCTGTGTGTAAATAAACGATTACGGGTCTATCCGTGCTAGCATCGACAGATGCTTTTGGTTGGTAAATGTCCATTTTTAGATCAGTTACCTTCACCTTTGTCGTATTAGTATCTAGTGGGTTATAGTGATTTGGAGGTATGGCTTGTCCCGTAGCCAATGCGGTGCCTATAGCCATTAGGTCTGCTTGAATTTGAGCAGCGTTAGATGAGTGCAGCTTAGATGTTAGGAAATCAATATTGGTTCCATAAGTTACATCTGAAGTTACTTCAATGTCCGCATTGGTGTAGATAGGATCTACATACCTTGTTTGAGCAGTTACAGCTGTAGCTGTAAACGCACAAATGATAGATAAAATTAAGTACTTTTTTTTCATTGTTCTATTCTTTGTTTGTTGTGCCGTGCAATATACTAATTGGGAGTGTTTTATTGTTATTTTTTGAAGACTAAATTATGCTGTGCAGAGAAGTAAACCATGCGGCCTACAAACGGGCCTCCATATACTTGGTAGTTTAAGTTATTGAATACACTACGTTGCGTGTTTTCACTTCCAGAGTCAAAGAGTGGCATTATTCCCAGTATATTACTGCCACCTAGTTTGAAGGTCATGTCCCACTTCGGTACCTCGTAGTTGATCTGCGCATCGACCATATCGTAGGTAGGTACAGTGCCAGTAAATTGTGGTGAACCCTCAAAGACGAAACCTTGAATCCACTTATAATTTATACCAAAACCAAAGTTCTCATTTTCAATGAATGGTAGTTTGAGTTTTGTGCCCGAAAAGCTAATGTTAAACTTATGCTCAGGAGTATTAAATGCAGGTATGATTGGGTCATCAGCCCCTTTTTTATTGAGGACATTCCACGAGTAATTTCCTCCTAGATTATACTTTTTGAAAAAATAGTTGAGTCCTATAGCCACCCCTTGGGTTGTAACCGTTTCTCTTGCATTTGCAGCTACTCTAAATACTTCTATACCTTGAGGTAATCCTGTCTGCTGATCGAATCGTGCATCTATGCCAATGTTATATCCTATGAAATCTTTATAGGTGGTGAAATAGTATCCCGCGTCTATAAACAGCGATTGGTCGGCGATGTTCCCTTTATAGCCGACTTCAAAGGTTCTCGCTTGCTCAGGACGTATAGGGTCCACGTTGAAATAGGATAAGTTGGATAAATTTATACTAGTAGCAAAGGCGCTTCTAAATGATTCAATAGTGATAAGAGAGTCAAAGCCATTGAGGTTACCAAGAAGTGTTGCTCGACCGACATCATACAGCAAATACTGGTCTGCTAATGTTGGATTTCGTATGGCAGAAGAGAACGATGTTCTAAATACATGATTTGGTCTGTGCTTGTAGATGAATGAAGTTGCGGGAGAAGCTAATAAATTAAAATTCTGATTTTTGTCCAGTCTGGAAGTAATGTTGAGGATGAGTCTGTCAGACATCCATCTCTTGTCTATACCTGCGTATATCCCAGCTTCATAGTTGCGAATAACAACGTCTCCGGTGTCGTTTAGAATGGTTCCCTTAGACTCAGGCGCAAACAGCCTGCTGCTCATCCCTACGGTGATAAGACCAAACGTTGGGTTAGGGTCAAATTTATATTCTCCTTGCAGGTGGTATAGTGCAGATTTGTCATAAAACCGTGTACCGTTTTCGGTAAACAGTCTTCCTCTTATGTCGTTAAAAGTACTGTCAAAATCTGCAGTGCCGGGTGTTAGTCTATTTCTGTCAGTTACAGCCCTTGCCTTATCGTGGATAGCTGCAACGGCATCTGAGTTATTTTCTATGAATGATTTGTAAAAGGTATTGTACCAGTTTTCTCGAGATCCATGTAAATTTTCATCGTAGGTTGGGTAACCCGGAAGAGCTTCTACGTCTCTATAAAACCCCCCAAAGTTATTGATTCGCCAGTTGCGGGTATACGCATTATACCATTGGCCTTCAGCAATATGTGCCTCGTTAAGTCTGAATGCTGTAGTCACAATATCATAGGTAGATCCGGCATTTTCATTGGTACTGTAGAGCCGTACAAAATATTTGTCTTTCTTTTTTAGTTCTAAGTGATTTTGCCAAAAACGGATGCCTTCGAGTCTATATCTGTTGTCGCCTTGGTATACTGTGTTTCCTGTGCTAAAATTAAACGAGTAGTCTAACTGCACACTATCTGTAAATCGATAGCTTAGTGTTGTGTTTAGTTTTAGGTTGTTGGTAGTGTAGTCTACTAGGTCTTTTTCTTGATATCCTGTTCGGTAAAAGGTACCCAATCCTGTTGCATTTTCTACAGGATTCACCACGGATGATTGATTGTCGTATTCACTATTCCCGTTGGCGAGTACTTCGTCACCGTATACATTCACTTTATCAAAACCTCCGGGATTATTTTTGCCGTGTTCACTATCTTGGGTAGGGTTGTAGTTTTCTGCCTCCCAGTCGTACGCTTGCATATAAAATGCATTCACTTTGTACCCAAAAGTCTTGCGTCCTTTATCATTGGTAAAATAATCAGCATATCGTACAGCGACTTGTTTTAGGTCTCGCTCACCTACTTTTACTTCACTAAGAATACCAGGGAAGTCATAGGATTCTTTGGTTTCCATTGAGATGACGCCATTGAAAGCATTGGGTCCGTAGAATGCACTACTTGCTCCGGCTATCACATTGACTCTTCGGATATCTAGATCACTTGCACCTAGGAAGTTCCCCAAGGCAAAGTTCAGTCCAGGGCTTTGGTTATCTACACCATCTATGAGTTGCAGTGATCGTACAGGACTCGTGCTGTTAAATCCACGGGTGTTTACCACTCTAAATCCAAGACTAGCTGCTGTGACATCCACTCCCTTGAGGTTCCCGAGGCTCTCATAAAATGAAGCTGCAGGAGCATCTTTTATAGCTTCTATACCTATGGACTCCACAGTGAGGGGCGCTTCTTTTTGTTTCTCAGTCACCCTGCTGGCTTTTACTACAGCACCCGTGAGTACGTTTTCTGAGCCTTCTCGCATGGTCACTTTTATTTTATTTGCGGCTGAGGTTACCTGTACTTCTTGGTCCTCATAGCCCAAGTAAGATATGAGTAGAGTAATCGGTAGGCGAGGGACTTTTATCGCAAATGCTCCATCTTCATCCGTAATGGCGCCTATCCCTTTTTCTGCAGGAGCAGTTATGTATGCGCCTATGAGTGCGTCACCATCCTTATTTTGAACCTTTCCCGTAAGTGTCTGTGCACTTGAAGAGTAGGTTGCGGCCATTGAAAGTATTAGAAATAGATAAAATGTTTTGTGCCTTTTTATTCTCATTTGTGAATGTTTTCCGAAAATCGAAAATAGCAATTATTCCATAGAGTATTGCCATTTTGGTAGAATCCATAAAAAAAACTAATATAGACCCAATGAAAAAAGCAATGAATGCGATAAAGATAGCAGTAGTAGTCTTGGTGGCAGGATATTTCCTTGGACCTAAGCCCGAACCTCTGATACTAGATGCTGCGGCTAATCCAATAATGGATCCTACGGCGTTCAATCCGAGCTATGTGGAAGAGTCCGTAACTGAAAGAGAAAGCACTTTGTCTATTCGTGAGGGTAATCAGTCAAAAATCTATTGGGCAGATAGCGCGGGTAAAAAAACTAAATACGTTCTCTTGTACTTGCACGGTTTTTCTGCAAGCCCGGAGGAAGGGGCTCCCCTTCACCAAGAGTTTGCTAAAAAATACGGGATGAATATGTACGCACCGCTGCTTCAGGGGCACGGACTCGTGGAGGAAGAACCTATGTTAGGCTTTACCGCAACTGGATTTATTAGTTCAGCTAAGAATGCGCTTAGACTCGATAGACTAATGGGGGACAGCGTTATTATTATGGCTACGAGTACGGGGTGTACTGCAGCGCTATTTTTGGCATCGGATTCTACGAACCGATTACACAGCCTTATTTGTTACTCGCCAAATATTCGTGTCTTTGACAAGAGGGCATCTCTACTCACTGGTCCATGGGGACTTCAGATAGCTCGATTTGCCAAAGGTGGGAACTATAACCTCTGGGAAGCACCGGCAGGAGCAGAGAACTTCTGGCACTTGAAGTATCGTTTAGAAGCTGCAATAGAAATGCAACGACTGTTGGAAGCAACGATGCGCAAGGAGACTTTTGAAAAAATCAAAGTACCTACATTTATAGGGTATTACTATAAAAATGAAGAGGACCAGGATCAGGTGGTTTCAGTGCCTCATATCCTAAACATGTATGATCAGCTAGGTGCTGAGCAAAAGCGGAAAGTAGCTTTTGCCGAAGCAGGTGCGCATTGTATGCCGAGTAGATACTTTGGCCGTGATATCGATGGACTGCTAGGAAGCACATCGCAATGGGCCCGCGAGGTACTCCAGATTCATCCGAAGTGAATATTTGTGTTAATAATCTAAAACTGCCTTTGGAAATAGGCTTTCTATAATTTGTTGTGTTACTTCAGATTCATTCGTTTCAGCGTGGAGGACATTAGTTAAGTTTTTCGTTGTTAAAAAAAACATACTATGGGTAATAAATTGAGCATATAACTCTGAATCTTGTATGGTTTCTGGAAGCAGATACTGCTTAGAGTCTAATATTTTCTGATAGTACTTAGGCATTTCGTGTTTGGCTTGGGTTAGTACTTGACAAGCTGTACGCCCAAGAGTAGCCTTGGACCCTACTGCTAATATGAAGTTATTAATGTTGTTGATAATAGCCGTATCGTGTGCTAATAGATTTTGAAGTGGATGGGGATTTTGAAGAATATGTTGCGATTGCTGGTAGTGCAGTTCCCATCTCATCGCTATGACCATGTCTAACGTAGAGGCTATATCACCAGAATTAGCTAAGATTTCTTCTTCAGAAAGTCCCGAGCTTTGACTCAATAACTCAATCGTAAGCTCTTCCACCTTTTGATCTCCAATAAGCTGAAGTGCTGCGGTGTAAATTGTGGTTTTTTTATCCAATGGTCTCTGCTTTAGATGTTAAGTTAAAGAGGCTGTTAATTAGGTTTCGTGTTTTAAACTTTAGCTCATTTTCGTCTAGAACCTGGAGTTTTTCTGGGTACATACCTAGAAAAAAGAGACTGTGAACAATGAAGTTTGAATAAATCCGAATGTCCATATTATTTTTTGGCAATAATTCAGTGTTAAATCGTAAGATGTCAAAATAGTATGAGGCCATACGGTTGTGGAAGTATTCTTCGGCAATGATAGCCGCACTTTTTACCGGGTGCTGCTGATTCATAAGTGGAGCGTCTCGTAGATAAAAGTAGATACTATTGAGGTCATGTCTTATCAAAGTTTCCAGTGCATAAGCACCTCTGACTTGTGCTATTTTCTTTGATTTAGCCTCATGAATTTTCCAGTACTCGATGGACAGATTATAATAGAAGTCGTCCAGGTCTTTAAATTCTTGTTTAACTCTATATACCGGGATGTTCGCTTTTTTCGCTAGCCATTCGAAGTCAATATTTTCTAAAGACTCAGTTTTGCCGTGCTCCATCATTGCATTGAAAATTTCTTTACGGTATGTTTTACTCACTGCTTATATGCTTTGATCTAATTAAAATACGGACAATACTAGCATCGAGTTTGATGACTTGTTTGTCAAAAAAAAATGACATAGTCTTTGAATTTTATTTGACTGTTTTTTGTCAAAAGATTTAAGTCGCGAGTATGCCGCTTTATGCTATACGGAAGTGTATTATTTGTAACTTCATACGTATATTACTAGATTAGGCTGTTTTCGCTACTTAATAATTTCTTAAACGAAATTATTAGTCTGTTATTGTCAAACATGAACTATTTATTATTTGTCGAGAATGCGGGATTTAGAATAATAATTAAACCCAGGTTTTATAGAAGGAGTCTATCGATATCTTTGTATTCGTAATGTTTGTAAAAAAGAATTTTGGATTTAAGGAGATAATGAGATTCAGTGGAGGTCATTTGATTTGGCTGACACTATGGGCCATAGTGGTGCCCTCGTTTATAGAAACATTACATTATTATAAGATAGAGGCGTTTAAGGTGCCTTGGCTACCAGTGAGTTTAGTAGGTACTGCTGTAGCCTTTTATGTTGGATTTAAAAACAATTCATCCTACGACAGACTTTGGGAGGCTAGAAAAATCTGGGGAGCCATCGTCAATAGCAGTAGGATGTGGGGCTCTAATGTGAAAGGATACGTGAGTAACCAGTTTAGTGAGAAGGACATTAGTGAGGTAGAGTTACGAGAATTACATAAAAAATTAGTTTATAGACATATAGGTTGGTTGTATTCTTTGAGAAGTCAACTTTTGATGTCTACGCCATGGGAACATATACGGCAAGGAGGAATGATGCAGCGGCAAACGGAAAAGACGATGAAGGGTTTCGGTGTGGGACTTTTTGAGGACTATGTGACGAAAGAAGAGCTTCCTCAGTTTTTACCCGATGATGAAATAGATCGACTTATTAATGCACAGAATACAGCCACACAGATTATAGATCAGCAGGCGCAAGACCTTAAAGCGCTGAGAAATAGAAATCTGATAGATGACTTCAGGCACATGGAGCTTCAGAAAGTGCTCAATGACTTCTACACTCATCAAGGGATGGCCGAGCGGATTAAGAAATTTCCATTACCTAGGCAATACGCTAGTATGAGTTTCATATTCGTAGGAATCTTTATATTTTTACTCCCGTTTGGTTTAGTTACCGAATTTCATGATTTGAGTGAATGGGGAGCATGGCTGAGTATTCCTTTTACTGTGATAGTTGGCTGGGTGTTTCTGATGATGGAGCTAGTGGGAGACTACTCTGAGAATCCATTTGAAGGATTAGGAAATGATATTCCAATGCTGGCGCTTTGCCGTACTATAGAGATAGACCTAAAAGAAATGTTAGGAGAAGAATTACCTCCAGCTATACAGCCGGTAAAAAATGTGCTGATGTAAGTGTTTATCTGTCAATAGTAGTTTATATGAATATCTTATGCATCCCACGGGTAGCATCAGTTTGATGTTTAACAGGGCCAGTCT
>Ga0115558_1001796_pt1 | contig 12920 bp, 6 predicted proteins | sample COGITO_mtgs_1104_4_FD_87279 | JGI IMG/M metagenome (GOLD analysis project Ga0115558, IMG submission 87279) | Pelagic marine microbial communities from North Sea - COGITO_mtgs_110426 | ecosystem: Environmental > Aquatic > Marine > Epipelagic | place: Germany:Helgoland, sampling site Kabeltonne... | reverse complement strand
GTCTTTTGGAAAGAGCGTGGTTATTCGGCCATGAATATTTTAGGGCTCACGATAGGTATAGCTGCCAGCATACTCCTGCTTTTGTATGTGCAGTCTGAAAAGTCGGTCAATAAATTCCATAAAGACATTGATAATATTTATCAGGTCATGGAGCATCAAACCTATCCGGGAGGAGTGCGCACTTTTGAAGATAACCCAGGCCCTTTGGCTACGGTGTTTAAAGACGAAATGCCGGAGGTAGAATATATGGCGGCCTTTACTCAGTCAACAAAACTACTTTTTAAGAAAGATGACCAAGGTTATCAAGAGACAGGAAGGTGGGCCAGTGAGGATTTCTTCCAAATCTTTGATGTAGATTTTATTGAAGGTCAAAAGACAAACTCATTGACCGAACCTACAACCGTTTACATTTCAAAAAGTATGAAAGAGCGTCTTTTTGGATCTAAATCTGCGCTCACAGAATCTATAGAAGTTGATGGTTGGGGTCAATTTCAAGTGGGAGGGGTATTTCAGGATGTTCCGAATGAAACCACCATTGATTTCGATTTCATTTTACCGTATCAACGATGGCGTGAGGTATTTGATTGGATCGAGCAATGGGAAAATAGTGGTAATAAAGGTATCGCCAAGTTAGTTGCAGGCACAGATATAAACACCTTTAATAAGAAAATAGAGGAGTATATCGATCAAAAACTGCCAAACCGAGAGAATAACGTAAGCATATTTGTTGAACCCCTCAAAGACAGATATTTATATAATAACTATGAAAACGGAGTAATTGCAGGAGGTAGAATTACCTATGTGAAGTTACTCACCATAGTGGCCTGTTTTATCTTGTTAATAGCCATTATCAATTTTATAAATCTCGCCACAGCAAGGTCTACAAAGCGTGCTAAGGAAGTAGGAATTAAGAAGGTAGTGGGTTCTACCAGAGCCCAGCTACAGTTTCAGTTTATGATAGAATCAATTCTTTTGGCTTTAATATCGGCTGTTCTAGCGGGGCTTTTAATTTCTATAGTTATCCAACCACTAAATCTATTGGTAGGAAAAAACATGACTTTCTCCCTATTGGAATTTGGTCAAGCTTCTTGGCTATTGGCTATTGGACTGGGGGTAGGTATTTTAGCCGGTCTATATCCGTCATTTGTTCTTTCGGGTTTTAAGGCACTAAGTGTGTTGAAGGGCTCCTTTAAAACCTCTAATTGGTCTAATGGTATCCGGAAAGGGCTAGTCGTATTCCAGTTCACCATTTCTACAGCACTGATCATTTCTACGCTAATAATTCGTGATCAGATGGACTATGTTAAGAATAAGAATCTGGGCTACGAAAAAGAGCATTTGCTGATTATACCGCTGGAAGGAGCACTCCGTGATCCATCCACGCAAGAACGGCTCAAAACTGAAATCTTATCCAATACCAACTTTACGCATGCGAGTTTTTCAGCAGGTACGCCTTTAAATTTTTATGCAGCTACCGATGCCGGCTTCTCTTGGGAAGGCAAAGTAAGTGACTTTGATAATAAGTTTAATCTTATCAACACTGACGCTGACTTCTTTGACACTTATGGTATGGAAATTATTAAAGGAAGAGGTTTTGACACAAACCTTTCCACGGATACTTTGAATGTGATCATCAATGAGCAAGCGGCAAATGTCATGAATGTGGAAGACCCCATTTTACTACCAGTCACCCTCTGGGGTAGCACCGGGCGTGTAGTAGGCATAGTCAAGGACTTTCATTTTAGCTCTCTCCATGAGAAAATAGGACCCGTGGTGATGCCATATCGCCCTGAATACCCACTTAGTCTAACGGTTCGAATTACGGGACAAAACATGGCAAAAAGCCTACAATATTTTGAGGGAGTAGTGTCTGAGCTCAATCCGAATTACCCATTTGACTACAGCTTTGTAGATGAGGCGTACGAGCAACTTTATAAAAGTGAGTCTATCGTTGGTGTTTTAATCAATTACTTCTCCGCAATAGCCATATTCATTTCACTATTAGGGCTATTTGGTCTCTCTAGTTTTGCAGCCGAACAGCGCATAAAAGAGATAGGGGTTAGAAAAGTGCTAGGCGCGAATATAATGAACCTGATTGTTCTGATGTCTAAGGGCTTTCTTCTCTTGGTCGGAATAGGTTTTGTACTGGCTGCTCCCCTTGGGTACTCATTTATGAATAGCTGGCTTGAATCATTCGAATATAGAACGCAAATAGAGGTTTCCGTTTTTATTCTCGCAGCCGGAATTTCATTACTGATTACTATCCTCACGGTGAGTTATCATGCACTAAAGGCGGGATATGCCAATCCAGTGAAGAGTTTACGATATGAATAAGCTTAGGCCTTCTTATGGAAGCCTTCTCTTTTCCATGTGCTCGAAAAGGCATCGCTCAAATCATTTTCTATTACTAGCAAGTAGGTATAATCAGACAACATTTTCAATTAAAACTACATTTAGGAATTATTAATTTGACTTTCTGTTTTTAAAAACTACATTTAGGAATTAAACTTTATTTGCATGAAAAAATATCAATTGGGAGAGTTCGAGGAGCTTGTCTTACTTACAGTAGGCGTTCTCTATGGAGAAGCTTACGGCGTTGCAATTAAGGAAGAAATTGAAAAACGTCATCCACGCAAAGTATCGGTCGGAGCACTTCAGTCTGCCTTGCGGCGAATGGAAGATAAAGGCTTTCTTGATTCTGAGTTTGGAGAAGCCACCAAGTCACGTGGCGGTAAAAGAAAGCGTTATTTTAAAATAACGGCACACGGAAAAAATGCGCTGGATTACAACATCCAGACAAGGCTAGAGCTTTGGAATCAGATTCCTGATATCGCATTTCAATTCAAATTAGGTTAACAGCGGATACAAGCTACAGTGTAATGAAGGGGAGTGTCAATCGTCTTTTTACATTAAAACTACATTTAGGAATTAATAGGTCATTGATTTTTAGGTGTAAAACAGCTCAGGGGATAAAATATTGAAAGAACTCGGACTCAAACTTATAAGATTCTATTGCCACCCCGATTTCCAAGAGGACATCATCGGTGATTTAGAAGAGTATCACGAGATGCACAGAATGGAGCTAGGCGTACGCTATGCCAACAGAAGGTTTTTTATTGATGCCCTATTACTCTTTAGGATATCTCTACTCAGAAATCAGTGGATTAAACAAAACATAATTAATACACCCATGGTCAAAAATATTTTCAAAACAGCACTTCGCATATTCTGGAAAGAAAGAGGGTATGCAACACTCAACATTTTGGGACTTACCATAGGCATTACGGCAAGCATGCTGTTATTGCTCTATGTTCAGTCTGAAAAATCAGTCAATCAATTTCACAAGGATATTGACGACATCTATCAGGTAATGGAATTCCAGACTTACTCTGATATTACCTATACCTACGAGTCTAACCCTGGGCCGCTGAGTGACTACTTTAAACAAGATATGCCAGAAGTTGAATTGATGGCACCATTCACGTGGCCAGAGGAGCGACTTTTTAGAACGGACGGCGAGAGCTTTAAGGAAGAAGGACGAGTGGCTGGAGGAGACTTCTTTCATATTTTCGATCTAAAGTTTATCGAGGGTACCAAGGAGAATTCACTGACGGACCCTACGATGCTGTACATTTCAAAAAGTACCAAGGAACGGATCTTTGGAAATGAACCGGCTTTCGCGAAAACACTTGAGGTAGACGGATGGGGTAATTATCAAGTGGCTGGCGTCTTTGAAGATGTACCGAACAACTCGACCATTAAATTTGATTTTATCATGCCCTATGAACCATGGAAGGCTAGAAATGGCTGGCTAAGTGACTGGGGCAATAACGGTATTCGTGGCATGGCCAAATTGAAGCCGGGTGTTGATATAGAAATCTTCAACGAGAAAATAAAAGACTACATAAGTAAAAAGGAGGAAGTAGATCAATCTGTCGTTACGCTCTTTTTACAGCCATTCAAAGATAGGTACCTCTATAATAACTACGAAAATGGGAAGCTTAGTGGCGGTAGAATAGCTTATGTAAGACTCTTTACGGTAGTGGCCTTTTTTCTACTGCTAATCGCCGCTATCAACTTTATGAATTTGGCTACTGCCAGATCTACCAAACGCGCCAAAGAGGTAGGTATTAAAAAGGTTGTTGGCTCATCTAGGTTTTATCTATTGCTTCAGTTTATGACTGAGTCCGTGTTTTTGGCCACGCTTTCTACACTGCTCGCAGGGCTATTAATTATGTTGGTATTGACTCCGCTCAATCAGCTGGTAAGTAAGTCCATGAGCTTTTCATTGACTGACTTAAACCAATTGGGAATGCTTTTGGGTATTGGCATTGGTGTAGGAATACTTTCTGGGCTTTACCCTTCATTTGTGCTTTCAGGCTTTAGAGCCCTAAGTGTACTCAAAGGAACTTTCAAAACATCAGGATGGTCCAATGGTCTTCGCAAAGGCCTTGTGGTTTTTCAATTCGCGATTTCTACTATACTGATCATTTCTACTTTGGTTATCCACAATCAAATGAGTTTTATCAAGAATAAAAACTTAGGCTATGGCAAAGATAATGTAGTTTATTTCAATGTAGAAGGAGCCCTAGGAGACTTGGAAACAAGGGAAATGCTCAAGTCTAGAATTCTTGAAAACCCTAATTTCTTATCTGCTTCGTATTCTAATGGATCGCCCCTTATGGTTGGTTCATCTACGTCTGGAGGCTATTCTTGGGAAGGAAAAGTCGATGAAAACCAGACCAATTTTTATATCATCCGGACAGGGCATGGCTTTTTAGAAACCTACGATTTGGAATTGCTCGAAGGCCGATCATTCGACACTAACCTTTCCACAGATACATTGAATGTCATCATCAACGAGCAAACGGCCAAGCTCATGAATGTGGAGGACCCTCTTAACGTTCCTATTACTTTCTGGAACCGAACAGGTAGAGTTGTGGGTATTGTAAAAGACTTTCACTTTAGCTCATTACATCAGAGTATTGACCCTTTAGTGATTGCCTTGAGGCCAGAAGATAGTCAAGTTTTCAGTGTGAAAATAACAGGTCAGAACATCCAAGAAAGTATGGCCTATCTAGAGGAAACGGTAAAATCAATCAACCCTAACTACCCTTTCTCTTACAACTTTGTGGACGAGAGTTATGAGCAACTCTATCGAAGTGAAACGACTATTGGGACCTTGGCAGATTACTTCTCTGTGATAGCCATCTTTATCTCATTACTCGGCCTTTTCGGTTTAGCGAGTTTTGCAGCAGAGCAGCGAATCAAAGAGATTGGTGTACGAAAGGTGCTTGGAGCCAGCCTTATGAACTTAATGTTCCTGATGACCAAGGGCTTTTTAGTACTGGTGGTAATTGGTTTTCTCATTGCTGCTCCAGTCGGTTATTACTTTATGAATAACTGGCTCGATGCATTTGAATACCGAGTGGGAATTGGTGCCTCTGTTTTTGTTTTAGCAGGTTTAGCTTCCTTGGTTATTACTGTACTTACAGTGAGCTATCACGCATTAAAAGCAATACATGCCAATCCTGTGAATAGCCTAAAGTATGAGTAATGGTCTTGAATGTAATTCCAAGAACAGCTTAATACTGAGGAATGATACCCAATAAAAACTAGGGGATTTTCATTAAGCGTATAAGGCTATTTGAGCTTAACTTTGAAAATACTGGCGTTGGGTTCGTCAGAATCATTAGCCGATTCAAGTGGCTTTCCGACAAAATAGAGAGCGTTGCTTTCATTTAGTATGGGAAATAAAGAAGCCGTTTTTTCTAAAATGAAATCACTAACATCGATACCTTTTTTCATGTGAAACCCTTCTTTTTCTTTTATATCATAAACGAAAACGAAGTCTCCTTTTTTTAAAAATTCTGAGATGTAGTAACGGTCGGTTTTTATGATGCTTTTGATGTTAATGCTTTTTCTCTTGGCCTCAGGGTTAACTTGCGACTCAAAGTCTATCTTTTTATAAAAACTTAGCTCATTGTTGCTGTAGCTATAAAGGGTATCGCGAATTAGATTTTCTGGAATGAGTACGGGTAAATAAAAGTAATATTGGTCGTTGCTTCTAGAAAAATACTTGGCCTGCGGAAAGACAGTCCCTGAAGGTGATTTGACGGGTATTTTTTTTACAACTACGCTATCTTTCTTCTCATTTGCTGAGTTAACTGTGAAAAGGATTTCTAAGTTGTAGAGCTGAGCTGAGCCTTGTGCTTGATAGCCAAAATAGCTGCTGAATATTTTGAGCTCATCTTTAACAAAAGCCAAGTAATTAATGAAATTGAATGTATTTACTTCTTTAACAAAGGCTCCATTGAGGCGATATAGAATTAGCTTTCCTTTTGCAGCAACGTAAATTAAGTCTTGGTCTTCGTCAACAGCAAAAGAATTGAAATAATTAAACTCGCCTGGCCCTTCTCCTTTTTTGCCTATTTGTCTTAGAAACTTACCATTATTATCGAATGCCAAAATGCGTGAGCTATTAAAATCGTGAATGAAGATGGCATTGGCGGTAAATTCAATTTTACCAATATTGCCCACCATTGAGTTTTCGGTAAGCTCAAGCGGTATTTGTTCAATGTCTTTGGCTAAGTCGAGAATTGATAACTGAGTGAAGGATTTGATGTCTACTGGAACAACAGTTTGGTCATTGGTTGTACTATTACAAGCGTATAGTAGGTGAGCCAATAAGATGGTAATGACACTTTTTGCAAGTGGGCATTTATATGTCATGATTTACTGATTAGAATAGATAAGCAATTTGTCGTCAATGGCTATTTTATATGTATTGATGATTGCTTCAGGCAAGTCATCGAAGCCCTTTGTAAAAAATAGGCGATTACTTTTCAAAGCACCCTTTAATTTGAATGTGCCTGTATGATAAACATCGTCAATCACTTGGCTTTCTATGTGCAGTATTTTCCCAGTTGATAAATCTTGCATGAATACATTAGCACGCATGTTGATGTTATGCTTAAAGTATAGGTAACCGTTGATCAGAGCATATCGAGATAGAATTTCGTCATCATAACTTCTGTCAAAGCCCAAGAATGTAATTTTTACTTTAGCTAATTGAGTCGCTTTATTAATGGAATAGATATGATCTGCGATACCATGTGCCCAATAAAGGGTTTCTTTATATGTGAAAAAATCCGCGTTTGATAGAATATTGACCCCATTCATTGCATTGCGGTCTTCATACTGAAAACTAAACACTTCCTTTTTTTCATTCTTTTTAGGCGTAATAGCAATAAGTCCATAGGAGACCATGTTATTTCCGTCATTTATTTGATATGTTGAAACCCATAGAAGGCCATTGTAAAAGCTAATATTTTGCCCACCCTTGATGTCAATGGCATCAATTAGTTGGCCTTTATAGTTATAGACGTTGACTTTTTCGGGATTGGCCAAGGCGTAGAGGCTTTCAGCTGACTCATCTACTGCGATGGCCATCGATGTACCTACGTACTTTATGAATTCACCACTTTCATTAAAAATGCTTAATCGTTTTGGAAGCGAATGGTTCTCATTGTTGGAGTCAATGACGAGTATCTTATCACCTAAAAAGTAAACTTGCGAGATATAGTAAAGAGGATTGTCAGTTGAACTTTTCAAGACAACGTAAGAAGTTTTTTTACTAAAGTCGCTGAGTTTCTTTTTTGTTAAAGACGCCTGAGTGATGCTGACTTGCTCAATGTGCTGCGCATGAACAGTAATGTAGGAGAGCAAATAGATGAATATTAGTAATACAAATTTCTTGGAAACAATCATTTACTACATCTCTTTCAAAGCGTCCTCATGAATAGGAATTGTTCTAAAAATAGACACTTTCTTTCAATTAGTTCTCTAATCCAGCTTGAATTAAGAATAAGTCATTATCGCCTTCTTTCGACATAAGCATGGCTGGGCTGCCTTCAGATTTGATCTTCCCTTTTTCAAGTACGTAGACGTAATCCGATTTTGAGGTCACCAATAAACTATGCGTCACCTGCAAGATTGGTATGTCGCTTTTGAGCTTGTGAATTAAGCTGTGAATTAATGCGACATTTTTGGCATCTAGAGAGGCTGTGACTTCATCTAGTAGTAAGAGCAGCGGTCGGTGATGTATAGCCCTTAATAAGCCAAGAATCTTTCTTTGTCCGCCAGATAGCCTTACTCCACCTTCCCCTAAAATGGTATCAATGCCAAAGGGTAGCCCTTCGAAAATAGCTTCTAAATGGTGTGTTTTAATAAGTGTGTCTACCTTGGCCCTGTTTTTTCTGTTTACCGTTCCGAGGCCAGCTAGGTTTATGTTTTCCCAAAAGCTAGCATTAAAGATTTTCACTTCTTGAGGTACCACTCCTATTCGTTTTCTCCAGTCTAGCTGATTTTTAAACACACTGTGTCCATTGAACAGAATCCGTCCTGCTTGCGGCTGATAAAGTGTACTCATCAGATTTAAGAGTGTAGTTTTTCCACCACCGCTTTCACCGAACAGAGTGGTTACCTTTCCCTGCTCCAATTGCATAGAAATATTCGAAAGCATATCCAGCTGACCAGGAAACGAAAAGGATAAATTGTGAAGAGACAGCACATTGTGATCGACAACTTCAATGGGAGCTATATTTTGAGGTTTAGCTACTTTTTCATCTAGCAGTTCATGCATCCTTTCAAAAGTGATTCTGGCTTCTTCAAAATCAACATAGGTAAAAGCCAGCCCCGCAATATGATTGGAAGTGATAGAAGCGATGGAAATAATGGCTAACATATTTCCAATGTCAAGGGAGCCTGAAGCTACCTTAAAGGAGGAAATACCAATGACCGTGATGGTTGTTAGAAGTGTTAAAAGTTGAATGATCAAACCAAAATGAATGGTTGATTTGTCTGCTTCAAAGACTTTGGCTCTGAAGGCTTTATAAAAGTTTAGTGCATGCCGATAGAACTTGGCTTCAAGTTGCCCTCTTTTTACTTCATCAATTCCGGAAAAGGTATCGATGTAGTTGGCTGTATTAGCAGCATGGCTTACTAAAGCAGCTTTTTGCTTTTTTATGACAGATTTCTTCAGCAACAGTACAGCAAAGAATAATATGGGAGCAAGTAATAAGTTAATCAGTGCTAGGTCTGTGTCGTAAACAAAGAAAAGCACGAAGGCAACGGTAACCGTAAAAACACTAATAAGCCCCTCTTCTACCCATTTTGAAGTGTTCTCTTCAATTCCCTCCGCATCCTCCAAGCGTGTGACTAAATCGCCCGTTTTTTTGCTATCGAAGAAACGTTTGGGTTGCAGAACCAACTTGCCAAAGAAATTCTTCATCAGGTCTGTATTGAAGCCTAGACTAAATTGAGCCAGACTATTATTTCTTAAGTAGTCCAATAGTGCAGAAGCCAAAAGAACGAGTGCCCAAATGGACAGTCCAGTCAATATCAACTCAGTATCTTTTGACGGTAGTAAGTCATCTACCAATACCTCAGTAAAAATGGATGTGTTGAACATCAATACTGCATGGATTAGGCCAAGCAAAACAATCATAAAGAGTCTACTTTGGTGTGGCTTAAGCAAGGGCAAAAGCCAGCTTTTAAAGAAGGAGGTTTTGGTTTTTGAGAGTCTCAGTGATTCCGAAAATTTTAGCTTGAGCAGAACACCCGAAGTCCAACAAGATTCTAGTTGCTCATCTGTCAAACGAAGTACACCGTCTTCAGAATCTGCAACTAGCCAAAAGCCACCTTCTTGACCCAGACATAGGACAAAGTGGTTGAGGAATCCGTGCTTTATTGTATGAAGGATAAAATGACCCTTTGTAAGTTTCAGTTCTTTAAGCGTAGCCTTGTAAGGCTCTGCTTCAAAGCCTATATCAATAGCCGCTTGCTGAAGCCCTAAGAGAGATGCTCCAGCTTCGGTGGTGCCAGTGAGTAGCCGAAGGTGTTCTAGCGTGGTATGGTATCCGTGAAATTGAACCAAGGTCAATAGGCAAGCCGCACCACAATCTTTCTGATCGTGTTGAAGAGCTATTGATTTTTTGAGTTTTGCTTCTTTTTTCACAGTAGAGCCTTGCACATTGAACACAGGTGTTCCATGAGCGAATTTGTTTTGCGCTTTGTAATTGTGGATGTAGGTCGATTTTACGAACTAAGCCAGTTGGTTCAGGCTTTTTTTAACGAGGAGCTATTCATTTGAGTAAGTTATATTGGGATAACTACTCACTGAATAGGAACAGATTTAACACAGGTTCCTGCACTTGGCTAGAACACGAAAATATCTTCTTGATAAAGGGTTTAGCCTTCGGCGTCTTCTATGTAATCTGGCGCATCTATCTCCCCCAATAATCTGACTAGATTCTGTTGTTGTAAGCTTGATCATATCAGTTTTCTTTAAGTAAATACTCGCAATACATGATCAATCTAATAAATAAAATTGTGTTCTGTAAAACCTTTGGATGAACAGCAGTTTTTTATGATTGAACTACCAAAAACGACCAATACAAATTGGCAGACGTTACCTTTTGGTCAAAAATTTTGCGGTCACTGCATTATTCTCATTGGCTCCTTTTTAAATAACCAGAATGATCTCGTTGGTAATGGCCTAATTTATATCGATCCTAAATGGAAACGGTTGGTAAACTAGATTGATAAATTTCACTTAGACAGAAAGTACGTTTCGATTGCTGATTTTTTTCCCCAATTTATGGTGCGCAAAAGTTTTGAGCATAGAATAACAAAGGCATGAGTCACAAGATCAATTCACTCTCTGAATATTTCAAGGCATACGAAAAAAGTGTTGCCAACCCAGAAGGCTTCTGGGAAGGTGTTGCCAATTCTTTCCAGTGGAAAAAGCCCTGGGATAAAGTGCTCGATTGGGATTTCGATAAACCAGATGTAAAGTGGTTTGTCAATGGAAAGCTTAACCTAACCGAAAATATTTTTGAAAGGCATCTTGCTGATAAAGCAGATACACCTGCAATAATTTGGGAACCTAACGACCCAAAGGAAGTCAACAGAATGGTAAGCTACCGCGTGCTTTTCGAAATGACCAATCAGTTTTGCAATGCCCTACGAGCACAGGGAATTGAAAAAGGAGACAGGGTAATCATTTACATGCCTATGGTACCCGAGGCCGCAGTAGCCATGCTGGCTTGCGCCCGCTTAGGCGCCGTTCACTCTGTGGTTTTTGCTGGTTTTTCGTCTACATCGCTAGCCGATAGAATTAATGATTGTGAAGCCAAAATGGTGCTAACATCAGACGGAAATTATCGTGGTGCAAAGCAAATTCCTGTGAAGGCCGTTGTTGATGAAGCTATTGAAAATACGCCGAGTATTGAGAAGGTTATCGTCTTAAAAAGAACTGGCGACCAGGTGGTGATGAAAGCCGAAAGAGACGTTTGGTGGCATGATGCTATCGCCAATCAGTCAGCCGAGTTCGCTGCCACGGAAATGGACGCTGAAGATTTACTTTTCATTCTATATACGTCAGGGTCTACCGGTAAACCCAAAGGAGTAGTTCATTCTACCGGAGGTTACATGGTGTATGCGGAGTATTCTTTTTCTAACGTTTTTCAATACACCCCTGGAGATGTTTACTGGTGTACGGCCGATATTGGGTGGATCACGGGGCATTCGTACATTGTATACGGGCCACTCTTGGCAGGAGGAACCACGCTCATGTTTGAAGGAGTGCCTACATTCCCCCATGCCGGCAGATTTTGGGAAATTGTAGATAAGTATCAAGTTAATCAATTCTATACAGCACCTACTGCCATTAGGGCCCTTCAGGTCTATGGCTTAGAACCTCTCGAGCCATATTCTCTACAGTCATTAAAAGTGATTGGCTCAGTGGGGGAACCCATAAACGAAGAAGCTTGGCACTGGTATCACGATCATATTGGAAAAGGAAATTGTCCGCTGGTAGATACTTGGTGGCAGACAGAAACTGGCGGCATTATGATATCTGCTTTGGCAGGTATTACCCCAAATAAACCAGCCCATGCATCTTTGCCCCTGCCCGGTATTCAACCTGTAATTGTAGACACCGAAGGCAACGAATTAGAAGGTAATAATGTAGAAGGCAATCTCTGTATTAAGTTTCCGTGGCCATCCATGATAAGAACCACCTATGGCGATCATGAAAAGTGTAAAGACGTCTATTTCTCTGCTTATAAACACATGTACTTTACAGGCGACGGTGCCAAACGAGATCACGATGGTTACCTAAGAATCCTCGGACGGGTAGACGATGTTATCAATGTTTCGGGACATAGAATGGGTACGGCCGAAGTGGAAAATGCAATCAACGAACACCCGAAAGTCATAGAGTCTGCCGTAGTGGGTTATCCGCATGACGTGAAAGGCCAGGGGATTTATGCTTATGTCATCTGTGACATGGAAGGCAGAACGGAAGAGAACCTAAAAGCCGAAATTAAAGACACCGTAAGAAAAATTATCGGGCCGATCGCTAAGCCAGACATGGTACAGATTGTACCTGGACTACCGAAAACACGCTCTGGAAAAATCATGAGAAGGATTCTAAGGAAGATCGCTAGTAAAGACATTTCTAGTTTGGGCGATACATCCACCTTACTGAATCCAGAAGTAGTTGATGATATTATTACTGGAGCGAAGTTGTAGGGCGTACTGGGTAGAGCCTAGTTCGTATTGAGTAAAGGGTAGCTCGTTTATGTGCCTGAGAGAAGAGGTGATAAATTTAAAGATGATTGGATTCACAAGTATGAGTGCGCGTCTTGCGGAGTGAACTGGGAGTTAAGTGATCTAGATATGGCTTGGAGAGGTTTTTTCAAAAGTATTTGAGGATAGCGTTGAATAATAATTGACTTAATGGAGTCACCTATATTTCGTCATTCTGAGGGAGGTACGCCTTTTACTTAAAAACCAATCCTGCAATTCGTCCCTTAGACCCAGAAGCCCAAGCAGATTTTCCAGTTTTAGAAACG
>Ga0115558_1001768_pt1 | contig 13045 bp, 13 predicted proteins | sample COGITO_mtgs_1104_4_FD_87279 | JGI IMG/M metagenome (GOLD analysis project Ga0115558, IMG submission 87279) | Pelagic marine microbial communities from North Sea - COGITO_mtgs_110426 | ecosystem: Environmental > Aquatic > Marine > Epipelagic | place: Germany:Helgoland, sampling site Kabeltonne... | reverse complement strand
CTTCTAAATCGAATACTTCAAGTTTGATATCATCCTTAGACACGACATCTTTTAAATAGTAATCCATCAATGCTCCATATTGAGGGTTTTCACCGCGATAGTACATGTCACCAGTATGGGCACCAGTATTTTGATAGTTAATCATAACACCCGTAGGAATGGTAAAGAGTGCCGCTTGCTGATTAAGTGCATCTGGAGTTAGTTCTTGTAATGCAGAAAGATTATCAAGCACCCAAACGCCTCTACCGTGTGTACCTAAGATGAGGTCATTATCTCTAGGATGAATGACTAAATCATTAAATGGTAGGGTCGGCATATTGTTTTTTAGTTCAACCCAGTTTTTCCCTCCATTTATCGAGATAAAAAGACCTAGTTCCGTACCCAGGTATAACAGATTTGGGTTTTTTGGATCTTCTCTTAAGGTTCTAGCGACCCTGTTTTTAGGTAAATCACCTGCGACTGAAACCCATGACTGCCCAAAATCGGTAGTTTTATAAACGTAATTGGTGAAATCATTATTTCTGTAATTATTGATAGCAACATACATTGTTCCTGCATCATGAGTAGATGGTTCAAACGTGTTAATCCAAGTTTCCTTTGGAAGTCCATTTAACTTTGAAGTGACGTCCGTCCAATTAGCACCATCATCAGATGATACCTGAAGTAAACCATCATCCGTACCTACATAAAGCATTCCTGCTTTTAATGGTGATTCTGCGATTGCCGTTAATGTAGGATAGTACGGAATACCATCATCTAGAGAAGGGGTGTGTTCATCAGCACGTTGGCCCATGATCTTTAATTCTCTTCGGTTAACTTTGGTTGTAAGGTCACCTAAAGATTTCCAATTGTTCCCACCATCAGTACTTTTCCATAATACATTAGTACCAGCATATATTGTATTTGGATCATGCTTAGAAAGATAAAAAGGTCCATCCCAGTTTCCTGGAGCCATTGCATTACCTAATTCTGGTTCAGGTATTCCTGGACCCCATGCATCCCAATTCCTTCTTGCGCCAATTTTTCCCTTAGGGTCTCCCGGTCTAATCGATTGGTTTTGACCTGTTTTTTTGTTCAACCTGAACAATCCGAGGTATTGTGATTCTCCATACAGAATGTCTGAATCAGTTTCGTGAGGGAGGTTTAAGAAACCATCGCCACCACCAGTTTTTTTCCAGTCGGCATTCAAAATACCAGCGCTATTATACGTTGCATTTGGTCCGTACCAACTTCCATTGTCTTGAAGCCCTCCATAAACATTGTAGGGTTCGGCCATATCAACACTTACTCTGTAAAATTGACTCAAAGGGAGGTTGCTAACGAAAAGCCAAGTTTTAGCCCTATCATAAGAGATTCCAATGCCACCGTCATCGCCTTTAATTACATGCCTGCTGTCATTTGGGTTGACCCACACAATTCTGTCATCACCATGTAATGATTGACGAGGTCTGGCAAAGTTTTTACCGCCATCATCTGAATAGCTAAATTGGTTGAGCATATAAATTCTTTGGTCATCACTTGGGTCAACAAGTGGCTGACTGGCGTACATTGGTCTTGGATTCCAATCGCTCATTAATGTCCATGATTCACCTTTATCTTCAGACCGGTAAAGTCCAGCCCGTCGTTCGTTGTATGCAGTAGAAGCATTGTATTGAAATCCTTGTTCAACAGAGGCATAAACAATATTCGGGTTTGAACGGTATATTGATATTCCTATTCTTCCAAATTCTCCTTCTGGGAACCCATTTCTTATTTCCTTCCATGTTTTACCCCCATCTGTTGACTTACGAAGACTGCTTCCTGGTCCACCGCCATGAAAACCATATGGCCTTCTTCTTCTCTGGTAAGTAGCAGAATAGAGAATGTCTGAATTGCTTGGATCCATTGCAATATCGACCACGCCAGTATTTTCATCAACATGAATAATCCTTTCCCAAGTATCGCCACCGTTAGTGGACTTGTATAATCCTCTTTCTTCATTTGGTCCCCAAAGATGGCCCATTGCAGCAACGTAAACTATATTGGGATCGGTAGGGTGTAGTACAATTCTTCCCACATGATGAGAATCTTTAAGGCCCATGTTTTTCCAAGTCTTGCCAGCATCGGTAGATTTATAAACACCATCACCCCAACTTGAGCTTTGTCTGTTTGCCCTCTCTCCAGTTCCAACCCAAACATGATCAGGGTTACCTTGATGAACGGCTATTGCACCTACTGAATGTGTCGCTTCGTTTTCAAAAACAGGCTCGAAGGTGACACCATTATTGATGGTCTTCCAAACACCACCAGTAGAGGATGCTGCATAAATTATAAAAGGATCTTTTTCAACAACGGCTAAGTCTACGATTCGACCACTCATTGTAGCGGGGCCAATATTTCGGAGGTTTAGTCCATTAAGGGTTTCCGAGGTAAGTCCTTGTCCAAAAGAACTTAAAGGAGCAAGTAATAATAATGTACTTGCGAGAAATAATATACGTTTCATGAGCTCAAGATTAGTTGAGCTTCAAGATAGTAAAACTGAATTTAGAAGTTGATTAATTTTTTAAGAGTGGCAGTAAACTGCTAGTTCACCTCATTATACCTTCTGAATATGTTGCCAGCTGTGATGTCCATTGTAGTATCAGTCACATCCAACTGCCAAGGAGTTCCGTCTACAATTAGAACATAAATTGAAACGTTATTAGCATCTTCTTCAAATTGAGTCACTTCATATTGACCACCACCAATTACTAATCCGTCTTGTCTCTCAATTATGTCAGATTTGGTGAATTCAATTGTTACATAAATATCTGGATCAGTATTAAGACATCCACTTGTAAGGCATGTTTGATATAATTGCCATGTACCTTTAAAGTCATGTCCTAATTCAAAGTCAACTCCCTTGCTACATGAAAATAGACCTAATGTCAATATAATCAACGAGACCCCTAATTTCTTCTTCATCATAATCTTTCCTTTTCTCACAATTAGTACATTCAAACCTCAAAAGAACCTTACTAGCAACGCTACCAATTAATTTAAAGTATTGTACAAAATTAATAGGCATTTCTGATTTTCTCCAACATTTGTTGCATACTTTTTTTCACCTCATTGGTGGAACTTGTATAATGATTCACCATGAAGGTGAATATCAATGTCTTACCGTTCTTTGTTCTAATAAATCCACTTAAGCAATGGTTGTTTCTCACAGTGCCTGTTTTTGCGAAAACGTAAGGTTCATCCTCACCGTCGTACCATTCTTTAATTGTTCCTGATTTTCCACCAGCTGGTAAAAGCGCAAATAATCTTTCTTCCCCAACTTCTTCTCTGAGCACATCAAGAAGTTGAATAATAGTTCTTGGAGTAAACATGTTATAGCGTGATAAACCAGATCCATCTACCCAAACTAATTCATCTTGCCAATTCGCAAAGTCATTTTCAAGCATGTATTCGATTGCATTCGAAGTATTCAGCGTATCTGATAATTGGTCTGATGCCATCATTAATATCTGTTCCGCGAATAAATTGTCACTTGGTTGTAACATGTGTTTATACAACGTGTCTATTGGCGGACCAAAGAGCGTTTTGTATGCGTCTAAATCTGGTAACCCTCCATATTCACGAACAGCTTTTTTGAGCGTATCAGTAAGTAATTTTCTAAAGAGGTCATCAGAATAAATAAACGGTCTTGCATGTTCATCAATAATTATTGTATCAGATAGAGATGCATCAGGAAGGCCTATTTGATAATTGTATTCGTTAAAGAACTCAGCTCTTTTTATGGAATTTAGAGAATTTGTGGTTGTATCGTTACTTTGACTAAAATCATTCTTTAATCGCTTAGGAAAAACTTCTAAGCTGCTTTTTTCTCTATTAACGTATGTCCATGTGCTATTACCGTAAATGGGAAACGTAGATTTCTCGGCAGAATAATAACCTTCGTAATCGTCCCAACCCCAGCCAGGTCCAAACCGCTCTTCATGTGCTGGGCGGGCCCAATAGAACAATTGTTCTTTTCGCTCTTTTAAAAATTCTAAAACAGTTGTGTCCCCAATTTCTGGATGAAGAAATAATGGGTTTCCACTTCCCCAAAAAATTAAGGAGTCACCAGAAATGGTATAATACATTGCTGGTACAGCATCACCCAGTATTTGCAAGCCTGTGTAGAAAGTGAACAGCTTTGTATTTGAAGCTGGTGTCATGTACTTATCTTCTAAATGAGAAGCAATGAACTTCTTCTTTTCAGGATCATATAATTGAAAACCAACATGTGCTTGGTCGAAACCTGAGAGAATTTGTAAATCTTTTTGAATTTTTTTACGAGGATACCGTTGCGAGTAAACGGAGTTTGCCATCAAAAGTAACAATGCCAATAAGAATGTTCTCGTTTTCATTTAAGATCAAAAGTCATTAATCACATTACTCCTTGTGCTAACATTGAATCAGCCACTTTAATAAACCCAGCAATGTTTGCACCAGACATATAATCATTCTTAAAGCTGTACTTATTTGCTGCGTGCAAGCAACTGTCATGAATATTCTTCATAATGAGTTGTAGTTTAAGATCAACTTCTTCACTTGTCCAATGTGAACCGGAATAGTTCTGGACCATTTCAAGTCCTGAGGTGGCAACACCTCCAGCGTTTGAAGCTTTTCCTGGTGCATAAATTACACCATTATCTCTCAGTACATTAATTGCTCCAGGCGTGCAGGGCATGTTTGCACCTTCAGCAACTACTATGTTACCACCATTTACAATGTTTTGGGCATCTAATTCATTCAATTCATTCTGGGTAGCACATGGCAGCGCGCAATCAGCTTTATGAGCCCACAGAGGATTGTAGTTTAATGATTTGTCATTTGGGAAATAGAAAGCTGAATCATATTGGTCAGCATATTCCGAGATTCTTCCTCGCTTTTCATTTTTCAATTCCTTGATAAATTCTAGTTTTTCAGAATCAATGCCTTTTTCATCATAGATGTACCCAGAAGAATCAGAAACAGAAATTGGTTTGCCTCCTAATTCAATTATTTTTTCAATAGCATATTGCGCTACGTTGCCAGAACCAGAGACTAGACAAGATTTTTCGCTCAGGCTTTTACCTATGTTTTCTAATATGTTTTGCACGAAATAGATGAGTCCGTATCCAGTTGCTTCTGGCCTAATCAAACTTCCTCCCCATTTTGTGCCTTTACCTGTCAACACTCCTGAAAACTGATTTTCAATTTTTCTGTACATCCCATACATGTAACCAATCTCTCTACCGCCAACACCAATATCACCAGCAGGAATATCAATTCGATGACCGATGTGTTTGGAGAGTTCCAGCATGAAATTCTGACAGAAGCGCATTACTTCTCCGTCTGATTTACCTTTAGGATCAAAATTAGAGCCTCCTTTAGCACCACCGAGGGGCAAGCTTGTCAAGGCATTTTTAAATATTTGCTCGAAGCCTAAAAATTTCAATATGCTTTGGTTGACAGAGGGATGGAAGCGAAGCCCACCTTTGAATGGCCCAATTGCACTATTCATCTGAACACGGTATCCACGATTCACTTGTGGCACTCCTTGGTCGTCAATCCATGTGACTCTGAAGCTTATAATTCTTTCCGGCTCCACGATACGATCAATGATTTTTTGATCACGATATTTTTTATTCTCATCTAATACAGGAGATACACTTTCATATACTTCTTGTACTGCTTGGTGAAATTCGTTTTCTCCCGGAGTTGATTGTTTTAAATTATTAAGAAAATCAATTTCAGACACACCTTTTATAAGCGTATTTTCCATTTAAATCGTGTTTAGATAAAGGTTATAAGTTGATTTGGTTCTATCAAGAATAAAAGTTAATCGATCGTTGAGTAATAATTAATGAATATAAGGAGATTTATTTATTCGAAGTAAATGCAGACATCATCAAGGTTTTTTCTTCCTAGATCAGGAACATAGACTTCTTCAGCTTCATAGCCAATTGGCAACAATAAGAAAGGCCTTTCATTGGCTGGTCTATTTAATATTTTTGTTAAGAAATTCATAGGGCTGGGAGTATGTGTTAAAGTAACAAGTCCAGCATCATGAATTGCCGCCAAAAGAAACCCACTGGCGAGGCCTACCGATTCATTGACATAATAATTATTTCTTTTTTCTCCATTCTCACCAAATTCAAATGCCTTTTTGAACACAATGATTAAATAGGGCGCAGTTTCAAGAAAAGGTTTATGCCAATCAGTTCCTAAGGGCTCTAAATCTTTAATCCAAGCTTCACTCATTCGATTGTGGTAGCTTTCGTACTCTTCTTTTTCTGCTGCTTCTCTGATTTGACTCTTTATTTCAGGGTTACTGATAACGCAAAAAGTCCAGGGCTGTTTATGTGCACCAGAAGGTGCTGTAGAAGCTGTCCGAATTATATTGTCTATGACTTCTTTTGGGACAGGTTTGTCAGAAAAATCTCTCACACTTCTTCTTGTGTCCATCCATTCATGAAACGATTTGCTTTTCACAATCATTTCGTCATTGTCATAGTGTACATGAGAATACTTGATATATGGATGACCGTCTATGAGCTTAGTCTTACTCTTATTCATGCCGGTAAAAGTAGTAATGATCATTAACAAAAAAGAACCCCGACTGAAAATTCAGCCAGGGCACGATTTGGATGTAAAAAACCTCCTTACGAGGTACTCTTAAGACGACTGGGTTCCAATAATGTTTCCCGTCATATAATTCTTTTTCTAGACTGTTCAATTCCAGCTAAAATGAAGACGACAATGGCCAGGCCTAAGCTGTAATAGACGTGAGTCATGTCTCCCCAAAGATTAAACCCTTCGGCTCCAATTCCTCCAATTGATAAAACATGATAGCCATAAGGGTGATAGGTGGCATATTTCCATCCTTGTACCAGAATTAAAAATGAGATCACTCCACCTATTCCTACTCCCAATGGTAAGATAAGATTTTTCCAATGTTGACTAATCCAAAACTGTATTGACGCCATTCCAAGTGTTGCAAGGAAAATCTTGAAATTCAATGCATATGCCATACCGTAATTGAAAGGCTGGTCAAAACCTAGCTCGGGAGACACAATACTTAGTATGAATCCAACAAGTAGACTGAACGTAGAAAACAGCATTAAACTTATAAAAAGCATGATTGTAAATACCTTAACCTTGGCGAAGTAAACAGCGATCCTAGAAATTGGTTGTGAATAAATCAACTTCCAGGTATTCGCATTGTATTCAATATTATTTACAAGTAAGGCTAACATTATTATGAAGAATGGGAAAAGGAAATTTCCTGGGTTTGTACCAAAAGCTATTAAAACTTCCCAGGCATTATCACCTACCTTAATTATTTCATTGCCCCTAAAAAACATCACCAAAAAGTTAATGACCGGAATAAAGGCTGGCGCAAGTATCAATAACCAAAAAGTAAAAGTCTTTTTATACTTGTAAACCTCTGCTGAGATACCTCTCTTTAATTGTATTGCTAAATTCATTGGTCGAGTTTGTTAGTGATATTCAAAAAGATAGATTCTAGGTTCTCTTCGGTGACTTTAAGTTGAAACACATCAATTCCATTTTCCACTAGCGCCTTGTTGACCTTGGCTATGTCTTGTCGATTTTGAATCGGAAGGCTGATTGAATTATTGTTAGTGGCGGAGATTGTGAAACTCAGGTTTTTGATAATAGTGGCCGCCGCTTCGATATTGGTCAGCTCAATGCTCAATTCTTTTGCATTATTGCCGTTTTGAAGTCCTTTGAGTTTGCCTTCATAAAGGATCTTTCCTTGATCGATTATGGCTACATCTGTCACCAATTTTTCAATTTCAGAGAGCATATGACTTGATAAAAATATCGTTTTACCGTGTTTTTTATTTAACTCCTGAATTAGTTCTCGCATTTCGATAATACCGCTTGGGTCTAAACCGTTTGTAGGTTCATCTAGGATCAATAATTCTGGATCTGTGAGTAGGGCAGAAGCGAGGCCTAGCCTTTGGCACATACCCAATGAATAATTCTTCACCTTTTTATCGGCGTTGTCTTTTAACCTTACAATTTCAAGTACTTCATCAATTCTGCCTTTACTTGTACCAGTCATTCTTTTTATGACTTCTAGGTTCTGTCTCCCGGAAAGGTGTTTGTAGATAGAAGGGTTTTCGATTAGCGCACCTACTTTGCCGAGAATGTTGTCTCGGTCTTTGTCTATTGGTTTTCCAAATACTTCTATTTGGCCACTGGATGCCCTGAATAAATCAAGAAGGATTCTAATGGTAGTCGTTTTGCCAGCGCCATTGGGTCCAAGAAAACCATAGATACTCCCCTTTGGGACATTTAAATTTACCTTGTCTAATGCTTTAAAGTCCTTAAAGTAGAAGTCGAGATCAGTAATTTTAATGATTGGATGGTCCATAAATCGATGATTTGATTATAGGACGTAATGCAATTAGTTTTGTGAACAATTGGTAGGAGAAATACAGGAATCATCTTCTAATTGATAATTAGAAAGATACAAGGCTCATTCTTTAAGGTTAGACCTCACCTCATTTTTTAAATTGGCCTTATTCAGTTTTTGGTTTTTCATGAATTGAGAGAATAAGAAAATACTTACTGCTAATTGCACTAGTGCATAGGTCCATTTCCCAAGTGCCATACCCATAAAGGCAAATTCTTGGGTTGAATTTAAAAGTGCATTTGCGGTATTGAGTAGACAAATAATTCCACCAATTAAAAATATCCAACGGATTCTTATTCCAATACTTTCAAATCTATTCGGTTGATCAGCCATATTTAGTGGTCATAAAGTTTAAAGATTCGGTAATGAGCTCTTGCAAGACAAAAGTATCAATGTCCGCTAGTTTTTTTACATATAAACAAGACTTTCCAGTTTTGTACTTACCAAGTTTTTTCATTAACTCAGTATACCTCGTAAAACCAGGCATTATATAAAGTGTCAGGTTTTGCGCCCTAGGTGAGAATCCGATTTTCATAAAATCCCCTTCTCGACCACTTTCGTATTTATAATGGTAAGTTCCAAAACCGACAATTGATGTGCCCCACATTTTAGCTGGCTCATTCGATATGAGTTCCATCCAAGTTTTCACCTGATAGCATTCAGCACGTTTTCGATCATTCTCAATCGAATTCAAAAAATGATCAACACTTGCTTCCGTCTCTTGGGTTTTGTTTTTTGCCTTAGTCATTCCTAATACATCTGATCAACGAATTTAAAAAACCTTAATAAATAATACCACGCCTCTTAGAAAGGGGTCAAAAGAACGGCTGTCTAGCACATCATAATCTATAGAACAACTGTTTTTGTCAATAATAATTACTTGCTTAATTTTTTTTAACAAAAGTTAATAAGACAATGGTTGCAGCAAATATGATGTTGAATATATTTGTCTATCGATTTAGAAAAAGGAATATGAAAAATAACATCTATTTAATTTGTCTGCTGATTTTTTTAATGGGCTGTGAAAGTGATCAGGATGAAGCGGACCGATTTTTTGTAAAGGGTAATGTTGCTCTTGAAGAAAGCAAAAATGATGAGGCTATAAAAATGTACAATGAAGCCATTGCCAAAAATCCTGAATTGAAAGAGGCATATAATAACAAGGGTGTTGCTTTGTATAGAGAAGGTAAGTTAGATGAGGCAATTCAAGCTTACTCTCTAGTGCTTTCAAGTGTCGATCCGAACTATCTTGATGCTTCGCGAAATAGGTTAGAGGCATTGGTCGAAGCCAAAAGATTTGATCAAATGGGGCCTGATCTAGTTATTATGGATAAATTTTATCCTGATTCGGCTTTCGTCGATATGACAAGAGGATTAATTGCTGTACATAGACAAAGTTTTGGACTGGCTAGGAAATTTTTTGAACGCGCCATCAGTAAAGAACCAGGAAATGTCGATCCAATCGTGAATATTGCCAACCTTTTATATTTAGATTCAAAATTTGAATGGTCTAATGAGATGCTCGACAGTGCTGAAAGAATTGATCCTTCGGAACATAGCATTTATAATACAAGGTCAATGATTTTAACTGCCGAAGGAAAATATGATGAGGCACTACTTCAAGTGAATAAATCACTGAGTATGGATCAAGGAAATCCCTTTTATCTTAATAATAGAGGATTTACTTATATCAAAATGGGTGAGCTTGAAAAAGCAAAGACAGACATTACCTTGTCCATTCAGAAAGATTTTAAGAATGGTTGGGCCTATAGAAATAGGGGAATCCTATTTAACCTTGAAAAAGACTATGAGTCTGCAGTCAGAAACTTCGAATTGGCTGTTAAGTATAATGCCGGAATTAAAGAGCTGCACGCTAACTATGGTGATGCATTATTTCAGGTTGGTAGAAAAGAAGATGCCTGCAGCCAATGGAGCATTTCAATTGGCATGTTTGAGAATGGTGCGAGGGACTCTTTCAATAAGTATTGTCAATAATTACATATTAATAGTAGGGTGAAAGGCCGCCGCTTATAGTTTTGTTTCAGTAGGCGTATATTCTTTTGATCTACCTCGCGATTTGGTTGATTTACCCTTCAAGGAAGTAATACTCCATTTTTTCTTTTAATTATTTTGGTGTTACTTAAATAATTATAAAGTGCAACGTATTAAAAATGAGTTGTTTGAATATCAAATATTAACTCAGAATAAAATCTTTTAACATCTTGTTAACTATTTCTCAACAAGCGTCGTCTACCTTTTGATTATGGATGTAGAACAGTATAAAATTAAAATACTGCCGCTAAAGAATAAGCTTTATCGTTTTGCCTTTAACATTGTACGAGACGAAGATCTCGCTAAAGACATTGTTCAAGAGTGCATGATAAAAGCTTGGGAAAAGCGGAATGAATTGCATCTGATTCATAATCTAGAAGCCTGGTGCATGCAGGTTACTAAGAATAAAGCTTTAGATAAACTTCGGTCTAAACATTTAAAAAAGACAGATTTATTTGAAGTAGAGTTCGATACTCGGAAGGAAAGAGATAATCCTTATGTAGTTATGGAACGGAATGATGTTTTGGCTAGAATAAAAGGTTTGATAGCTGAACTACCACAGAGGCAAAGAGAGGTAATGCAGTTGAGAGATATAGAAGGCTTTTCTTACAAAGAGATAGCAGACACACTCGAAATTGATATAAATCTTGTAAAAACAAACCTTTTTAGAGCACGAAGAAAGCTCAAAGAAAGTTTGACAAAAGAAAATGAATATGGAATCGAAAATAGAGAAACTGCTTCATAAATACTGGGAGACTACTTCCAGTTTAGAAGAAGAGAATCAGTTGAAAGCGTTGTTAAAAAACGCCTCTGAATCGGATGGAACAGCTAATGAAAAACAGCTTTTTGATTATTTTCAAAATGAGAAAAGCCTTGCATTAGAAGATTCGTTTGATGATGAGATATTAGGATTGATTGAAACAGAAGAGGAGACTAAAGTATTTAAATTCTCTGATTTTGTGAAAAGGTACTCAAGCATTGCGGCTGCTTTATTAGTCTTGTTTGTAAGCTCATATGTTTTTATGCAGCAGCAACAATCCTTCGTTCAGGAAGATTCTTTTGATAACCCTGAGGCAGCGTATAATGAATTTAAAAAGCAAATGTTAATGGTTTCAAACCTGATGAATAAAGGAAGTGAGACTGTAAATGAGCTCAATAACTTGGGCAAGTTTGACGATGTTGTGAATGAAATTGGAACCATGGAAAAGGCTTCAACGACAACGCTGAGTCATTTAAGTGAATTGAATAGAACAAATTAGAGATAAATAAAAAATAGATATGAAAAGGTTAGTATTAATAATGTTAGTAAGCGTAATGGCATTCCAGGCAAATGCACAAAACGATGCGATCTCAAAGTATTTCGCGAAGTACATGGACAATGATGATTTCATGAGCATCAATATCAGTGGTAAAATGTTTCAAATGATGAGTAGCATCGATGTTGAAAATGAGGAGGAGCAGAAATACATGATGGAGTCTGTTGGTAAAGTGAAAGGTGTTAAAGCCATTGCTGCTCAAAAAGATGTGGATGGTGATGCAATGTACAAGGAAGCTTTGAAATTGGTAGAAGGAAAAGGCTTTGAGGAGTTGATGTCTGTCAAAGAAGAAAGCAAGAACATCAAATTCTTGATCAAAGAGAAAAACAATAAGATTGATGAATTGTTTATGGTAATGGGAGGCGGAGATGAATTCGGTCTTTTGAGTATCGTAGGTGATGGAATTGATTTGAATATGCTTTATAAACTTTCTAAAACTGTTGGAGTAGGAGGATTTGAACAATTCGAGAAATTAGGAGACGGTAATTAATCGCTCTACACTATTAAAGCCTTCTAACAATTGTTAGGAGGCTATATTTTTTAATTTGGATGTATGAAAAAAATTGTAATAACAGCAGTGCTGATGGCGCTGGTATTTAGTGCTTTTGGTCAAAGCAAATCTGTTGATAAATTTAGAAATACCCATGAACCCGATTTAAAGCTCTTTTTTTACAAGAGTACTTTAAAAATGTACGCACGACTAAGCACGAATTTGACTGGCGACCTTCAGCCGGATGATTCTGGAGAAATTCCAGACCTGTCGCGTCTTATTGAAGGCATCGAAAAAGTTAAATTTTTCAGTTACGATCCAGGCAGTTTGAATGCCGATCTCATGACTCAGCTGAATACTGATGTAAAAGGAGAAGGATACGAAAGTGTCATGAATGCAAGAATGAATGCTGCCAACATAGAAATACTGATGAAGGAGAAAAGGTCTAAACCAGTAGGTTTTGTAGTATTGATCAACAGTGAAGAGGGTGAAATGATATTGGATCTTGAAGGAATGCCTGATCTATCCAACCTGATGAAACTTTCGGATTTCATGAGCAGTAATACTGAAAGCTTCAATCTGTTGAAGAACGCATTCAATTAGGATGTTTTGGGTGAAATGGATGCGCCTAAAACTTAAAACTTAACAACAACGATTTGGAAACTGTATTATCTATTAAAAACCTCTCGAAGCACTACGGGAGGATAAAGGCACTTGATAATGTGTCCTTAGAAATCAAAAAAGGCAATGTCT